>JACXTT010005707.1_pt1 | contig 17996 bp, 15 predicted proteins | sample 9270951 | NCBI WGS metagenome assembly JACXTT01 (sample SAMN15532306, study PRJNA645909) | rock metagenome | isolation source: weathered quartz diorite | place: Puerto Rico | collected 2017-06-21 | reverse complement strand
GTCCATGCCCGCGCGCGGCTGGATGTAGGGGGTATAGCTCCGCGTGACGAACAGCTGGCCATTCGTCGAATCGCTCAAATCGAGATAGAACTCGACGCCGACGCCGATTCCGGGGACACCGGGAAGCCGGAACTCACCGCGATCGGCCCGGTAGGTGTCGAGCCCGACGAGGTAGCGCAGCACATCGGCACCGAACGGGGCTCGCGCGTCGATCGCCAGATAGAGATAGGCCTCGTCCGAGCCGACGCGCAGCGCGAGCGAATCGTTCCCCTCGAGCTGCTTGAGCGCGCGCCAGCGCGCCGCATCACCGCCCGGTTCCGGGCGCTCGGGGCTCCCGGCGTATTGTCCCACGAGACCGTAGTTCTGCTCGGCGTCCATCACGTTATGCCACAGCCGCGTATGGTCGGCCGGCACTTCGAGGTCGATCACCACCCAGTTGTGCTTGAACCATTCATCGATCCAGGCGAACAAGATTCCGCCGGCGAGGCCCGCCTCGCGGATCTCGCGCGTCAGCCGGACATCGATGTCCGCCATGGCACGCTCGTCGTGGCCGCCGTGATGCATTCCCTCGGGCTGCAAGTGGGCCAGTCCCCGTGAGGACGGCACGCCGTACTCGGCGATGAGCAGCGGGCGGCCGGCGTGATGACGCTTCAGGTCTTTCAAGTACCCCAGATAGTGCGAGGGTCCGCTGCTGTCGCGAGCCGTTCCGTACGTGGAATCGTAATCCAGGAAGTCGGGATAGTACGGGTAGGCGTGGTACGATGCGAAGTAGCCGGCGATGTCGGCCGCAGTGGTACGCACCAGCATCGCGTCGAGCGACTGGTCGTCGTTGTCGTACTCGTGAACGCCCCTGAGCGGCGGCAGCCCCAGGCGGTCGCGCAGCGCCGCTTCCTCCTCCAGCGTCGGCTCGGTGGGATGATGCAGTGGGTCGAGTGTCGGCCAGTTGGTATAGGCGATGGGACGCTGGGCGTGATAGGTGTCCCACTCGTAGGTGAGGAGATAATCGCATTGCTCCGCCATCCAGACGTCGGACGGCGTCCCGGAATCCACGGCGAGAAACGTCCCGGAATAGCTGGACTGGCCAGTGCGGCGCTCGTTGTAGTGGTGAATCGTGAACGGCTCCCACTCGCGGCCGATGATGAACGCCAGGACGTGGTCCGATACGTCGACGGTGTAGCGACCGCTCGCATGCCCGGCACGAGCCGGGATGATCGCGTGTCCGTGCAGCAGATCGACGACGCGGTGCATTTCGTCGTGGAATTCAGTCTTCCAGGCCGTATCGTCGTAGTTGTCGCCCGGCGGGAGCTCGGCCCACACGCCGTGCACCAGCCACAGCGTCTGGGTGGGATGGCTGTCGTTCCAGCGCTTCAACGCGCGATAGAACGCGGGCGGGAAGATCGTGTAGAGCCGCACCACGTTCGCGTGCGCTCCCGCCATGAGCGTCAGCCACGCCGTGTAGGTCGAATCGTCAATGGGGAACTCCGCAGCGAACTTGCCGGGACGGGCGGCGCCGAGGTTGATCCCTTTGACGTAGAACGGCTGCCAGGCGCCGGCCTGTCGGATCTCGAAGCGCTCCCCGTGGGTGCGCGCGGGAACTTGAGCGACCGCCGATTTTCGTACCGGCGGCAGCGCCTCGCCCAGATCTCCCAAGGCATCGAGACGATGCTTGGCGTCGGCGTAGCCGGGGGCGATGCGCAACGCCCGGCGAAACGCGGCGATCGCCAGGTCGCGCTTCCCCTGGCGCTCGCGGACGAGCCCGGTGCCGTACCACCCGTCGGCATTCTGCGAATCAACCTTGAGAGCCGCGCCGAAGCGGCGCTGCGCGGTGCCGACGTCACTCTGCCGCAGCGCCACGAAGCCGAGCCCGATCTGGAGATCGGGGAGGCCGGGGCAAAGCGAGTCGGCGGCGGCGAACCGGGCCGCGGCGACAGCAATCCGGTCGCTGCGATAGGCGTGCCAGGCGCTGTCGGCGAGGACCGCGATCCGCGCCGGGCAGAGGGCGGAGACTGTGCCCGGGACTTGCTGCAGCGCGAGCGCGGCGATCACCACGATCATGTCGCCGCCTTCGTGCCGGCGGCGGCAAATCCGGTGCGCGTCATCCGTCCCCACGTCGTGCGGGCGCGCGCCGCTGACCAGAACGCCTTGAGGCGAAACCAGACGGTGCACTGGCGGTACCCGAAATTCTCGAGCGCCGCGTACCACAGGAGCCGCACCAGGTCGCCCGCCCGGCGGTAGCGGCGGAAGCCGATTTCCTCGAGCAGGATTCCCCAGATCGACAGAATCATGCCGTACCCGAGCGCGACGAGCAGAAACAGCAGCGCGAACGAGACATTGATGAACCCGAACCACAGCCCTACGAGGGTGACGAGGTAGCCGAGCACTTCGACGAGGGGCGCCAGCATTTCTCCAAAGGTGAAAAATGGGAAACCGAGCAGCCCGATGCGCTTGTAACGGGGCCGGAACATCATGCTCCGGTATTTCCACATCGTGAGGATCAGCCCCCGATGCCAGCGCTCACGCTGGCGGCCGAGTACGGCGAGCGATTCGGGAACCTCGGTCCAGGCGACGGGATCGGGGACGAAGGTGATCGTGTAGGGGAGCCGCTGGTCGAGCAGGTAGCGGTGCAGACGGACGACGACGTCGAAGTCCTCGACGACGCTGTCGGTGCGGTACCCGCCGATCTCGAGCAGGTGGTCCTTGCGAAACAGCCCGAACGCTCCCGAGATGATCATGTTGCCGCCGAGCCGGTTCCACCCCAGCCGGCCGTACAGGAACGAGCGCAGGTACTCCACCACCTGGATGCCGGGGAGGAACCGCGGCGCGACTCGCGGCTCGACGACGCGCCCATCCTTGATCACCGATCCGTTGGCGACGCGCACCGTCCCGCCCACCGCGGCGATGCGCAGCCCGAGCGAGAAAGGGCGGGTGAGGCGCAGCATGGCGTCGGGCTCGATCAGCGTATCCGCGTCCACGGCGATGACGAGCGGCCAGCGGCTCGCGTTGATCGCGGCGTTGAGCGAATCGGCCTTGCCGCCGTTTTCCTTGTCGATCACCAACAAGCGCGGCCGGGTGCGCGAGCGGTACAGGGCGCGAATCGGCCTTGTCGCGAGCGTCTCCGGGTACGTGCGCGGGATCTCGTAGAGATTGAACGCGTCTTCCAGACGGCCCATCGTGTCGTCCGACGAGCCGTCGTTGACCACAATCACCTCGTAATGGCGATAGTCGAGGGTCAGGATCGCGGTGACGCTGGCCTGGATCGTGGCGCTTTCGTTGTAGGCCGGCACGAGAATCGAGATTGGAGGCGGGGCGCCCACCTCCTGCAGCCGCACCAGGTCCTCGTCCTCGGCGAGCAGGCTCTGCTCCCAGATCTCGGGGAGGGCGCAGAGCAGCAGCACGGCATAAAACGAATTGAGGACGACGAAGTACACCACGACGACCGCGTCGAACCCGTGGATGAAGCTGCTCACGCGGCGAACTCCGCCAGCGCTTGCGGCGACAGGCCGAGGATCAGCCGGGAAACGTAGCGCGCATTGGGATTGGCGCCGACCTCGGCGTGGAGCAGCGCCCCCTGGCCGGCGGCGCCGAGCCGGGTCAGCGCCAGCGCTGCCCGGAGCCGCACCCACCATTCCACGTCCGCGAGGCGAGCCCGCAGGTCGTCCAACGTGGCCGCGTCGGCGATGCGTCCCAGAGAGCGAACCGCCTGGGCGCGCACTTCCCACGCCGCGTCAGTCGCCAGCGCCCGCAACGCCATTACCGTACGCGCAAGCGGGTAGTCGCCCAGCGCGCGCGCCACCTGCACGCGCACCTCCGCGTCGCGGTGCGTGGCGAGGGCCGTGATCGGCTCGCGCAGCCGCGCGTCCCCGATGCGGCCAGCGAACTCCACGATGCGGGGCAGCCCGGGATCGTACACGAGGCCGAGCCGCTCGATGAGCAGCGGCACCGTGACGGTGTTCTGTCCCCGCAGCACCGCGGCGTAGTGCGCCTGCACCGGGCCGACCATATCGGGGAGGCGGTCGAGCACGACGTTGATGAGTCTGGGAGTGGCGATGCGCTCCAGTGCGACGGCGATCGCGATGCGCACGGCGGGGTGGCGATCCTTGAGCAGCCGCTCGATATCGCTCAGGTCGGCGGCGGTGCCCGCGATGGACAGAAAGCGGGCCGCTTCGAGCCGGCGCCACCAGGTACGGGAGCGTACGCCGGCCCGCAGCCGGATCGTCCAGGGGCGGTGTTCCAGGGCGTCGGCGAGTGCGCGCCAGCGTTCACCAGTGAGCCGCACCGACCAGGCGAGCAGCGCTGCGACGGCGTCGCCGCGCGGCAGCGCCTCGAGCGCGCGCACCACGAGCTCGGGTCCGATGTCGCCCATTGCCCAGCCCTTGATCGCTTCGTCGAGCACCATGCGCCGCGGGGCGACGCGATCGCGCCGGCGCCGCCGCACCCAGCGGTTGCCGAGCAGCACGGCGATGAGGACCAGGATCGACCCACCCTGGACTACCGCCACGATGAAGAGGAGGTTTCGCGCCGTCACCGGCCGACCCAGCGGCGGATCTTCTCCAGTGCCACGCGCAGGCTCACCGGTTTCACGAGGTAGTCGGTCGCGCCCCCTTCGAGTGCGCGCAGCTGCTCGTCCTCCCCACCGTGGACCGTCATGAACACGACCCGGAACACGCCGGGCCGCTCGCGCTGCAACATATAGAAGAGGGAATGGCCATCGAGCCCCGGCAGGTCGACGTCGAGCAGCAGCAGCGGGTGCGTGTCCCCGACGGGGAGGGTGCGCAGCGTCTCGAGCGCGTCCTTTCCGTTGCGCAGCACCCGGCTCGTATAGCCGCGCGACGACAGGCCGTACTCGAGCAACTCGATGAGGGCGGTGTCGTCCTCGATGATGAAGACGTCGGGGAGCTGCGTAACAGGCCCCGGCCGGCTGAACGAGCCGCGCAGCCGGCCCACGTACGCGTGCGCCGTGACCCCGCGGTCGGTAACCGCCACACCGCCGCCCGCGATCCAGCTCTTGGCGGCTTCCTCCATCTCCGCGGCGACACGCGTGGCCTCGGCGAACCCGTAGGAGCCAGCGGAGCCGCGGATCTTGTGCGATTCGCGGCGGAATGCATCGAGCGCCTGCGGATCCGCGCCGTTCGTGGTGAGGCGGTCGGCGAGACCGGCGAGGTGCTCGATCTGCCCCTGGACGCTCTTGAGGTACCCTTCGAGCAGGCCGGGAGGGAGGAGTCCCGGGTCGAAATCGCCCGTCCCGACCCTGAAGATAGGAAGCCCCCCCGCGAGGGGCCATAGCAGGCGCGTTATCTTGCGTCGTGGAACGCCAGGATGTCGGGCTGTGCCTGACCTGTCGCTGTAAGCGCGCGGTCACCAACCGCCGCGGCTCGGTCTTTTTCCGCTGTGCGCGGGCCGACTCGGATGCGCGCTTCGTCCGCTACCCGCCGCTGCCGGTGCTCACCTGTCCCGGATACGAGGACGCGATGCTCTTCGTGGTTCTGATGCACTACACCAAGCCGCTTCCCGATGTGGAGGCGGTCCGTCCCGATCATTATGCGCATCTCGAGCGAGCCGCCGCGGCCGGGACGATACTGGCCTGGGCGCGACGCGATCCGCCGACGGGAGGTGTGTTGATCGCCGCGGCCGCCGATCGGCAGGCGTTGGAGCGGACGCTCGCGGAGGATCCCTACGTCCGCGCGGGTGTGGCGAAGCCGGAAATTGTGGAGTTCAATCCGAAGAACGTGAGACTACAACTGCGTGAATAGTGGCCTGTGACCGGCGGCCAGGGATTTTCACCAGCCACTCGCCACAGGCCACTGGCCACTCTATTTCCCGTACACCCCGATCCCGTACCAGCACGGGCTCGTCTGGCAGTTTGCCATGATCACCTTCACGCGATAGCGCTGCGTCTCACTCGGCGTCACTTGCACGATCGGCACATCATCAGGGCCGATGTCGGAATCCACCTGGTTGCCGTCCGCGTCGTAGAGCACGAGGTCGAGATCTTTGCAGTCGTTGTCGCACACGCCGACGAGCGCGTACGTCGTCCCCGAATGCAGCGTCAACGTGAACGAGTCGTTCTCGTTGTCGTGCAGACTGCCGATCTGGGTCTCGTGGGTCTGTTCGTAGCCTTTATCGCTGAGGGTCTTGGCGGCGTTCTTGAGCTGGCTCTCGACCTGGGTGCGCCAGCGGTTTTCGGATTGTGCGGATGCTGGTCTGGCGACGAACGCCAGGGCGACGGTGACGGCGACGGCGGCTCGATGCATGAAGACCCCCTCATGGAGAGCTGGTTGCGACGCACGGCTGGTGTGATGGGAACCGGCCTTGGAGTGGCGAAAAGCGTGCCACCTGTGGCGCGGCACTAAAGCGGTAAAGCGAGGCCGTTTAGAGAGGGTACTTGGGCTTACCTGAGGAGCGGACCGCTGCAGGGTGCAAAAACGCCGCAGTTTATGTGCTGGGAGGGGTCCCGGAATTCTGTCCGCCGGCCCAGCCGGTGCCTACCCCGATCCCGAACAAGACACCCATCGGCACAGTGATAATGGGAAGCGCGGCGATGGCGATGCCGGCTGCCGTGCCGATGACACCGGCAGCCACCGCGGCGCCGGGTTTCTGCGCGGCGTCGACGTAGCGCAGCTTGTTTTTCACGAACCGCTTCGTGGGAATGAACCCGCCGGCGAACGACGCGGCGTAGATGGCGGCACCAACCAGGAATCCGATCATAGTGTCTCCTACGGAACTTGCGGTGGTTGGGTTTCCGGCGCAACGTCCGAAAGGCGCTATCTGCTGTCAGCTATCAGCCGTCAGCGAAGACGATACTGATAGCGTGGCTTCCAAGCTGACAGCTGATAGCTGACAGCTGATGGCTTTACGAGACATCGACACCGTCGAGCGCGCGCAGCTGCTCAAGATCGCCGTCTGGTTCGGGCCCGCCGTCTTTGTCATGTTGTCGGCGGCCTGGGCGAAGCTGTTTGCCAGCGGCGCGATCCCCGGCTGGTTGCTGGTCATCCTCATCGTCCTCGATGTTCCACTGGTCGTCTGCGGCATCTTCGGCATCCACGCGTTCACCAGCCGTGCTGCGACGGGCCTGGTGCATGGGCTGTACGCAGTGGGAGACATCCCGCCGCCGCGGAGCTACCCGCGCCAGGATGTGATGATCGTCCGGGGACAGTACCGCGAAGCGGCGGAGTACTTCCGGGACCATCTCACGGTCGAGCCCGACGACAACGAGGCCCGCCTGCGGCTCGCCGATCTGCTCGAGAAACATCTCAACGATCCAGCGGGCGCCGAGCGGCTCTATCTCGAGGTGCGGGGGCGGCAACCGAATCGCGGTGAGGAAGTGCGAGCGGCCAACGGGTTGATCGATCTCTATCGCAAGCAGGGGAATCGCGAGCGGTTGGTCGTCGAGCTGGCGCGCTTTCGCGATCGCTACCCTGGCACACCAGGTGCCAACGCTGCGGCTCGTTTGCTCTCAGAACTGAAAACGGAGAGTCCTTAGCTGCTGGCGAATAGCTGACAGCTGATAGCGTCCTACCATCTGACCGCCGCACTCCCCCACGTAAACCCCGACCCGAACGCCGTCAGGATCAAGAGCTCGCCGCGCTCGAGCCGCCCATCGCACACCGCTTCGTGCAGGGCGATGGGGATCGATGCCGCCGTCGTGTTCCCGTACTTCTGGATGTTGTTGAAAATCTGATCGTCGCGCAGCTCGAGCTGCCGCTGCACCATCTCCGAGATGCGCAGATTTGCCTGATGTGCGATCAACAGCTTCACGTCGCTCATGGTACAGCCGTTCGCCTGCAGCGCGAGCTTCACCGATTCCGGCATCTTCGTCGTGGCGTGCTTGAAGACCTCGCGTCCTTCCATTTTTATGCGGGCTTTTCCGTCCGCGAGCATCTCGGCGCTGATCCACGGCACATGGGACAGGCCGGGTCCGTCCATCCAGAGCTTTTCCGCCTGGCGGCCGTCGCTGAACAGGTGCGTCGAGAGCACGCCGCGCTTCGGATCGTCGGTGGGGCCGAGGATCGCCACGCCGGCGCCGTCGCCGAAGATCACCGCGGTGTCGCGCCCCTCCGTGGTGGGGTCGAGCCCCGGCGACTGGATCTCGGCCCCAACCAGGAGGACGCGCTTGTACTGGCCGCAGCGGACCCACGCGTCCGCCACCGACAGCCCGTAGAGAAACCCGGTGCATTGATCGCGCACGTCGAGCGCCGGGATGTCGGTGACGCCGAGCAGCCGTTGCAGAAAGCAGCCGTTGCCGGGGAAGAAGTGGTCGGGGGACGCGGTCGCGAAGATGATGCAGTCCAAGTCCGCCGCCTTGAGCCCCGCCTGCGCCAGCGCCATGCGGGTCGCCTCGGCGGCGAGCGAGGAGCAGGTGGTGCCGGGCTCAACCCAGCGCCGCTCCTTGATGCCGGTGCGCTGCGTGATCCATTCGTCCGACGTGTCCATGAGAACGGACAGATCGTCATTAGTGACGACCCGTGGGGGTACAAAGAACCCCGTGGCAATGAATTCAGTGCGAGCCATGCACCCTCTGTTTCACGGACACCTGTTCACCACTGTGCGTCTGCACGCTTGTACGTCTGCAGTGCCTGTCATCTAGCTTTTCACTGTAGTTGACTGAAGATTTGCCGCTTACTAACGCCCCGCAAGGGAGCCCATGGAGCTGACGATCACACGCGCCCAGTGCGACGCAGTGCGCACCGCCCAACATCTTCCCGACGTGCTGAAGCGCGTGCTCGACGGCGCGAAGCCCGCCGGGGGTGGCTTCGTGCTGCACCTGACCTACGAGGAGGCGACGGCGTTGCAGGAGCTGGCCGCCTGGAACGTCCACACCGACGATGCGGGAGTTGTTACCCCCGAGTCGCAAGTCTTCGACGATCTCGTCAAAACCATCATCACTCACCCGGACTACTGACCCATGCGAGCGCTGCGCTACGTCACCCTGTCGATCCTCTCGATCGCCGCCATCCCACCGCTCGCTGCCCAGAAGCGCGCCATCACGTTCGACGACTACATCGCGCTCCCGGTCGTCTCCGATCCCCAGCTCTCGCCGGACGGGAAGTGGGTGGTGTACACGGTGACGACGCCCTCGCTCAAGGAGAACCGCGGCATCGCCCGGCTGTGGCTCGCCGACCTCGCAGGCGGGCAGCCGCGCCAGATCACTCAGGGGCCGGGCTCCGACCGCTCACCACGCTGGTCTCCCGACGGCAAGACGATCGCCTTCATCTCCAGCCGCCAGGGCGGCCCGCAGATCTGGGCGCTCTCCACCTCCGGAGGCGAAGCGCGCAAGATCACGAGTATCGACGACGGGGTGGGAGAGATTTACTGGAAGCCCGACGGCAAGGGCCTGCTCGCCGTCGTCGACGTGAAATGGCCGTCCGAGCAGGAGATCGACAAGCGCAACGGCGACTACGCGACCGATGCCCGTATCTGGACGGAGCTGTTCTGGCGCCACTGGGACGACTTCCGCGCCGGACATCGCCAGCACGTGTTGTCGGTGGATCTCGCGAGCGGCAAGGCGACCGACCTGACGGCGGTGGACCACGACGTGCCCACGATCGCGACGTCGGGCGACGGCGACGTGGCGCTATCGCCCGACGGCAAGGAGATCGCGGTCGCGATGCACGGCGACACGGTGGTTGCCACCAACACCAACGTCGACATCTACGTCATGGGCCCGGACGGCTCCGCGATGCGCAACGTCACCGCCGCGCTGTCCGGGGCGGAGAATACGCCACGCTATTCCCCCGACGGGAAGTGGCTCTCCTTCCTCTCGATGCCGCGCGCTGGGTTCGAAGCCGACCGGCAGCGCCTGATGCTCCAGGCCCGGAGCGGTGGAGCAGCTGCGGTGGATGCAACGGCGGGATGGTCGCTGTCGGTCGGCTCCTACACCTGGTGCGCCGACTCGAAGTGCGTGTACACGGTAGTGGAGGATCATGGCCGCGAGAACATCTACAAGATCGACATTCCATCCTACCGCCGGACCATCGCCGCTGCGGGTGGTGTGAACTCGAACCCCGACGCCACGGCCGACGGCAAGACGTTCGTCTACCTGCACCAGACCGACACACATCCAGCCGAAGTGTGGGTGAACAACGCCGCGCTGACCCATCACAGCGATGCTGCGATCGCGCCGCTCGACCTCCCGCCGCTCGAGGGGTTCGGGTTCATCGGCGCGAAGGGCGACTCGGTATTCGGCTGGCTGCAGAAGCCGCCGGCGTTCGATGCGGCGAAGAAATACCCGCTCGTGGACCTGCTGCACGGCGGCCCGCAGACGTCATGGATGGATCTGTGGCACGCGCGCTGGAACTACCAGATGTTCGCGAGCCGCGGCTACGTGGTGGCGGTCGTGAATCGGCACGGCTCCACCGGCTACGGCCAGGCGTTTACCGACGCCGTGTCGCAGCACTGGGCCGACTATCCCTACGAAGACATCATGAAAGGGCTCGACGTCGTGACGAAGATGCCGTTCGTCGACTCGACGCGCATGTGTGCCGCGGGGGCGAGTTACGGCGGCTTCATGGTGTACTGGATCGAAGGCCACACCAACCGCTTCAAGTGCCTCGTGGCGCACGACGGCGTGTTCAATACCGTGAGCATGGGCGGCTCGACCGAAGAGCTGTGGTTCCCCGACTGGGAGTTCGGCGGCACCCTCTACCAGGCGCGCGAGCAGTGGGAGAAGTGGTCGCCCGTCAACTTCGTGAAGGACTGGAAGACGCCGATTCTCGTCGTGCACTCACAGCTCGACTATCGCGTCGATCTCTCCGAGGGCTATCAGGCGTTCACGGCGGCGCGGCAGATGGGCGTGCCTGCGAAGTTCCTCTACTTCCCCGACGAGGGGCACTGGGTGCTGAAGCCTCGTAACCGGCGGATCTGGTGGGGAGTCGTGCTGGATTGGATGGATACGTACTTGAAAAAGTAGTGGCCGGTGATCGGTGGCCAGTGGTCAGTGACCATTTCCGGCCACTGGCCACCGATCACCGGCCACGGTCATTTCGTCCAAACGTTATTCTCCCTCCGCACATCTGGGAAGTTCCGCGCCGCATCGATCTCGACTCGCACCAGGTCTCGTGTCGTCGGCCGGTCGTAGAGGTAGTGATTGCCGAGGTACCACACCTCGACCGGGAGCCGTACCGTCTCCTTCGTGCCGTCGCCGTAGGTGAGTGTCAGATCCACCGGCATCGGCAGCTGGCCCGGACTCGAGAGCCAGACGCGGGCGAACCGCGCGCCGGTCGAATCGCTGCCGCCGGTGACCGAGTCCACCGCCTGATCCACGACGTCGTTGCGGTAGAACCAGCCGCGCCAGAACCACGACAGATCTTCGCCGAGCCCGTCTTCCATGGTGCGGAAGAAGTCGGCGGGCGTCGGATGCTTGAACGCCCAGCGCCTGATGTACTCCCGGAACGCGGCGTCGAATCGTGCCGTATCCCCCACCAGCTGCTGACGCAGGATGTACAGCCCGACCGCCGGCTTGTCGTAGCCGGCGGCGCCGAGCAGCTGCGCGGTGATGCGGTCGGCAGGGAGCATCGGGGGCACATCGCGTCCCGTGGCCATGAAGTTGCCGTACTGCTCGACACCCCCGCTCCCCTCCCCGATCGTGTCGTGATAGAACGACCGCACCGAGTAGATATTGATGAACGTATTGAATCCCTCGTCCTGCCACGCGTACAGCCGCTCGTTCGATCCCACCATCATCGGGAACCATTGGTGGCCGAGCTCGTGCGTGGTGACTCCATAAAGCCCTCGGCCGCCTGAGCGATCGCCGCAGAAGACGATCATCGGATACTCCATCCCACCGACCGGACCCGCGATGTTGATCGCGGTGGGGTAGGGGTAGTGGAACCACTTCTCCGAGTAATGCTGGATCGTGTGGCGCACGTAGACGGTGGAATTCGCCCAGTCGGCATTAGCTTCAGGCGGATAGAACGACTGCATCAGGATTCCGTCCCAGCCGCTCGCGTCCCACACGAAGTTCGGGGCGGCGGCCCAGGCCACGTCGCGTACGTTCTTGGCGCTGAAGTGCCAGGTGAGGGTGCGCGATGTCCCCGTGGGGCGCGTCTCGGCCTTGCCGGCTTCGTCGCGCGCCACGATCGCCACCGTGGAATCGGCGGTCTTCGCCCGGGCGAGCCGGGCCCGCTCGGTCGTAGTGAGCACCTCGAGCGGGTTGAGCAGCGTGCCGCTCCCCGCCACGATGAAGCTGCTCGGCACGGTCACTGAGAAATCGATGTCGCCGTACTCGAGATAGAACTCGCCCTGCCCGATGTACTGCTCGGTATTCCAGCCGCGCACGTCGTCGTAGACGGCGAGGCGGGGGTACCACTGGGCAATCTCATACAGCCACCCCTCGGTGAACCGCTCGCGCCCCATCCGGTCGGAGCCGTGCTCGGGAACCTGGAAGGCGAAGTCCAGCGACAGCGTCACGGCGCCCCCCGGTGCGAGCGGCTGATCGAGGTCGACGCGCAGCATCGTGCCATTGACGGTGGAGGACAGGGCGACGGGGCGTGCCGCCGCTGCCGCGCTTCCCCGCAGCGCCGCCAACCCGCGGATGTGGTAGCCGCCCTCGAAGCCGCGCGCGCCCCAGCGCGTATCCTCGGGGAAGATGAAGCTGCCGCGACTCCCTTCCGCGTAGATGTTCTGATCCACCTGCAACCACAGATAGCGCAGCGAGTCGGGGGAATGATTCGTGTAGCGGATCGTCTCACTCCCCGACACGCCGTGCGTGCCCGTATCGAGCGTCGCGCGGATCGTGTAGTCGACGCGCTGCTGCCAGTAGCGCGGGCCGGGCGTCCCCGCGCCGGTGCGGATTTCGTTCGGCGCCGGCAGCGCGAGGCGCCGGAACGGCGACGTGTCGCCGACACCCACGGGGATGCGCGTGGCAGCGGGCTGGGGATTCTGCGCGGGTTGTTGCAGGACGGCGGCGAGCAGCAGCGGGACGACACTCATGCGAACGACACCTCGAGCGAAAGGGTTATGACGGCTTACTCGACCACGACCGACACCTGGTCGGCATCGCCGCGGGCATCGACGGCGCGGATGGTATGGCGCCCATGCGTGATCGGCCAGCGGTCGCTGCGCCAGGGGTGCCCATCGACGTACCACCGCACGTCTACGCCTCCGACCACACGCAGCGCGACGGTGGCGTAGCGCGGGTCGGTCCCGACGGGCACGGAGTAGCGGTCGCCGTCCTGGGGGCTGGTGATGCGCAAGCCCCGGGGCATGGTCGCGGTTGCAACCGATGCAGGTACGGTTGTGTGAACCTCGGGCCCAAGGCCCGGGGCAACAACAGAACCAGCCCCCGGCGTTTGCGCCGCCCACTCCGCATACTCCACCGGCAACACCACCCGCCCACCGCGGTGCCAGTCACAGGTCGCGGTCGGCTCCGTTCCCGGAACGAACCATTCGGTAGCGGGCGGACATTCCGGTCCCGCTCGCATTCCCGAGACCCGGCAGATGCGCACCGCGACCGCGCCGACCTCGGCGGGTGACGCGAAGGCACCGGGAGGGACGCGCTGCGCCACAAGCAGCGCCGCCCGGTGCAGCAGGGGTCCGGCACCCGTGATGCCGCCGACGCCCTGCATCGGGGTCCCGTTGAAGTTGCCGACCCACACCGCCACGGTGAACCGGCCGGTCGTGGCGACGGCCCAGTTGTCGGTGAAGTGGCGACTCGTCCCGGTTTTCGCCGCCGCCTTGAACGGAAGGTCCAGTGGCGTCTCGTTGCCGAAGCTCGGCATGCGCGCCACAGGGTCGCTCAACACGTCGAGCACCAGCGCCGCAGCCTGCCGGGACATGATGCGCCGCTGCTCGAGCGACGCGGCGCTGCTCATGTTCCAGCGCACCGGCCGCCACATGCCGCCGTTGGCGAGGGACCGGTAGCCGTTGGCCAGCTCGAGCAGCGTGACGTCGCCGTTGCCGAGGGCGAGTCCCAGTCCATAGTACTCGGCCGAATGATCGAGCGTCGCGAAGCCGGCGCTGTGCAGCGTGGCGAGCAGGCTGGCGACGCCGATGCGCTGCGCCAGCTCCACGGCGGGGACGTTGTACGAGCTGCCCAGCGCGTCGCGCGCGCGGACCGGTCCGTGAAAGGCGCGATCGTAGTTGCGCGGCCGATAGGGCCCGAACGTCGTCTCGTAGGTGTGCGGGATGTCGGGCAGCACGGAGGCCGGCGTGTACCCTCGGTCGAACGCCAGACCGTAGAGAAACGGCTTCAACGCCGATCCCGGCTGGCGCGGCGAGATCACCATATCCACCTGACCCGCGGTGTCGGCGAAGAAGTCGGGCGATCCCACCCAGGCCAGGACGTCTCCGTCGCTGTTGTCCAGTGCAACGAGCGCCGCCTCGGCGACGCCTTTGTCCCGCAGGGTCTCGACGGTGTGCCGCACCTCCGCCTCGAGCGCCGTCTGCAGGCCGAGGTCGAGCGTGGTGCGCCACTCGCCGCTCGGCACCGCGCTGTCCTGTTCCGCCTCCGCGAGCACGTGGGTGGTGAAGTGGGGCGCCAGGAACGGCGCCGCCGCATCGTGCACCAGTACCGGCTCGAGGTTGGCGCGCTGCACGTCCTCGGCACGCGCGAAGCCGAGCGCCGCCATGCGGGCGAGCGCGATGCGGCGTCGCGCCTGGGCGCGCTCGACCGAGACGAGGGGATTGTCGCGCGCCGGCGCGTGCGCCAGCGCCGCGAGCAGGGCGGCCTGACCGAGGCTCAAGGTACGCGCATCCGCGCCGAAGTAGAGATCCGCCGCAGCGGTGACGCCCGCCGTCCCCTGGCCGAGCGGCACGCGGTTCAGGTACTGCTCGAGGATCGTCTGCTTGTCGAGGTGGAGATCGAGTCGCCAGCTCCAGAAGATCTGGCCGACCTTCCCGGGAATCGTGCGGGGCGTTCCCACGAGCAGACGCGCCAGCTGCATCGTGATCGTCGACCCGCCGGCGACGAGCCCGCGAGCGCGCACGTCCTGCACGGCGGCACGGCCGAGCGCGCGCAGGTCGACGCCGTGATGGTCGTAGAAGCGGTGATCTTCGACGGCGAGAAACGCCTGCAGCAGCTTGGGATCGAGATCGCCGAGACTCGTCCAGCCGCCACGGGCTTGGGCAGCGCGGGTCGCGCGTAGCGGCAGGCCGTGCCGGTCGAGCAGCACGATGCGCGGGACGGGGCCCGGGTTGGCGAGCGCGGCAGGGAGCGGAAGCGCGATCCAGCCGACGACAAGCAGGACGGTGACACCCAGCGCCGCCGCGCCGCACCGCAGCAGCTGGCGCCGGGTCATGCGCCGCCTCCGAGCCGGGATTCCGCCAGGCGGTCGGCGGCAGCGGCCGGAGTGATTCCCAGCCGCTCGGCGTTCGCGAAAATCTCGAGCATGGTGTCGTAGATGGCGTCGATCGTCGTGCGGTTGCGCTCTTCCGTCCAACCGAACAGGTAGCGAGCGCCATCGATCACGCCGCCCGCGTTGGCGATGTAGTCAGGGCCGTAGAGGATGCCGCGGGCGGCGAGCCGGTCGGCGTCGGCCGGGAGGGCGAGCTGGTTGTTCGCGGCGCCGACGACGATCTGACACTGGAGCTGCGGGATCGAGACCGCATTGAGGACGCCCCCCAACGCGCAGGGGACGAAACCGTCGGCGGGCAGGGTCGCGATGGCCTGGGGCGGGATCACCTGGTCGAAGCCGGGGCGCGCAATGTTCCGAGCCCGCGGTTCATCCACATCAGCAACGAGCAACCGCGCCCCGGCATCCTGCAGCATGCGAGCGAGCGCCGCCCCGACGTTGCCGCATCCCTGGAGGGCGAGCGTGCGGTTGCGCAGGTCGTCCGTCCCCCAACGCCAGCGCGCGGCCGCCTGCAGGGCGCGAAATACCCCGCGTGCCGTGAACGGCGACGGATCGCGCAGTCCGGCGACGTGGCGCGTCTCGCGCCGCACGATCGCCATGTCTTCGTACGACGTCCCGACGTCCTCGGCGGTGATGTAGCGCCCGCCGAGGTGCTCGACGAACCGTCCGTGGGCGCGGAAAAGATCCTCGCGCGACGGGTTGGTGTGGTCGGCGATGATGACCGACTTGCCGCCGCCCATGGGGAGGCCTGCGGCGGCGGCCTTGTAGGACATCGCGCGCGACAGGCGCAGCGCGTCGGCGAGCGCCGCGGCGTCGGAGTCATAGCGCCACAGCCGCGTCCCGCCACAGGCCGGTCCGAGCCGCGTGTTGTGAATGGCGACGATCCCCCGGTATCCGGTCCGCTCGTCTTCCGCTTGGAGCACGAGCTCGTGCTCGGTCCCGGGATGCAGCTCGGTGATGTGCATGACCCCTTACAACGTACCGTCGGACGTCGTAGCGTCGTAGTCCCATGTCCACCCCCACGTTGCTGGGCGTCCCGTTCGATGCCGCCTCGTCGTTCCGCCGCGGCGCGGCGGCCGCTCCGGGTGCGATCCGCGCCGCGCTCAGGTCACCGGCGGGGAATTCCTGGACCGAGGGGATGCTGGACCTCGACGCGCCAGGGGTCCTCGCCGACGCGGGAGACGTCGCGAGGCTCGAGCCCCAGACGGCACTGGCGCGCATCGAGCAGGCCGTGGGCAAGCTCGTGGCATCCGGTGCGCGGCCGATCGTGCTGGGCGGCGATCACTCGATCACGTACCCGGCGCTGCGGGGACTGCGGCCGAGCCACCAGCAGCTCAGCGTGCTGCACATCGATGCCCACCCCGATCTCTACGAGGAGTTCGAAGGAGACCGGTTCTCGCACGCCTGTCCGTTCGCGCGGGTCCTCGAAGAGCGGCTCACCGACGAGCTGGTGCAGGCGGGGATTCGCACGATGACGGGACAGCAGCGGGCCCAAGCCGATCGCTTCGAGGTCGACGTGATCGACATGGATGCCTGGACCGAGGGCCGGCGTCCCCGTCCCACCTATCCGGTGTACCTGTCGATCGATCTCGACGGATTCGACCCGGCGCACTGTCCGGGGGTGTCACACCCCGAGCCGGGCGGCATCACGGTGCGCGACTTTCTCTCGATGCTTCACCGACTCGAGGTCCCGGTCGTCGGGGCAGACATCGTGGAGCTGAATCCCCAAGTCGACCCGGCCGGGCTGACGGCTCGGGTCGCGGCGAAGCTGGTGAAGGAAATCGTCGGCCAAATGCACCGGTTCGCCGTATCCTGACGTTCCCCAACGATTCTTCCCTACGCATTCGCTCCATACGCTTTATCCATACGTCTTTGCTTCTTCCCAAAGGTGGAACCATGCGCCCTTGCTCTTCGATTGCTCTCTTGCTCACGGTCGTCGCGCCCGTCGCATCGCAGAGTCCTCCGCGCTGCGACGATCCGAAATACCGCCAACTCGATTTCTGGGTCGGTGACTGGAACGTCACCAGCAGCGGCAAACAGGCCGGTACGAATCTGGTGACGCAAGAGGAATCGGGTTGCCTCGTGCACGAGCATTGGACCGGAGCGGCAGGCGGCACGGGCCAGAGCTTCAACTTTTACGACCGCTCGGATGGCCAGTGGCATCAGGTCTGGGTCTCCTCGACCGGAACGACCCTGTTTCTGAGCGGTCAATACGCCGACGGGAAACTCGTCTACAGCGGCGTCGCCCCCGGCCCACAGGGTGCGCCCCAGCAGCAGCGCCTCACCTTCTTCCATAACACCGACGGCACGGTGCGGCAGTTGTGGGAGTCGAGTTCGGATGGGAAACAGTGGCAGACGGTGTTCGACGGACTGTACGCGCGCAAGGGTCGGTGAGAGTTTTCGGAGTGCTCGTGCACCCCAAGTCGGTGGCGCGCGGGGGCACGGGACTTCGCGCAGCCGCTCTTCGAATTATGGACCGCCGCGGCTGTTACGTCTCGGGATCGAGCTGACGTTTTGAGGTGATGCGCAGCTCGTCCCAGGCGATACGGCCGCTCTCGATCGCATCGCGCACCTGACGCTCGCGGGTCGAGAGGGCCGCCGCCCCGGTCTTCACTTCGAGAAACACCACGCGCCGCAGGGCCCCGGTGTCCAGCCCGTCGAACACCACAAAATCCACCGGACTGCCGAGGAAGCGGGCGTCCTTGGGAT
>JACXTT010005706.1_pt1 | contig 18000 bp, 9 predicted proteins | sample 9270951 | NCBI WGS metagenome assembly JACXTT01 (sample SAMN15532306, study PRJNA645909) | rock metagenome | isolation source: weathered quartz diorite | place: Puerto Rico | collected 2017-06-21 | reverse complement strand
GCCGGCCAAGGCCGAAGCGCCCGCCAAGTCGGCTCCGGCTCCGGCACCTGCTGCCGCCCCGGCCGCCGCACCCGCCGCCAGCGGTGGCGTGCAGGAAGTGCGCGTGCCTGACATCGGCAGCAGCGACGTGCCGGTCATCGAGATCCTGGTCAAGGTCGGCGACACCATCACCAAGGACCAGAGCCTGATCACGCTGGAATCGGACAAGGCTACCATGGAAGTGCCGGCCCCGTTCGCCGGCGTGGTGAAGGACATCAAGGTCAAGGTGGGCGACGAGCTCTCCGAAGGCAGCCTGATCGCCCTGGTCGAGGCCGCCGGTGGCGCGCCCGCCGCTGCGCCGGCCCAGGCCGCTGCTCCCACCAAGGTGGAAGTGCCCAAGGTCGAGGAGAAGCCCGAGCCGATCGCGGCACGTGGCGTCATCCCGGGCAACGCGCCGGAAGGCGACGTGGCGCCCACCGCGCGTCCGCCGTTCGATGCCGGCATCGTGATGCCGGGCGACGCCCCGTACGCCAGCCCGGCCATCCGCGCCTTTGCGCGCGAGCTGGGCGTGGACATCCGCCAGGTGAAGGGTTCGGGCCGCGGTGGCCGCATCCAGCGCGAGGATGTCACCGGTTACGTCAAGCACGCGCTCGCCTCGGGCGCGCGTCCCGCCGGCGCGCCGGTCGCGGCCGGTGGTGGCCTCAACCTGCTGCCGTGGCCGAAGGTCGACTTCAGCAAGTTCGGCGAGATCGAAGAGAAGCCGCTGTCGCGCATCCAGAAGATCTCCGGCGCGAACCTCGCCCGCAACTGGGCGATGATCCCGCACGTCACCCAGCACGAAGACGCGGACATCACCGAGCTGGAAGCCTTCCGCAAGAAGCTCAGCGAAGAGAACAAGGACCTCAAGGTCACCCCGCTGGTGTTCCAGATCAAGGCGGTGGTCGCGGCGCTGAAGAAGTTCCCGCAGTTCAACGCCTCGCTGGACGAGAGCGGCGAGAAGCTGATCCTCAAGAAGTACTTCCACATCGGCATCGCGGTGGACACGCCCGATGGCCTGGTGGTGCCGGTGATCCGCGACTGCGACAAGAAGGGCCTGCTGGACCTGGCCGTCGAACTCGGCGAGATCTCCAAGAAGGCGCGCGACAAGAAGCTCGGCCCCAACGAAATGTCGGGCGGCTGCTTCTCCATCTCCTCGCTCGGCGGCATCGGCGGCACGGCGTTCACGCCGATCGTCAACGCGCCGGAAGTGGCGATCCTCGGCGTCTCCAAGGCCGCGACCAAGCCGGTGTGGAATGGCAAGGAATTCGCGCCGCGCCTGGTGCTGCCGCTGTCGCTCAGCTACGACCATCGCGTGATCGACGGCGCGCTCGCCGCGCGCTTCGCCTCCTACCTCGCGCAGCAGCTGGGCGACATCCGCCGCCTGCTGCTCTGACGCTCCCTAGTTGCTCCCTCTCCCCTCCGGGGAGAGGGTCGGGGTGAGGGGCCACTCTTGCAGCGGCCTTCATGCGTAGCGAAAAGAATCAAAGGATTTCCCCCATGGCAAGCACCATCGAAATCAAAGTCCCCGACATCGGCGGCCACGACAACGTGCCGGTGATCGAGGTGCTGGTGAAGGTCGGCGACACCGTCGCCAAGGAACAGAGCCTGATCACGCTCGAATCGGACAAGGCGACGATGGAAATCCCGTCGAGCGCCGCCGGCGTCATCAAGGAACTGAAGGTCAAGGTCGGCGACGAAGTCTCCGAAGGCGCGCTGATCGCCGTGCTCGAAGCCTCCGACGCTGGCGCCGCCAAGCCGGCGGACGCGCCGAAGGCGGCTGCCCCCGCGCCGGCACCGGCCGCCGCTGCGCCAGCGCCTTCACCTGCTGCGGCTGCCGCGCCGGCGCCGAAGGCAGCGGGCGGCTCCGGCCGTACGCCGGACATCGAATGCAAGCTGGTCGTGCTGGGCTCGGGCCCGGGCGGCTACACCGCCGCGTTCCGCGCGGCCGACCTCGACGTCGATACCGTGCTGGTCGAGCGCTATGCCTCCCTCGGCGGCGTCTGCCTCAACGTGGGCTGCATCCCGTCCAAGGCGCTGCTGCACGCCGCTGCCGTGATCGACGAAGCGGAAGCGATGGCAGCGCACGGCGTCAGCTTCGGCGCGCCGAAGATCGACCTCGACAAGCTGCGCGACTTCAAGACCAAGGTGGTCGGCAAGCTCACCGGCGGCCTGTCCGGCATGGCCAAGCAGCGCAAGGTGCGCACCGTGCAGGGCGTGGGCAGCTTCATCTCGCCGAACGAGATGGAAGTGCAGACGGCCGACGGCACCAAGCTGATCCGCTTCGAGAACGCCATCATCGCCGCCGGCTCGCAGTCGGTGAAGCTGCCGGCGTTCCCGTGGGACGACGAGCGCATCATGGATTCCACCGGTGCGCTCGAGCTGAAGGAAGTGCCGAAGAAGCTGCTCGTCGTCGGCGGCGGCATCATCGGCCTGGAAATGGCCACCGTGTATTCCTCGCTCGGCAGCGAAGTGACCGTGGTCGAGTTCATGGACCAGATCATCCCGGGCGCCGATGCCGACCTGGTCAAGCCGCTGGCGCAGCGCCTGGCCAAGAAGCTCAAGGGCGTGCACCTCAAGACCAAGGTGGTCGAGGCCAAGGCCACCAAGAAGGGCATCGAGGTCAGCTACGAGGGCGAGAGCATCCCCGAGACCAAGTTGTTCGACCGCGTGCTGGTCGCCGTCGGCCGTTCGCCGAACGGCAACAAGATCGGCGCCGACAAGGCCGGCGTGGCCGTCACCGAGCGTGGCTTCATCAACGTCGACACGCAGATGCGCACCAACGTGAAGCACATCTTCGCCATCGGCGACCTGGTGGGCCAGCCGATGCTGGCGCACAAGGCCACGCACGAGGCGCGCGTCGCCGCGGAAGTCGTGTCGGGCATGAAGAGCCACTTCGATGCGCGCGTGATCCCGTCGGTGGCCTTCACCGATCCGGAAGTGTCCTGGGTCGGCGTCACCGAGCGCGAGGCGAAGGAAAAGGGTCTCAAGGTCGGCGTGGGCAAGTTCCCGTGGGCGGCCAGCGGTCGCGCGATCGGCATCGACCGTACCGAAGGCTTCACCAAGCTGATCTTCGACGAAGAGACGCATCGCATCGTCGGCGGCGCCATCGTCGGCCCGCATTCGGGCGACCTCATCAGCGAGATCTGCCTGGCGATCGAGATGGGCGCGGAAGCCGGTGACATCGGCCTCACCATCCACCCGCATCCCACGCTGGGCGAGTCGGTGGGCATGGCGGCCGAGGCCTACGAAGGCACCATCACCGACCTGTACATGCCGAAGAAGAAAAAGTAAGCCGGCAGCTTCGGTAGCCAGAGAAAGCCCGGGATATCCCGGGCTTTCTCGTTACTGGCGTGCGGGATCAGTTCGACTCGGTGAACTGGATCGACGGCGAAGTGCCGCTGCTGGCCGTGCAGCTGCCGAGGTTGAGGTTGTTGCTCTCGCCGGTGGTGCCGGAGTTGGCCACGCAGGACGGCGCCGCGGTCGATCCATCGGTCACCGCGACCTTCACCGTGATCGACGAGCCGCTGTTGAACACGGCTTCCGATCCGCCGGCATTGCCGACCACGTTGAACTCCGATTCCTTCCACACCTGGGCCAGGTACAGCACGCTGTCCTTGCCACTGGAGCTGTAGGCCTGGGTGCCGTTGGTGAACACCACGGTGTCGTTGCCGCCCGCCGTGACCGAGCCGGTGAGCTTCACGTTGGCGAGCTGCGTGGCCGGCACGTCGGGTGCGGTGGCCGCGGCGCTGTTCTTGTAGCAGTCGCCCGCACCGTCACTGCCCCAGCCGCTCGGGCAGCGGCGGCCGCCGTAGCCGATCAGCCAGTACTGCATGAACACCGCGGCCTGGCCGCTGACCTGGTAATCGGGCGCATACACGAACTGCTGCCACACCGTGCAGCCGGAACGGCCGCCGCAGGCCGAGGTGGTCGCGCTGAAGCTGGAATTGATCTGCAGCGAATACTCGTTCGGGCCGAGGATGCCGCCGCCGCCGTAGGACGCCACGCCCGTGCCGGTCTCCGAGGTCACGCCGGTCACGGTGGGGAAGCTGCCCACCGTCTGCGTGATCAGGCTCGTGGTCTGCAAGGTGTAGTCGTTGCCGTTGCCGGCCGTCTCCGACGCGCCCAGCAGCGCCCAGCGCGGCATCGGGTGCACGCGCGGCGTCACCTCGTGGCAGGTCACCTGGTGCCAGACGATGCTGGGGTAGGTGGCCTGGAAGCAACCCTCCGACGGCGTGGCGATATGCGCGATGTCCTCGCGCCAGTTGGCGCGCGCCTGTGCTTCCAGCGGCCCCACGATTTCCGCGGGCGCCTGCATGGCGCCATTGCCCGCCGGTGCGGCGTAGGCGGAAGGAAGGCACGCGGCGGCCACGAGGCCGGCGAGCAGCACGAGCTTCAGCTTGGTTTGCATGGATACGTTCTCCCTGGTGTGCGTATAGCTATCGGTGGCGGCCCACGACATCCCGTGGGTCGATGGTTTCCAACAACAACTCACCTACACGCCCGCAACTGGAACAGTTGCAGCGAATCGCTCGAGGTAGATTTTTTCCGCCCGGACGGGCGGACGATGAAACGGTGACGCTCCCCGACAAAACAAGCACGCGATGGCGACAGCCGCGCGTGCTTCGACGGCTTTCGTAACGCATCTGTAGCGTGCTTGCAAATCGAAAAAACGTGCGCGAAAACCCGACAGGAAAACGCAAGTCTCGAGGCATCGCGTTTGCATCGAGCCAAACAAGTGCATACAGCAGCTTAGGCGATGAAAGCGGGTGCGCGAGGGAGGTGAAGCGCGCACCGCACAAACGCAAAAATGCGCGAACACGTTTCGTAGACATCACGCATCAAGCGCGCGGCGTTGGCGGGCGCGCGGGTCGCGACAGGAAGTGACTGTGTCAGTCGCAAACGCGCCTTGCAGGAATTTCCTTGCTATACATCACAAAACAAGCGGTTTCCGCGATGTCGGAAGCCTCAGCCTGCCGGCCTGGCCAGTGCGGCCTCGATCGGCGTGGCCGTCTGCTCGAGATGGCCGCTGGTTTCTGCCGAGGTGTTGATCATCTGCTGCAGGACGCCGAGGAACTCCACCGGATCCACGTCCTTGCCCAGGCCGATGCGCGTGCGCAGGTCCACCATGCGTGGCGCGTTGAGCGCGATGGTGCTGTCATGCGTCACCCAGCTCGAGGCGTCGCGCTGCGCCGCGTAGGCCGTGGCGTAGCGGTGCAGGCGGTCGATGTCGATCCAGGTGGCCGACTGGTTCGCCACGGCCACGTCCCACGACTGCGTGGCGAACGAAGGCCAGCTCACGCTGAGCACGAACTCGCTCTTCAGTTCACGGATGTGCTGGTTGACCTGGGCGTCAGGCAGTCCGCGCCGCACGTCGTCGCTGATCGCTTCCCTCAGCGCCTTCAGCGGCGCCAGCTGGCGCGTGTTGCTGGCGAGCGCGCCGTGGATGCTGTCCAACGTGCCGCGCAGCTCGGTCTCGATCTGTTCGCTGGCCTGTTCCGCCGCGTGGCGATGGTGCGCGTGCTCGATCCACTGCTCCAGGCCCAGCGCGGTGAGGATGGACAGCACGATCATGAAATAGTGTTGCGCGAACTCGCGCAGGGAGTGCATCCGGACCTTGGGCACTTCGAAATGCATGTGAACTCCATTCAATGCGGGCTGCAGGCGCGCAGCGTAGCCGATCCACCCGCTGGCTTCATGCCTGGGGCAACACTGAGTAAGTATCGCCGTTGTCACCCGCCCTGTCTGTCCGCAGGCCTTCGGTCCGCTGTCTCAACAGACGGCCAGTCTGTCTTCGTCAACGGCCCTGTGTCCTGCGGTCAGACAGGGTGGGTGACAACGGCGATACTCACTCGGTGTCGCCCCAATAGCCGAGCCGCTCCAGCATCGGCCGCAGGATCGGCAGCACCGGTTCGAAGTGCTCGCGATAGGCGTGCCAGCGATTCACCGCCTTGCGGTGGATGCCCTGGGTCACCTGGGCGTAGCTCGGCGTGCTGATGTAGCCCTTGGCGCGCGCGTGCTCGGCAAAGCGCGCCATCGGCGAGGCGTCTTCCACGTCGAGGAACTGGCCCAGCCGCGCGACATGCTCGTCGAAGCGGCTGACCACCGACTCGTAGCGCCATTCCAGCACGCGTGGCGCGAACACCTCGACATGCCGGTACCACTGCTCGAACGCCTGCACGTAACCCTCGGCCAAGCGCTTCAACGAGGAGCACAGCACCATGAACGGCGGCGCGCGGAACGGCAGCATGTAGCAGCTGAGCAGCACGTCGCAGGGATGGCGCAGGCACATCACGATGCGGGCCTCGGGAAACAGGCGGGCGATCATCGGCAGGCACAGCATGTTCAGCGGATTCTTGTCGATGAGGCGGCGCCCCCCGAGGTCGGGCACCACCTTGCGCGACATCGCCAGGTAGATGCCCCGCAGCTGGTCCGCCTCCGGCTGGGTCAGCCCGGCGAGGTCGTGCGGATACGACTGCCCCGCCAGCTGCATGCGGTGGACCAGCTCATAGACGAAGTCGCGTTCGTCCATGGAGCGGAAATCCGGGTGTGCGTCCAGCATCTGTTCGAGCAGGGTGGTGCCCGAGCGCGGAAAGCCCACCACGAACACCGGGCTCTCGACGCTGCGCGGCGCGGCCAGCGTGCTCCACTGGTCGAACTGGGCGTGGCTCACGCGGTCGGCGGCCATGGCCAGCGGCTGGCTGCCCTCCACGGTGAGCTCGGGCACCAGCGCGGCGGCGATCTCCCATTGCGCGTCATGCGCCTGACGCGCGGCGCGCCAGGCGTCTTCGTGGCGCCCCTGCTTGCTCATGACACCGGCGAGCCCGAATGCGGCGGCCGCGCGCGTCTCGGGCCCATCACTGAGGTCCAGCAGGCGCTCGTAGAGGCGCGCCGAGCCGTCGGCGTCCCCACGTTGCGCAGCGACCGCGGCGTGCGCCTGCCAGGCGGCCCTGGCGAGTTCGGGGGATGCGGGCAGCGCCGCTTCCACGTCGTGCAGCGGCACCCGCGCGAGTTCGGCTTCCGCCAGCTCGATCTGGTTGCCGCGTTCGTGCATCGAGGCGCGCAGCGCGGCGATGCGCCAGTGCATGACCTGCGCGTCCCCGCCCTCGGGCAGGATCGCCCGCTCGATCACCTGGAAGGCGGTCGCCTGCTCGCCCTGGGCGGACAGCATGGTGGCCAGCAGCAGCGCCTGTTCGGCCGGTTGCGGCGGCCAGTCGGCAGCCCCTTCCAGCATCGCCTGCTCGCCCCGGTGATCGCCGCAGGCGTGGCAGGCGTGCGCGGCCTGCAGGCGCGCGTCGATGAAGCCGGGCACCAGGGTCACGGCGTCGAGCAGGGCCTCGCGCGCCTCGAGCCAGCGTTGCTGTTCGGCGTAGAGCAGGCCGAGGTTGTAGTGGATCTGCGCCTCCTGCGGCGCCAGCGTCACGGCGCGGCGCAGGGCGTCTTCGGCCACGGCGGCTTCACCCAGCTGGCGGGCGACCACGGCGAGGTTGTTCCAGTATTCGGCGGCGTCCGGCTTGCGCTGCACCAGCCGTCGGAAGGACGCCATCGCTTCGTGCAGGCGCTGGCTGGATTGCTGCGCGGCGCCCAGCAGCAGCAGGGCGGTTTCGTCCACGTCGTCGAGGGTGGCGAGGGGTTCGCCGAGCGCCAGCACCGCGTCGAGGTCGCCGCGGTTGTAGGCCGCGAGCATGCGTGCGGCGAGGTCGGCGGAGGATGGCGAAGAGTCGTTCGTCATCACCGGATCCTAACAGCGGAACGGCCGTGGCGGGTTCGCCACGGCCGTCCGTCTTCTTGCAGGTCAGATTAGAACTTCACCGTCGCGCGAGCCCAGAAGTAGCGGCCCATCACGTCGTACGTTGCCGTATCGACGTTGTAGTTCGAGCCGTTCTGGTAGGCCAGCGGCGGGATCTTGTCGCTGAGGTTGTCGATACCCACGTCGAAGCGGGTATGGATCTTCGCCCACTCGTAGCCACCCGAGATCGAGTGGTACAGCACCGACGCCATCGGTGCGCTGGCACCGGTGTCGAGGTTCGCGTTCAGGTTGGTCACGTTGTGGATGTAACGCGACTGCCACTGCGCGCTCCAGTCACCCATTGCCCAGTTGACCGTGAGCGTGCCGCGCCAACGCGGGATGTTGCCGAACTGCAGGCCGTACGTGCCGGCGTAGTTGATCGACCCCGAACCCGGCTGGCCGGGCGTGGCGTTGTTCTTGTACGTCGAGATGTACGTGGTGTTGAGGCCGGCCTTGAAGTTACCCGGATCCACGCCGCCCACGTCGAAGTGGGGGATGGCGTAGTTGAAGGTGAAGTCGATACCGGTGGTGCTCAGGTTGCCCAGGTTGACCACGGGCGTGTTGATGTAATTGACCGAACCGGGCAGCTTGTTGGTGTTGTCGTAGCGGTTGATGAACGAGCAGTACGAGCTGTTGTTGTTGGCAAAGCACTCGTTCGCCACCGTCTGCGCCTGGATGGGCGTCAGCGTGTCGGACAGGTAGATGTGCCAGAAGTCCAGCGAGCTGGACACGCCCTGCCACCAGCTCGGCGAGTACACAAAGCCGATGTCGATGGACTTGCCTTGCTCAGGCTTCAGCGTGCTGCCGGCCGGGACCGCGCCGGAGTAGTAGGCGGTGACCTGTCCCAGCGGGTTGCCGCCCCAGTTCACCGGCACGTACTGGCAGGCCGCGGAGTGCTGGGCCAGCTGCGCGGCGCTCAGGCCAACGCACGGGTCGGTCAGGTTCGGGCCGGCCACGGTGCGGCCGTCATACAGCTCGTCCATGTTCGGCGCACGGAATACCTGCGAAATCGTGCCGCGCGCGAGCAGGTCGGGGATCGGGCGATACTCGATCGCGATCTTGCCGTTGGTGGTGCTGCCCGACGTGTCGTAGTCGGAGTAGCGCAGGCCCACGTCGACGTTGAGCGAGTAGGCCCACGGCTGCTCGGTGAGCAGCGGGATCAGCGTTTCCGCGAACAGTTCCTTCACCGTGTCGCTGCCGCCGCCCGGCGAACCGCAGGCTTCGGACAGCACCACGCAGGTGTTGGTGACCGGGTCGAGGATCGCGTCGGCGGTGACGTTGTAGCTCATCGACGTCTTGCGATACAGCGCACCGGTGGACAGCTGCATGGCACCGGCCGGCAGGTCCCAGATGTCGCCGGACGCGGTGAACTGGCCCTGCTTCAAGGTGTTGGTCAGGGTGTACTGCGGCGCATCCACGCCCTTGCGCAACTGCGCCGTGACCGCCGGATCATCCTGGTGGAAGATGTTGGCGCCGGCGTCGATGGCCGCCTGGAAGGCCGGCACGTTCACTTCGTTGTAGTTGGTCTGCAGGCGACGGGTATGGCCGTAGTCGAAGCTGGCATCCCAACTCCAGGTGCTCTGGCCGAAGTTGCCGCGCAGACCCGAGTTGATCTCTTCGTTGGTGGTCGTGAAGGTGTGCAGGCGCGTGCCCAGGCCGGTCAGGCGGACACTGAACGGATAGCCGCTCTTGGCACCGGTGGGATCGGCAATCGGGTCGACCACCGTGCCCTGGCTGAACGTGACGCCGAACGGGTTGTTCGGGTTGCTCGCCAGCACGTGCCAGCCGTCACCCACGGCGGTCGGCGCCGGTGCATCCTGGCCCGAGGAGTTGGTGTGGTTGTAGAACGCGTCGGCGTAGAACGTCACGTAGTCGTTGATCTTGTAGTTGCCGATCACGAAGACGTTGGTGCGTTCCTGCTGCTGCTGGATGTAGTTGAACGCGTTGTAGTTATAGGTGTCGTTCGCGTTGCTGAAGCAGCGATAGTCGCCAAGGCTGGTGCCATTGCCGCTGGCCCGGGTGACATAGGTGTCGACGGTGCCGGCGCGGGGCGCACATCCGGGCGATTCCACTGCCGGGATGAGGATGCGGCCGGTCGGAATGGTGTGGGAGCCGGAAGGCTGCGGGCCGCCGTTGTACAGATACAGCTGCCGGGCCGAGAAATCGCGGCGCGGTGCCAGTACCGGGTTGTACTTGTTGTAGTCGACGCCGGCGACGATGTTGCCCACGTCCCCGCTCGCGCCGACGGTGAACTGCGCGCCGTGGCGCTGGCCGTCACCATGGCTGGAGATGCCGTCGTTGACGCTCAGCTCCGCGCCCTTGTAGTCCTTGCGCATGATGAAGTTCACCACGCCGCCCACGGCGTCGGAGCCGTAGACCGTGGAGGAACCGTTGGCCAGCACGTCCACACGTTCCACCATGTTCTGCGGAATCATGTTGAGGTCGGCGTTGGCCAGGCGCTGGCCGTCCACCAGCACCAGCGTGCGATTGGTGCCGAGGCCGCGCAGCGATACGCGGGCCGCACCGTCACCGCCTTCCAGCGTGGGGCTCGCACCGCCACCGCCGTTGCTGTTGTTCTGGGTGTTGGTCGCGTTGCCCGCGACGCTCGGCAGTGCCTGCAGCACGTTGCCCAGGGTCGGGCTGCCGTTGTTGGTGATGGCGGCGCGATCCAGTGTTACCACCGGGTTGGCCGTTTCGGCATCCACGCGGCGGATCAGCGAGCCGGTGACCGACACGGCGGTCAGGGTCTTGGCATTGGACTGCTTGGGCTGTTCGGTCGTGCTCTGCGCGTTCGTTTGATTTTGCGCCGCGGGTCCGTTGTTACTTGCGGTGGCTTCCTGTGCCTGTGCCAATGCGGCGGTCGATGCAATACCAACGGATAGGGCCAAACGTACCGCGACTGATAGGCGATTGAGATTGGACTGCATGATGTCTCCCCGATTTGAAGGCAAAAGGGACCCGCTATGGGCGCCTAAACGTCCATAGGTGTCGTGTTGCCATTGGTTCCCCCAACCCAACTCTTTCAGGAAACGCGGGACGAGTAAAGGCCTTTTTAACGTGCATTTCGGCATAGGCCTACAAACACGTAAGTCTCACGCAAGCTTATCGAAGAGATCGCTCTGCGCCACGAAGCTGTCGGCGTCGACGAAGCCGGCCATTCCCACGCCGACCAGGCGGTACCGGGCGTCGGCCGGCCGCTCCACGCGATCGCGCAGTGCGCAGGCGATGCCGGCCAGTTCGGCAGCGGAAGCCGGACGTGTAGAAGGCGTGAAACTACGCGTCAGCGTATGAAAGTCCGACGTCTTCAGCTTCAGGACGACGGTGCGCGCCAGCCGCCCGTCCTGGGCCTCGCGCTGGTGCGCCGCCCAGGTCTTTTCCGCGAGCCGCTCGATATGCGGCGCCAGCTCGTCCAGGGTGAGGTCGTGCTCGAAGGTGTCTTCGGCGGAGACCTGCAGGGTAGGGCGGTGCGGCTCCACCGCGTGGTCGTCTATCCCCTCGGAGAGTTCGTGCAGGCGCCTGCCCCAGCGCCCGAAACGCTGCTCCAGGTCCAGCGGCGGGAACGCCCGAAGGTCACCCACCGTGGCGATGCCCAGTTCGGTGAGGCGCGCCTCCATCACCTTGCCCACGCCCGGCAACCGGCCGACGGGCAGCGGCGTCAGGAAGTCCATCACCTGGTGAGGGCGTATCACGAACAGCCCGTCGGGCTTGCGCCAGTCCGAGGCGATCTTGGCGAGGAACTTGTTCGGCGCCACGCCGGCCGACGCGGTGAGCTGCGTCTCCTCGCGGATCGCGGTGCGTATCGCCTCGGCCGTGGCGGTCGCCGACGGCAGCTGGGTATGGGTGGTGGTGACGTCGAGGTAGGCCTCGTCCAGCGAGAGCGGTTCGATCAGGTCGGTGTGGCGCCCGAAGATCTCGCGCACCTGCCGCGACACGGCTTTGTACCGGGTGAAATCCGGCGGCACGAAGATCGCCTGCGGGCACAGCCGCTCCGCGCGCACCGCGGGCATGGCGGAACGCACGCCGAACTTGCGCGCCTCATAGCTCGCCGCGCACACCACCGAGCGCGCGCCACGCCAGGCCACCACCACGGGTTTGCCGCGCAGCGAAGGATCGTCGCGTTGCTCCACCGATGCGTAGAACGCATCCATGTCGACGTGGATGATTTTGCGGGAAGGCGTGGGCACGGGTTGGCGCGAAGGGGCGGCGGTGCACAGTCAACCACGAACCCCCACCCCGCGCGAGCCGTTCCTGTGGGAGCGCACCCTGTGCGCGACGGGGCGATGCGGTGTTCCGCTTCGTCCGCTGTCGCGCACAGGGTGCGCTCCCACAAGGGGATGGGCTGCGGCAGCGCCGCTAGCGCCAGTTCGTCTGCAGCGTCTCGTCCACCAGCGCGTTCTCGAACGCCACGAACGTGTTCAGGTCCAGCGTGTCCAGCCGGAAGCGCTGGGCGGCGGCAAAGAACGCCATCAGCGACAGGATGCGTTGCGGATTCCTCGCCCACGGCGGCACGTACACCGCACGCGCGATCAGGCCGGTTTCCAGGTAGGGCGACAGCGTGATCACGTCCGTCGTGGTCACGCGCCCGGCGAACAGCAGCGGCAGCATTTCCGCCTTGCCCTCCTGCAGCACCTTGCGGATGAACAGGTAGACGATCATCACGCCCTGCAGGTACGCGCCATCCTTGGTGAAGCAGAAGCGCCCGCGCACGTCGCCGCCGCGGAAGATGCGCGAGGCGCTGCGGTAGCTTTCCACCGCCGTCTGGCCGGCGTCGAGGAAGCCGCGGAACACTTCGATGAAATCGGCGCCGTCGAGCGCGCGCTTCACCATGATCACGCGCAGCGCCACGCGACGAAGCCGGGCCAGGTCGATCGATCCGGTGATGATCTCGGAGAACGTGGCCAGGCCTTCCTGTGCACGCGTGGTGCGCGGCGAGCCCAGGCCCAGCGACTTCAGGTAGGGCTGGTGCTTGCCGTTGAGCAGGGTGGCCGTGTGCACGAAGGCCTCGTGCTCGGTGAGCTGGGCGAGGTCCAGCTCGGAGAACAAGGCGGTGGAGCGCAGGTTGATGCTCTTGCTGCCGGCGGTGGCCTTGGACGAGAGGTCGGGGTTCAGCACCACGTCCACCCGGTCCTGGTCGAAGAACGAGCCCAGGCGTTCGCGCAGGCGTTCGGCGAACACCTCCGCAGGGATGTCGGCCGGTACCGGCGGGATGGCTTCGCGGCCGATCAGGTCGTCGGAAATCGAGATCAGGTCCAGCGCGGCGTCGTACGCGCTGGCGGTCTGGCTGCTGTGCACGCCGTCCGGGCGTCCGTACAGCGCGGTGGAGCAGCGCGTGAAGGTCTCGGTGCCCACGTTCATCAGCATCTGCGCCGCGGTGAGATAGCTCCACGCGGTCTTGAACAGCCAGTCGCCGATGGGATGGCCGCGGTCGAGCCTGGCCATGATGGCGCGCAGCGCGTCCATCTCGCCGCTGAGATCGGGATGGCGGCGCGGCGGATCGGGCAGCTGCGGGTTGCCCCGCTCGTAGCCCTCCAGGAAGGTCGCTTCCATCTCGACCGGCCAGTCGATGGCCTTCAGCACGCGGATCTTCTTGCCGACCTTGACCAGCTCGCTGTCGAGCTCGAGCAGCGGTCCCAGGGTCGGGTCGTCCTCGGGCCGGACGACTTCGCTCTCAACGATACTCATGACGCCTCCTGGATAGGCGCCGCCCGGTAGCCCGGGCGGCATGCAGCGACGGGGGGAGACGGCCACTGTGCGCCAGCACCGCGTGACGCGGTAGCGAAGAATTACTGAGCAGACGGGAAAAAACGTAGCCGCCACCGATTGTTGCAGCGGCATGTCGATGTTCGGGCCGGAGTCGCGCTATCGTCGGAGCTTCGTACCCGTCACTGCCACCAGGATCCCGCTGCGCACCATGACTGCCGAAACCAACCCCGCGTATGTGCGCCGCCTGGGCACCTGGGACGCCGCCGCCATCGTCATTGGCGGCGTGATTGGCGCGGGCATCTTCCGCAGCGCATCCACCGTGGCCGAGCGCACCTCCTCGGGCGCGCAGACGCTGGCGCTGTGGGCCATCGGCGGCCTGCTCACGCTGGCCGGCGTGCTCTGCTACGCCGAGCTGGGCGCGCGGCGGCCGCAGGCGGGCGGCGTCTACATCTACCTGCGCGAGGCGTTCGGCCAGCTACCGGCCTTCCTGTTCGGCTGGACCATGGCGCTGATCAACTACCCCGGCAGCGTGGCGGCGGTGGCCACCACCTTCGCCGACTATTTCTGCGCGGCCCTGGGCCTGCCCGCCGGTTGGGTGAAGCCGGTGGGCGCCGGCGCGATCGCTTTCATCGTCGGCGTGAACTTCTTCGGCATCCGTGCCGGCTCGCGCATGCTCAACGTGTTCACCGTGCTCAAGGTCTCGGCCATCGCGCTGGTGGTGGTGGTGGGCGTGGTGCTGGCGCACGGGCAGTTCGGCAACGTGCTGGCGACCGATCCGACCCACCAGCTGCCCCCCGGCGCCTTCCTCGGCGCGCTGCTGCCGGTGCTGTTCACCTACGGCGGCTTCCACTACCTGAACGACCTCGCCGGCGAAGTGCGCGAACCGCAGAAGACCCTGCCGCGCGCGCTGGGCCTGGGCCTGGCCGGCGTGGTGGTGTGCTACGTGCTGGTCAACTTCGCCTACCTCGCCGGCCTCGGCCATGCGGGCCTGGCGGCCAGCCGCGCACCGGCCGCCGACCTGATGAACGCCATGTTCGGCGAACGCGGCGCCACGGTGATCGCGATCGGCATCGCCTGTTCCACCTTCGGCTACTGCAGCATCGCCATCGCGGGCGGTGCGCGCGTGCTGCAGACCATGGGCGCCGACGGCATGCTGTTCGGCGCGGTGGGGCGCATCAACGCACGCTGGCACTCGCCGCGGGTGGCGCTGGCCGTGCTGGGCGGCTGGGCCATGGTGCTGGTGGTCTCCGGCAGCTTCGGCCAGCTGGTGGACTACACCACGGTGGGCGAGTGGTTGTCGCACGCGTTCGGCATCGCCACGCTGTTCTGGTATCGCCGCCGTTTCCGCGACGAGCCCTCGCCGTATCGCGTGCCGCTGTATCCGCTGCTGCCCCTGCTGTTCGTCTGCACCGTGCTGGGCGTCATCGTGGTCACCGCCATCCACTCGCCGCAGGACGCCGGCATGAGCCTGGCGCTGATCGCCGTGGGCGTGCCGGTGTACTACGCATGGCGCGCGTGGCAGCAAAGAACACGAACAGCATGATCTTGCGTCGCGCACCATCGCCTTGTGCAGCAAGGCAGCCTTCAGACGAGACAGGCATACTTCCGCCACTTCTCCGCTTCGAGTTGCCGATGAGACGGATCGCCCCTCTAGCCGTGTGTTGCCTGCTGGCCCTCGCGGGTTGCCAGAAGGCCGCCGATACGGACCGGGCCGACCTCAGTCGCGTCGCCGCCACCCAGCTGCCCACCGCCAAGGCCCCCGTGGCCACGGCGCCCACCACGCAGACCGCGCTCGATCACGTGGACCGCGACGGCGCACCGATCACCGTCGCCGGCATGTCGCTGCAGCGCTACGTGTTCCAGCCCTCGCCGCAGCCGCAGCTCACCGTGTCGCTCGACAAGGGCGAGTGGGACTGGTCGAAGGAAGGCTCGCTGCGTGTCGACATGCAGAACGCCATGCCCTGGGCCGTCACGCTCACCGTCGACATCGAGGGAGCGGGCGAAGGCCAGCACCTGCACGCCACCGTCGGCATTCCGGCCGGTCCGCCGCAGACCCTGATCATTCCGCTGCGCGCCACCTCGCCGAGGGCGATGGGCATGCAGGCGGGGCCGCCGATGCCGTACGTGGCAGCCGGCAAGCGCATCTACGTGGCCACCACCGTGGAAGGTTCGCTCGACCTCGCCCACGTGAAGGCCGTTCGCCTGGGCATGCCGGCGCCGACGGCGGCGCAGACGGTGCTGTTCGGCAAGCTCGACACCTCGCGCGGCGACCACGACCTGCGCGACGCCTACACCGGCATCGTCGATGCCTGGGGCCAGTACACGCGTGGCCAGTGGCCGGGCAAGGTCGATTCCGACGACGCCCTGCGCGGCGTGCGCCACAAGGGCAAGCCGGCCCCGGTGCCGCCGGCCGTCGCGCACAAGGGCTTCGACCGCTACGGCGGCCGCACCGACATGCCGGCCTTCAAGGCCAGCGGCTGGTTCCGCGCCGAGCAGCGCGACGGCCACTGGCACCTGGTGACGCCCGAGGGCCATGCCTTCTTCTCGCTGGGCGTGAACGTGGTCGATGACGACGGTGGCCGCACCTACATCGAAGGCCGCGAGTTCATGTTCAAGGACCTGCCGCGCAACAGCGGCCGCTGGGCGCCGTTCTTCGGCACCGAGGGCAAGCCCTCGGGCGACCAGGCGGCCTCGGCGGGCATCGCCTACAACCACGGCCGCTGGTTCGACTACTACTCCGCCAACCTGTTCCTCGCCGACGGCCACCACTGGCGCCAGGCGTGGCGCACGCGCACCACCGAGCGCCTGGAGAACTGGGGCTTCAACACCCTGGGCAACTGGAGCGACGAGGCGCTGACCCAGACGCACCACCTGGCATACACGCGCTCGGTCAACATCGCCGGCGTATTCGGCAATGTCTCCAGCGGCTACGACTACTGGGGCCGCATGCCCGATCCGTTCGACCCGCGCTTTGCCCAGGCGGCCGACACGGCGGCGGCCCAGGCGGCGAAGGAAGTACGCGACGACCCGTGGCTGCTCGGCTACTTCGCCGACAACGAACTGGCCTGGGCCGGGCAGGGCCCGCAGGGCCGCTGGGGCCTGGCGCAGGGCACGCTGCGCGGCGAGGCGCGCAGCCCGGCCAAGCAGGCCTTCATCGAGGTGCTGAAGAAGAAGTACGGCACGCCGGCGAAGCTGGCCGCGGCCTGGGGTATCACGCTGGACAGCTGGGACGCGCTGCAGGCGACCAACTACGCCGCGCCCGATCCCAACGAGGCCCATCCGGCCATCGCCGACGACTACAGCGCCTGGCTGCGCCAGTACGCCGACCAGTACTTCCACACCGTGGCGCAGGCCATCCACAAGCACGACCCGCACCACCTGTTCCTCGGCGGCCGCTTCGCCGTGCACACGCCCGAAGCGGTGGCCTCCTGCGCGCAGTACTGCGACGTGGTGAGCTTCAACGGCTATGCCGACGTGCCGGAGCACGCCTTCGACGCGGCCGCCTTCGCCAAGCTGGGCAAGCCCGCGCTGATCACCGAGTTCCATTTCGGCTCGGACGACCGTGGCCCGTTCGGCAAGGGCGTGGTGCCGGTATGGAACGAGCAGCAGCGTGGCGAGGCGTATGCGCGCTACGTGGCGGCCGCCGTGGCCAATCCGTCCATCGTGGGCGTGCACTGGTTCCAGTACGTGGACCAGCCCATCACCGGCCGTCTCCTCGATGGCGAGAACGCCCACATCGGCCTGGTCGCCATCACCGACAAGCCCTTCAAGAGTTTCGTCGACGCGGTGCGCGAAGCGAACCGCAACACGGGGTACTGACGACCGACGACGTCAACTGTGGGAGCGCACCCTGTGCGCGAGGCCTTTCGCGCCGGTCATCCACTTCGTCATCCCAGCGAAAGCTGGGATCCAGTGACTTTTGCCTTTGGTAGTCACGCTGCCGCCAGGTTGCCGCTTACGCAGCGGGCGTTTCGATCTCCTGCCGGAGCTCGAGTCACTTTTCTTTTGCGGGTCCAAAAGAAAAGTAACCCAAAGAAAACGACCTGAAGAGCCAGGGCTGGCAGCGGAATGCCGGGAAAAGCCCTGGAGGATCCGGAGCCCGGATTGCTACAGCCTCCGCCTACAGCGCGTGGCTACACCGCAACGCGCCAAAGCGCTGAGGACTTAAAGCGCAGCCCCGCTTTGCTCCCTCTCCCCTGCGGGCGACGCGAAGCTAGTCCCTGTGGGAGAGGGTTGGGGTGAGGGGCAATCTTGCGAGGGCGACTCAAAAGGGCCCGGCACACGCTTTAAGCCCTCAGCGCTTGGGCGCGTTGCGGTGTAGCCGCGCCGCTTGAGGTAGCACGTCCCTCATTCGGCTTGCCGCAGTGTTCCGATGCTTCTATCCCCATATCGCTAAAGAAGCCTCCGCTCTTAAGGCCATTTTCTTTGGGTTACTTTTCTTTTGGGCCAGCAAAAGAAAAGTGACTCGAGCGTCCCACGGGGACTAGCTTCGC
>JACXTT010005705.1_pt1 | contig 18000 bp, 18 predicted proteins | sample 9270951 | NCBI WGS metagenome assembly JACXTT01 (sample SAMN15532306, study PRJNA645909) | rock metagenome | isolation source: weathered quartz diorite | place: Puerto Rico | collected 2017-06-21 | reverse complement strand
CCGCCGCGGAGACCGGCCGCTCCCCGCGTCGCTCGGCGGCGGCGGAACCGTCCCCACTGTCGGTCTGCGCGTGCCCGACCACGAGGCGCCGCGAGCCCTGGCGCGCGCCGTCGGGCCGCTGCCGACCACGTCGGCCAATCGATCGGGCGAGCCGGAGGCGCGCGACGCGGATGAGCTCGAGGCGCTGCTCGGCGCCGCCCTCGACCTCATCCTCGATGGCGGCCCCGCACACGGCGGGCCGCCGTCCACCGTCGTCGACACGACCGTCGTGCCCGTGCGCATCCTGCGCGACGGCGCCGTTTCGGCGGACCGGATCGAGCGCTGCCTGACCTCGGCCGGTCTGCCCGGCGTGGGAAGATAGGGGCAACGATCCTGGTGCACGCCGCGAAGCCGGCCGGCATGGAGGTCCACGCATGACGCAGGCGCCGCCGACGGGGCTCGGCTGGGCTCGGCTCGCCGACGTCGATCCCGAGCTCTGGGACGCCATGGTTCTCGAGCGCGGCCGCCAGCACGACAAGATCGAGCTGATCGCGAGCGAGAACTACGTCTTCGCCGCGGTCATGGAGGCGCAGGGCTCGTGGCTCACCAACAAGTACGCCGAGGGCCTGCCGGGCAAGCGCTACTACGGCGGCTGCGAGTACGTGGACATCGCGGAGAACCTCGCCATCCAGCGTGCGCTCGCCCTCTTCCCCGGCGCGGAGCACGTCAACGTGCAGCCGCATTCCGGCGCGCAGGCCAACATGGCCGCCTACTTCGCGGTTCTGAACCCGGGTGACCGCATCCTCGGCATGAACCTCGCCCACGGCGGCCACCTGACCCACGGCTCGCCGGTCAACTTCTCAGGTCGGCTCTACGAGGTCCACGCGTACGGCGTCGATCGAGAGACGGAACGAGTCGACTACGACGCCCTCGAGGCGACGGCGAAGGAGGTCCGCCCGAAGCTGATCGTCGGCGGCGCATCGGCCTACCCGCGGCTCTGGGACTTCGAACGCATGGCCGCGATCGCGCACGGTGTCGGCGCGCTGCTCATGGTCGACATGGCCCATGTCGCCGGCCTCGTCGCCGCCGGCGTCCATCCGAGCCCGTTCCCGCACGCCGACATCGTCACCACGACGACCCACAAGACCTTGCGCGGCGGCCGCGGTGGCCTGATCTTCAGCCGCGGGGAGCTGCCGGACGGCGTTGCCCGGGCCGACTATCCGATGGTCAAGGGCACCCTCGGCGAGCGGATCGACAAGACGGTCTTCCCGGGCGTGCAGGGCGGCCCGCTGATGCATGTGATCGCGGGCAAGGCGGTCGGCCTCAAGCTCGCCGCGACCGAGGAGTTCCGGCGCGATCAGCGCCGAACCATCGAGAACGCCGCCGAGCTCGCCGACGCGATGGCCGAGCGCGGCGCGCGCGTCGTCTCCGGCGGCACCGACAACCACCTCATGCTGATCGACGTCACGCCGCTCGGCGTGACCGGCAAGGAGGCGGAGGCCCTGCTCGACGAGATCGGCATCACGGTCAACAAGAACGCCATCCCGTTCGACGCACTCCCGCCGAACACCGCCTCCGGCATCCGCCTGGGCACGCCGGCGACGACGACGCGTGGCTTCGGGCCGCAGGAGATGCGCGCGATCGCGCGGATGATCACGGACGCGATTCGGCGGCGTGACGAGCCAGGGGTGAAGGATCGACTGCGTGAGGAGGTCGGCGACATCGTCGCCCGCTTCCCCGTGCCGGGGCTGTCGACACAGGACGCCGTGTGAGCTGGGCGGTCACGGCAGGCCCCGTCCTGCCGGTGCTCATCGGCGGGTTCATCGCCGCACTCCTCGTGTCATTCGTGGCGACGCCGTGGATCCTGCGGTACGTCCGCGAGCATCGAATCCTCGACCACCCCGATGCGCGCCGGGTCCACAAGCAACCACTCCCGCGAGGCGGGGGTGTGGCGGTTGTCGTCGCCTTCATCGCGGTGGGCGGCGGGCTCGTGCTCACCCGCAACGCCCTGCCCGGCGTCGACGCGTCGAGGCCACTGCCCGACTCGAATCTGGCCGGCCTGTTCATCGGAGCGCTCCTCGCTGCGTTCATCGGGGCGCTCGACGATCGCTACGACCTGCGCGCGCGCTGGCAGTTCCTGGGCCAGCTCGCGGTGGCCGCCGTCGCCGTGCTGGCCGGGATCACCGTGGCGAAGATCGGGAATCCCTTCGGACCCGACGACATCGGGTTCATCGCCCCGGTGGGCATCGCCTTCACCGCGGTCTGGATCGTGGGCATGATCAACAGCCTCAACTTCATCGACGGCCTCGACGGGCTGTCGAGTGGGATCGCCCTGATCGCCGCGCTCACGCTGGGGGTGCTGAGCCTGACGCAGCAGGTCAACCAGCCGATGGTCGCGGTGTTCTGCTTCGTCCTGGCCGGGGGCCTGCTCGGCTTCCTGCGCTGGAACTTCCATCCGGCGGTCATCTTCCAGGGCACGGCCGGCGTGATGTTCCTCGGCTACACGCTGGGCGTGCTGGCCATCCTGGGCTCGGCCAAGGTGATCGTGGCCCTGCTGGTCCTCGCGGTGCCAATCATCGACACTTTCTGGGTCATCGTCAGGCGACTCTCCGAGGGTCGCTCGCCGTTCAGCCCGGATCGGGGCCACATTCACCACCTGCTGCTCGACCTCGGCCTCTCCCATCGGTCGACGGTCTTGCTGATCTACGTCGTGTGCGCGACGCTTGGCGTGATGTCGCTGTTCGTCTCCAGCACGACCGGGATGATCGCCTTCGTCGGTGCGCTCCTCGTCCTCGGGTTGATCGCGTTCGTCCTGCGGCGCGGGCCGTCCGAGGCGGCTTCGTGAGCCATGACCGATGACGACGGCAGGGGCCTGAGCCGGCGCCTGCACTGGGAGGCCGACGAGGCGCCGCCGACGGAGCGGTGGGACAGCGAGGTCTATCGAGCGCCCGAGCCCGTCATCGGCGGCCGGGTCGAAGGCGGTCAGTCCTTCGAGCGCCGCGACCTCGACCGAATCGACGAGCAGGCGCTCGATCGCCGGCGTCAGCTCTGGCGCGACACCGCGATCATCCTCAGTGGCCTTGTGTCCGTGCTGCTCGTGGCGAACCTCGTGCTGCCGCACGCGTCCGACGTCGCCTCGGCCACGCCGAGCCCAGCGCAGGCCGCGGGCACGACCGGGCCCAGCACGAATCCGCTGGTCCCAGGCGCCACCGCCGTGCCGATCGTCGACCCGGGCCTGGGCATCGATGCGACGCCGAGGCCGGTCGTCGCGATCACCGAGCCGCCGACGGGCTCGGCGGCGCCGACGCATCCGGGCGCCACGCCCCGGCCGATCATCACGCCAAATCCCACGCCGACCTTCCCGGCGCCCACGCTCCCGGCGCCGACGCCGTCGCCGACAGAGGCGCCGACACCGACGCCCGTTATCACCCCGATCCCGCCTCCAACGGTCCAGATCACATGCACGCCAACGTTGCTGACGGTCTCGTGCACGAGCAAATCGACGGACACGGTCTCCGGCAGCGAAGCCTGGGTCATGGGCGGCTCTGGGACAGTTGTGACGGGTGGGGACGGCTTCGACTCGATCACGTTCACATACGACGCAGAAGGCACCTACCACGTCATGCTGACGGTCACCGGCCTTGATGGTTCGTCGAAGTCGGACGGGACCGACGTGACGGTCTCGGCGACCTAGCCGGCGCACCCGCCGGGCGGCTTCCAATCGAGACCCGCTGCTATACTCCCGGGGCTTTGCCAGGTGGCACGTGATCGAGCCCGGAAGAGGGGCGGCCTATCTGGTCCTCTTCTCGGAGATCGGCCTCTCACTCCTGGTCACGACGCTGGTGGGCGTGCTGGCCGGCTACTGGGTCGACCAGCGGCTGGGGACCGTGCCGATCTTCGTGATCGTCGGGTTCCTGGCGGGTGCCGGCTCCGGATCGCTCCTGATCTACAGGCTGGTGAGCAGGTTCCTGAAGACGATCAGCTGAACGGGCCCGCGGGCCAGCGAACCATCGACCGAGCGCGGCGACGAGCCGCGCTCCCGTGTGTGGAGGGATAGTGACGAGCGACCCGGTCGCGACCGAACCGGTCGACGACTCCGCCGCAGCACCGTCACGCAGCCGGCTCAACCGCCGCTGGGTGGCGCTGATCGTCGCCGTCCTCGCCATCGACGCGTTCGTCCTGGTCGTTGCGCCGCCGCCGAACCGAGACAACCCGGGCGAGCCCTGCGCGTTCCCCGCCTGCTTCATCACCGGCGCGCTGGAGTTCCCGGCGCCGCACACGGTCATCGACTTCGACCCGGCGCACGCGCCCGCCGCCGACGCCCTGATCACATTCCACCCGAGCATCAGCAACACGATCCTGACGATGTGGCTGGTGATGCTGACCGTGATCGGCGGCGCGGCGCTCATGGTCCGCGGTTCGAAGCTCATCCCCGGTCGAGCCCAGAACCTGTTCGAGTGGTTCTACGAGTTTCTCGGCAATTTCGGCATCGGCATCGCCGGCGAGGTCGGCCGGCCGTACCTGCCGATCTTCCTCGGCGCCTTCCTGCTGATCGTGTTCGACAACTGGATCGGGCTCGTGCCACCGGTCGGCAAGATCGAGCAGCTGCGGGCGCCGTCGAGCGACGTGAACATCACGATCGGGATGGCCCTCGTGAGCTTCGCGATCTTCGAGTTCCTCGGCTTCTGGAAGCTCGGGGTGGTCGGCTATTTGGGCAAGTTCTTCCCGCTGTACGAGTTCAAGAAGGGCATCGGCGCGGGCATCATCGCGATGTTCGTGGGCCTGATCGAGCTGATGCTCGAGTTCGTCAAGCCGGTCACGCTCTCGTTCCGACTCTTCGGCAACATCTACGGTGGCGAGGTCGCGCTCGGCGTGATCACCTCGCTGACGATCGCCCTCATCCCCATCGCCCTGCTCGCGCTCGAGCTGATGCTCAACGCGATCCAGGCCCTCATCTTCAGCGTCCTCACCCTCATCTTCATCGTCCTGGCGATCGAGAGCCACCACGAGGAGGAGGGGCACATCGCGGAGGACGTCCTCGCCGCCGCCGATGGATCGGCGGCGGCGGCGCTGCAACCCAGCCACTAACAGCCAAGGAGGGAGTTCTCGAATGGAGCACATCGGCGCAGGCCTTGCCGCCCTCGGCGTGATTGGCCCTGGCATCGGCATCGGCATCCTGGCCGGCCTGTCGGCCACGGCCATCGGCCGGAACCCGGATGCGGCCGGTCAGGTCCGCGGTCTCGCGATCATCCTCGCGGCCTTCGCAGAAGGGCTCGGTGTCCTGGCGATCGTCGTCGGCCTGCTCGCGATCTTCATCAAGGGCTAGGGTTCGGATCGGGCAGCTGATCATGGCCCTGCTCGGGCTCGTCTCCGCGGTCGGCGGCGGTGCCGTCCGGCTGGCCGCCGAGGGCGAGCCGCTGTTCCAGATCAACATCTTCCAGGTGGTCATCGCGGCCGCCAACTTCGTCGTCTTCCTCGTCCTGCTGTGGCAGTTCGCGTTCAAGCCCGTCCAGGCGATGCTCTCCGAGCGCCGGCAGCGGATCGAGCAGGGGCTCAAGGACGCCGAGCAGGCGAAGCGCGACCGCGAGAGCGCGGAGCAGGAGCGGCTCGCCGCCATCACCGAGGCGCGCCGCGAGGCGAACGACATCCTGGCCCGCGCCCAGAAGGTGGCGCAGGAGACCCGCGACGCCGACATCGCCGCGACCCGCGAGGAGCTCGAGCGCATGCGCACGCGGGCGACGGACGAGATCGAGGCGGAGAAGGGCCGGGCCCTGGCGGAGCTGCGCAGCGAGGTCGCGGAGCTCGCGCTCCAGGCAGCCGGCCGGGTCGTCCGCGAAACGATGACCGACCAGCGACAACGGCGCCTCGTCGAGGAGTTCCTCGCCGAGCCGACGCCGAAGTCCGCGTCGGGCAAGGGCTGAGCGCGGCGCCCACATGGCCCGGAGCTCGACGACCGCGTCGCGCCGCTACGCCGAGGCCGTCTTTCAGCTGGCCGCGCGCGACGATGCGCTCGACGCGTACGCCGACGGCCTCGGCCAGGCCGTCCAGATGCTCGGGGGCGAGGCGGCCAGGGACATCGTCGGCAACCCCGCCCGCGCCCTGCGCGCACGGCTGGACTTCGTGAACGGCATGCTCCAGGGCAGGGTGCCCGAGCCCGTCCTGAAGCTCGTCGGGCTCCTGGTCCAGCGCGGGCGGATCGACCAGCTGCCGCGCGTCGCGGCGGAATACCAGCGCCTGCTCAACGCGCGGCAGGGCGTGGTCGAGGCGCTGGCCACCAGCGCGTCGCCGCTGACCGCCGACGAGACCGCCGCCCTCCAGCGCAAGCTCGCCGAGATGACCGGTCGAATCGTTGACCTCCGGGTCGATGTCGACCCGGCGCTGATCGGCGGCCTGACCGTCCGCGTCGGCGACACCCTCTATGACGCCAGCGTCCGGGGCCGCCTCGAGCGCCTCCGCGAACGCCTCGTGGCGGGCGCCGCGTAGCGCCCGCGCCCGCCAGACGAAGCCCAGGAGTACCCGATGGCCATCAAGTCCGACGAGATCGTCAACATCATCAAGTCCGCCATCGACACGTTCGACGCCGATGCCGAGACGCGCAACGTCGGCACGGTGGTCGAGGTCGGTGACGGCATCGCCCAGATCTACGGGCTCGAGGGCGCCCTCGCCTCGGAGCTGCTCGAATTCCCGGGCGGGATCATGGGCCTGGCCCTCAACCTCGAGGAAGAGACCGTCGGCGCCGTGATCCTCGGCGATGCCTCGGGCATCAAGGAAGGCGACACCGTCAAGACGACGGGTCGCGTGGTCGAGGTGCCGGTCGGCCAGGCGCTGCTCGGCCGGGTCGTCGACCCGCTCGGCCAGCCGCTCGACGACAAGGGCCCGATCAAGGCCACGAAGACCCGTCCGGTCGAGCGCATCGCGCCGGGCGTCATCGTCCGCAAGTCGGTGGACACGCCCGTCCAGACCGGCATCAAGGCGATCGACGCGCTGATCCCGATCGGCCGCGGCCAGCGCGAGCTGATCATCGGCGACCGGCAGACGGGCAAGACCGCCGTCGCCATCGACACGATCATCAACCAGAAGGGCCAGGGACTCGTCTGCATCTACGTCGCAATCGGGCAGAAGCTGTCGACCGTCGCCCAAACGGTCGCCACGCTCGAGAAGTACGGGGCGATGGCCCACACCATCGTGGTCGTCGCCGGCGCCGAGGACCCCGCCCCGCTCCAGTACCTCGCGCCGTACTCCGGCGCCGCGTTCGGCGAGGAGGTCATGGAGAACGGCGTCGAGGTCGACGGGAAGCTCGTCAAGGATGCCTTGAACGTGTACGACGACCTGTCGAAGCACGCCTGGGCGTACCGCGAGATGGCCCTGCTCCTGCGTCGCCCGCCCGGCCGCGAGGCGTACCCCGGCGACGTCTTCTACCTCCACTCCCGCCTCCTCGAGCGCGCCGCGCGCATGAACGAGGAGAACGGCGGCGGTTCCCTGACCGCACTGCCGATCATCGAGACGCAGGCGGGCGACGTCTCGGCCTACATCCCGACCAACGTGATCTCGATCACCGACGGCCAGATCTTCCTCGAGACGGACCTGTTCAACGCCGGCCAGCGACCCGCGCTGAACGTCGGCATCTCGGTCTCCCGCGTCGGCTCGGCGGCGCAAACGAAGGCCATGCGCAAGGTCGCCGGCCCGCTCAAGCTCGACCTCGCCCAGTACCGCGCCCTCGCCGCGTTCGCCCAGTTCGCCTCGGACCTGGACAAGGCGACGCGGGACCAGCTGACCCGCGGCGAGAAGCTGTCGGAGGTGACCAAGCAGCCCCAGTTCCAGCCGCTCCCGGTCGAGAAGCAGGTCGCGATCCTGCACGCAGCGACCACGGGCAAGCTCGACGACGTACCAACGCCGCGGGTCAAGGACTTCGAGACCGGCTATTACCGGTTCCTGGAGTCCGAGCGGCCGACGGTGCTGGCCGAGCTCGCGGCGTCGAAGGCGCTCTCCGACGAGATCGCCAGCGCCCTGACCGAGGCGGTCGACGAATTCAGGAAGTCGTTCCTGGCGTGATCCCGCTCGTTTCGACGGCTGCCGTGCATCCGATGCGCATCCGAGACCGGGCCGTCCCGGCCCCCGTGCACCCGATGCGCATCCGAGACCGGGCCGTCCCGGCCCCCGTGCAGCAGATGCACATCCGTGATGGGGCTGTGCCTGCCCCCGTGCAGCAGATGCTCATCCGTGACGGTGGCCGGGCGTTCCCGGCCTCTTTGGGGCTGGGACGTGCAACGGATGCACGATCCGGAACGCCCAAGGCCGCGAGACGGTCCGAGACGGGCATCTCCTGCACGATTGGGACGGATAGCCGGCATTCGCGGTTCGATTTGTGCATCTGATGCACGACCGCCCTGCGCCCTCGCGTCTGATGCAACGTCCCGACGCCGCGATCGGCGGTTCGCGAGCGCCGACGTGGCCCGAGGGCTCAGATGGCTAGCCAGCGCGACATCCGGCGCCGAATCACGGCCGCCCGGAACATCAAGCAGATCACCCGAGCGATGCAGTTCGTCGCCGCATCGAAATTGCGGCGCGCCCAGGAGTCGACGCTCGCCGCACGCCCCTACAGCGAGAAGATCGACGAGGTCCTCGCAGATGTGGCCGCCGTCCTCGGAGCGGAGGATCACCCGCTCCTGGCCGACCCGACCGGCACCAAGCGCCTGCTCGTCCTCATCACGACGGACCGCGGCCTGGCCGGCCCGCTCAATACGAACACCATTCGCTTCGTCTCGCGCGAGATCACCGAGCACGCCGGCGACCTGTCCGTGGTGAGCGTCGGGCGCAAGGGTCGCGACGCGATGCGACGCTCCCGCGTCCCGATCGAGGCCCATTTCGCCGGGTTCGGCGACAAGCCGACGTTCGCCGACGTCCTGCCGCTGGCGCGGCTCATCACCGACGACTTCCTGGGCGGCGAGTACGGCCGGATCGACCTGATCTACAGCCGCTTCATCTCCACCCTCGCGCAGCGGCCGGTGATGGACCAGCTCCTTCCGATCAAGCCGGCGGAGGACACCGAGGGCATCCCCGGCAACCAGTTCATCTTCGAGCCCAGCCCGGCCGCGGTGCTGGAGCAGCTCCTCCCGCGGTACGTCGCGACGCGCCTGTTCCATGCCGTCCTGGAGGCGAAGGCGAGCGAGGAATCGAGCCGGATGGTGGCCATGAAGAACGCGACCGAGAATGCCGAGGAGCTCATCGAGGACTACACCCTCGCGTACAACAAGATCCGCCAGACCAACATCACCCGCGAGATGATCGAGATCGCGACCGGCGCACGAGCGCGCTGATCGAGCATCGGGAGGACGACACAGACATGCCGACCGCGGCGCCAGCAACGGCCGAGGGCCACGTCATCCAGATCACCGGACCGGTGGTCGACATCGAGTTCCCGGCGGGCGAGCTGCCCGCGATCCTGAACGCGGTCGAGATCGATCGCGAAGGCCAGGACTCGCTCGTGTGCGAGGTCGCCCAGCACCTCGGCAACAACTGGGTGCGCTCCGTGGCGATGACGACGACCGACGGCCTCGCCCGCGGCACGCGGGTTGTCGACACCGGCGGCCCGATCACGGTGCCGGTCGGCGAGGCGACCCTCGGCCGGGTCTTCGACGTCCTCGGCCGGCCCATCGACATGAAGGGCCCGGTCAATGCCGAGGTCATGCTCCCGATCCACCGCGAGCCGCCCGCCTTCGAGGACCAGACCACCGAGGTCGAGGTCTTCGAGACCGGGCTCAAGATCATCGACCTCATCTGCCCGTTCAAGAAGGGCGGCAAGGTCGGCATCTTCGGCGGCGCCGGCGTCGGGAAGACCGTCATCATCCAGGAGCTGATCCGGAACGTCGCCCAGGAGCACGCCGGCGTGTCCGTGTTCTCCGGGGTGGGCGAGCGGAGCCGCGAGGGCAACGACCTCATCCACGAGATGACCGAGTCGGGCGTCATCGCCAAGACGGCGTTCGTGTTCGGCCAGATGAACGAGCCGCCGGGGGCCCGCCAGCGCGTCGGGCTGACCGGGTTGACGATGGCGGAGTACTTCCGCGACGAGGAGGGCCGCGACGTCCTCCTGTTCATCGACAACATCTTCCGCTTCACCCAGGCGGGTTCCGAGGTCTCGGCCCTGCTCGGACGAATGCCGTCCGCGGTCGGCTACCAGCCGAATCTCGCCACCGAGATGGCCGGCCTCCAGGAGCGGATCACCTCGACCAAGAAGGGCTCGATCACCTCGCTCCAGGCTGTGTTCGTCCCTGCCGACGACTACACCGACCCGGCGCCGGCGACGACGTTCGCCCACCTGGACTCGACCATTCGCCTCGAGCGCTCGATCGCCGAGCTGGGCATCTACCCGGCGGTCGATCCGCTGACCTCGACGTCCCGCGTCCTCGACCCGCTCGTGGTCGGCCAGGAGCACTACGATGTGGCCCGCGAGACGCAGCGCGTCCTGCAGCGCTACCGCGACCTGCAGGACATCATTGCCATCCTCGGCATCGACGAACTGTCCGAGGAGGACAAGGCGACCGTCGCCCGAGCGCGCCGCCTGCAGCGCTTCGCCTCGCAGCCGTTCTTCGTGGCCGAGGTCTTCACCGGCCGGCCAGGCGCCTACGTCGCGATCAAGGACACAGTGGCCTCGTTCAAGGACATCCTCGAGGGCAAGGCCGACACGCTCCCCGAGCAGGCCTTCTTCCTCGCGGGTACGTTGGACGACGTGAAGGCGAACGCGGCGAAGCTGAGCGCATGACGCTCAAATCCGTGCCGGCTCTCGCATCACCCGGCGTCCTTTCGAACCCGCCGTTCTTGCCGGATTCTCCCGGGGAGAGCGCAAGCCGTGTCGCACTGCCATCGGCGGCGCGGAATCGGGCCGAGTTCACGTCAGTTGTGCACGGCGATGCGCATCTGGCAGGGTTTCGCCTGCTTGACCGTTCCTTGTGCTCCCCCGGGCAGCATCCGGGAATTACACCGGCGATCACTGGCACGGCGAGTTCTCGTGTGCTCCCCGGAGGAGAATCCGGCAATTTCGGCGCCATTTCGGGCGCAGCCCGGCCCCGGTGGCGCGGCCAGGGGATGCTCTGACCATGCCGCTCCTCCTCGAGATCGTCACGCCGGAACGGCTCGCGTACAGCGACACCGTCGATGCCGTGGTGCTGCCCGGCGGCGACGGCGAGCTCGGCGTGCTGCCGCACCATGCGCCGCTCCTGTCGACGCTCGGCGTCGGCGAGCTCCGGATCCGCAAGGGCGGCGAGGAGGAGGCCTTCGCCATCGTCGGCGGGTTCGTCCAGGTCCGACCTGACAGGGTCGTTGTGATGGCCGAGACGGCCGACATGGCCAGCGAGATCGATCTCGAGAAGGCCGAGGAGGCCCGGCGCGAGGCCGAGCGCGCGCTCGAGTCGGGCTACCACGAGGGCGCGGATCTCGCGCTGGCGCGGGCCGCGCTGCAGCAGGCGCTGCTGCGCATCCGTGTGGCCGAGCGCCGCCATCGCGAGGGTCCTCGCAGGCGGGTCTGACCCCCCAACCCATGGCAGACGCGCGACCGTTCCACTGGGAGTTCGAGGCGCCGCAGATCCCGCACGAGCGCTATCTCGTGGAGGGCGGCGTCGCGCTCGACGGTACGATCCAGGTCAGCGGCGCCAAGAACGCGGCGCTCAAGATGCTGGCCGCGGCGACGCTCACCGGCGAGCGTTGCAGGTTCAGCAACGTCCCAGAGATCGAGGACGTTCGGGCCATGGCCGAGACGCTCTCGGACCTCGGCGTGGTCGTCGACCATCCCGAGGCGAACGTCTACGAGGTCTCGGCCGGCGACGTCGATTGGCTGTTCGTGCCGCTCGAGGCGGCGGCCAAGATGCGGGCCAGCTTCATGCTCCTGGGCCCGCTCCTGACCCGCTTCGGTGAGGTCGTCATCAGCAACCCTGGCGGCGACCGCATCGGGCGCCGTCCCGTCGACCTGCACGTCGACGCGATGCGGGCGATGGGCGCCACGATCGACTACCGCTACGGCTACTACTACGCGAAGGCGCCCGGTCGACTGCGCGCCACCGAGATCCGCTTCCCGATCGTGTCGGTCATGGGCACCGAGAACGCGATGCTCGCCGCGACCCTCGCCGACGGGCACACGGTCATCCGCCCCGCGGCCCGGGAGCCGGAGGTCGACGACCTCATCGGCTTCCTGCAGAAGATGGGCGCCGATGTCGTGCGCACGCACCCGGACACGATCGAGGTCGAGGGCAAGCGCCGCCTCCGCGGGGCCGAGCACAAGGTGATGCCGGACAGGATCGAGGCCGGCACGTTCGCCATCGCCGCGGGCGTGACGGGTGGGCACGTCGTCCTCGAGGGCGCGGACTGCGGGACGATGGAGGCGCTCGTCGGCGTGCTCGACCAGGCCGGCGTCTCGGTGATCTGCGAGACCGAGCGGATGGAGGTCGATGCCCGGTCCGTGGGCCCGAGCGGGATGCAGCCGGTCGACATCATCACCGGGCCGTACCCCGAGCTCGCGACGGACATCCAGCCGCCGACGACGGTGCTGCTGACCCAGGCCGCCGGCGACTCGCAGGTCAACGAGTCGATCTTCGAGGACCGCCTCGAGTGGACCGGCGAGCTCGCCAAGATGGGCGCAAAGATCGAGATTCGGGGCCCGCAGCGAGCCGTCGTCCATGGCCCAGCAAAGCTGCACGGGGCCGAGGTCGAGATCTCCGACCTGCGCGCCGGCGCCTCGCTCATCCTCGCCGCGCTGGCGGCCGAAGGAACCTCCTCCATCGGCGGCGCACACCACGTCCGGCGCGGGTATGAGAACATCGAGCGGAAGTTCCTGGACCTCGGCGCCAGGATCGAGCGCGTCCAGGAAGGGGAGCCCGGCACCTCCGCATGAACATCGGCATCGACCTCGGCACAGCCAACGTTCTCGTCCACGTCGACGGCAAGGGCATCGTGATCACGGAGCCCTCCGTCGTCGCTGTCGACGACGACGGCCGCATCCGCGCGGTCGGCGAGGATGCCCGCGAGATGATCGGGCGGACGCCCGGCAACATCCACGCGATCCGGCCGATGAAGGACGGCGTCATCGCCGACTACGTGATCACCGAGGCGATGCTCCGGTTCTTCATCAACAAGGCGATGAGCGGCCGGATGCGGCTGCGGCTCTCCGGACCGGCGGTGATGATCTCGGTCCCGGCGGGGGTGACCTCGGTCGAGAAGCGGGCGGTCAAGGACGCGGCGCTCAAGGCCGGGGCGCGCGAGGCACACCTGATCGAGGAGCCGCTCGCGGCGGCCATCGGCGCCAACGTCCCGATCTCGGGGCCGTCCGGGAACATGGTCATCGACATCGGTGGCGGCACGAGCGAGGTCGCGGTCATCGCGCTCGGCGGGATCGTCGTGTCGACCTCGCTGCGCGTCGGCGGCAACCGCATCGACGAGGCGATCACCTCCTACATCCGCAAGAAGTACAACCTGATGATCGGCGAGCGGACGGCCGAGGAGGTCAAGATCACCATCGGCACGGCGCTCCCGCTCGAGCGCGAGCTGTCGATGGAGGTTCGCGGCCGCGATCTCATCGCCGGGCTGCCGCGGACGATCCCGATCACGTCCTCCGAGGTCATGGAGGCGATCGAGCTGCCGCTCCAGCAGCTGGTCGCGGCGGTCCGCCAGGTCCTCGAGCAGACCCCGCCCGAGCTGTCGAGCGACATCATCGACAAGGGCATGGTCATGTCCGGTGGCGGCGCCCTCCTGCGCAACATCGACAAGCTGCTGACCCAGGTCACGGGCGTGCCCTGCCACGTCGCCGAGAACGCGATGGACTGCGTGGCCCTCGGCACCGGCGAGGCGCTCAAGCACTACGACTTCTTCAAGAAGTCGCTCGTCCAGAGCATCTAGGCCGCCGGCCACAGCCTTGACCCGAGCGCCCGCGGAAGCTCGCGCCTTTGTGGACCTCCACTGCCACACCTCGGTCAGCTTCGACTCGCTCGCGACGCCCGCCGCGGTCGTGCGCGCGGCCGCAGCGCGGGGCCTCACCCACCTTGCGATCACGGACCATGACCGCATCGACGGCGCGCTCCAGGCTCGCGACGTCGCGGCGACCGAGGCACGCGGCCTGACGGTGCTCATCGGCCAGGAGATCCGCACCACCGGCGGCGACATGATCGGGGTGTTCCTGGGCAAGCCCGTCCCGCCTGGGCTCTCGCCTGCCGCGGCGATCGAGGCCGTGCGCGAACAGGGCGGGCTGATCGGGATCGCTCATCCGTACGATCGGTTCCGTGGCTCGCTGGGCACGGACGACGCCGTGCGCTTCGAGGCCGTGGCCGGCCAGGTGGACTGGATCGAGGCCTGGAACGCCCGACTCATGTTCGGCGACGGCAACGCCCGCGCCGCGCAGCTGGCGAAGCGACTGGGTGTGCCCGGCGTCGCCGTTTCCGACGCGCACACCACCTTGGAGGTGGGCATCGCCTCCACGATCGTCCGCGGCGATCCGTCCACCCCGGAGGGACTCAGGGCGGTCCTCGCCGGAGGGCTCGAGCTCGTGACCGGGCGATCCTCGGCGTACGTGCGCCTGCTCGGGCCCGCGGCCAAGCTCGTGCAGCGAGCACGCGGCCGCGGACGCGTCCGGGCGCCGGTCGGCAACCGATGATCGACGAGACCGCGACCGGCGACGAGCCGGTTCGCGATCCCGCGGCGCCGCCTTCGCCCGATGCCGAGGGACGGCCGGACCTCTCCCTCGCCCATCGCCTGCGCCAGCCGCGCACGATCATCTCGCTGGTCCTGCCGATCGCGCTGCTGGTCCTCTTCGTCCGGAGCCTGCCCGGCTTCAAGCTCGAGGAGCTGCCCGACAAGATCCTCGGCGCCAACCCCTGGCTGCTGATCGCCGCGTTCGCGATCTACTACGCCGGCTTTCCCCTGCGCGGGCTGCGCTGGGCGATCCTCGTCCGCGAGAGCGGCTTTCCGCTCCACGTCCGCGACTCGACCGAGATCATCTTCCTGAGCTGGCTCGTGAACTGCCTCGTGCCGGCCAAGCTGGGCGACGTCTACCGCGCCTGGCTCCTGAAGATCAATAGCTCCGTCTCACTCTCGCGCACGTTCGGCACGGTCTTCATGGAGCGGATCCTCGACCTGTTCGCGATCGTGACCCTCGGGCTCGCCGCCGGCTTCGTGTCGTTCCGCAGCGGCCTGCCGGGCGACGTCCAGGTCGTCTTCGCGATCGGCGTCGGGTTCGTGCTGCTCCTCGCGGCCGGGCTGCTGACCATGCGCAACTTCGGCCGGCGGATCCTGCTCCGGCTGCCCCTGCCGCATCGGGTCATCGAGCTGTACGACCGGTTCGAGGAGGGCGTCTTCGCATCGATCGGGCTGCGCGCCCTGCCGCGCCTCGTCGTGCTCACCGGTTTCATCTGGGCGACCGAGGCGACGCGCCTGTACCTCGTCGTCCAGGCGCTCGGGCTGCCGAACGTGCACCTCGGCATCAGCGGCGCATTCTTCGTGGCGCTGTCGGCGTCGCTGCTCACCGCCGTGCCTCTGACGCCGGCAGGAATCGGCTTCGTCGAGAGTGGCATCGTGGGCCTTCTCACGATCGTCTACGGCGTCTCGCAGACCGACGCGCTCGCCATCACCCTGGTCGACCGGGCGATCAGCGTCCTGTCGATCATCGTCCTCGGCTCGATCGCCTACGCCGTCTCACCGAAGCGCCGCGGGCTCGGGGTGACCGCCGCCACCGCCTGAGCCGACTTGGTGTGGCCTGCCGTCCGCGCGGCGGTGCGCGGGCTGGTGCGCCGGCTGCGCCGCGAGTACCGCCGAGGGTCACATCCACCCTCCGCACCGACCCCCGGCGAACCGCACCGGACCGCATCCGTTGCGTTCCGGCACCCGACTCCAACAGCCGCGAGCGAATGAACGAACGGGGGATATGGGCCGAATCGGGGGAAATTGATGATCCGGGCATGACCCGGACCAATGGCCGAGCCTTCAACGAATGGCTGCGAGCACAGCTCAAGGCCAAGAAGATGTCGCAGCGGCAGCTGGCCCAGCAGTCGGGCGTCGATCACTCGACGATCTCCCGGTTGGTGCGCGGCGACCGCATGCCATCGCTCGGCACGGCGACCAAGCTGGCGCGCGGTCTGCGCGAGCTGGGTGAGAACGACGACGGTCCGCAGTACCTCGGCCTGATGGGCGGCGGGGCCGTCCAGAACCCGACGGCACGCGTCGAGTACTCCCTCCGCGCCGATGAGGCGCTCAGCGAGGCGCAGGTCCGCCAGGTCATGGAGTACTACCTGGCCGTGCGGATGCGCCGCATCGGGACCGCCTTCAACCACGAGCAGAACCCCGTCCAGCGGGTCGAGCCGTCGCGGAATGATCCGCGCCAGCTCTCGCCCGCCGTGCACACGCCGATCGTGCCGCGGCCGGCCCTCGTCGCCGGCGGCGGACGCGTGGCGATGGACACGCGGACCCCGATCACGCCTCGCCTCCGACCCGTCCGCTCGAACGAGCGCTACTGAGAATTCACCAGCTGACCCGGGGGTGACCTCCACGCCTCCGGATTAGGGGCAGACGAACGCCGGCGCTCGGGGCGCCGGCGTTCGTCGTTTCGCGGCCTCCTCCCCCGGCGGGTCCTGTCGCGACCGTCGGTCACGGCCTCGGGACCCACGCCCACTTCGTGTGCGACCGTCCCATCGGCCGCAACCGCCCGGCCGCGCCACCCCCCGTCGAGCGTCAGGCAGCGCGACTCCTCACTTCCGAATGTGACCACCGCTCCGCGAACCCCCGAAGCGGGCCCCAGGCCGACAGGGCGAAGGCGGCGGTGAGCATCGCGAGGCCGACCAGCCACAGGACGGGCAGGGCGAGCATCGCCGCCGTGGGCAGCGTCCAGGACCGGTCCGTTCGGGCGCCCCAGACGACGAGCAGCGCGGCCACGGGCAGGCGGAGGACCAGCGGGAGCGGGATCGCGTACGCGGCGCCGACATCGGGCGAGAGCCCCGTCCCGAGGACGTAGTCGACCCACTTCGGCCACAGGTCGGGTGTCACGAGGGCGCTGATCCCGGCGACGGCGACCGTCGTCGCCAGGGCGATGCCGAGACGCCGCCACTCGCCGCGCGCGACGAACCACAGGAGGCCGAGCCCGCAGGTCGGTTTCGTGAGCAGCGGCACCACCCACGCCGCGGGCCAGCGCAGCGAGGCGACGATGGCGGCGCCCAGCAGGATGTGGATGTTGCCGAGGTACAGGTCCGAGAAGACCATCGGAACGACGAGAAAGCCGAGTGCCCAAGGCCCGGTCAGCCACAGGAGCGCGAAGCCGATCACGAGCGTCCAGATGGCCTCGAAGACCTGGAAGTTGAGCGTGACCGCCCGCAGCCCGGCGAAGAACAGCGCCGCGGGCGGCGGGTAGGTGAACGCGTCCTGCGTCGCGACCGGGCGCGTGTACGGGTCGGCGAGGTCGATGAGCCAGTAGGCGTGGGCGTCGCCTGCCGGGGTTGGGCGCAGGATCGCGACGAGCACGAGCACGACGACGAACGCGGCCCGCAGCGCCGAGTCGATCAGCCGGCGCCGCCGGCGCACGATCCCGATCACGGCGTGACTACCGGCAGGTAGACCGAGATCGCCGTTCGCGGCGAGGCATCGAAGCGATCGACCAGCGACCTGGTGGACGGCGTGGTTCCCGCGTACGGGTCGGGGATCGCGGCGCCTTCGCCGAACATAAAGCGATCCTCGGCCGGGCCGCCGCACTTCGCTCCGATCTGCGACTCGAGCAGACGATCGCACACCACGACCACGCCCGTCGACGTGACCGCCGAGCTAGCGCGCAGCCGGCGGACGGCCTCGTCGATCGGGAAGGCGATGCCGTCGGCCGACTTGAACGCGGGCAGGCTCACGATCGCCACCGGCGGCCCGTGCAGTCGATCGACGACGCGAGCTCCGGCCGCCTTTGCGGCCACCCAGCCGCCGTTCGGATCCGGCCCCGGGACGCGCGAGGCCTCGAGGCCGACGACGGCGACGAGGGCGACCGCGCCGACGATGCCCGCGACGAGCCCCCGT
>JACXTT010005704.1_pt1 | contig 18000 bp, 12 predicted proteins | sample 9270951 | NCBI WGS metagenome assembly JACXTT01 (sample SAMN15532306, study PRJNA645909) | rock metagenome | isolation source: weathered quartz diorite | place: Puerto Rico | collected 2017-06-21 | reverse complement strand
GCGTAGTAACCCGCGAGCTGCAAGGCATACTTGGACTCTTTTGGATGTTCCTTAGTCTTCCGGACCAGCATATTCTCGACGTCGGCCTGCCGGTTCGCCGCCGAATACAGCCGCACTAAAGCGTCATAAATACGGCCCGTCTTATCGGCGGAAATAGAATCCAGTCCAAGCTTCTCGGCCTCGGCGGCGCGGTTGCTCTGGTACAACGCTTCCATCAAGCCGATGACGATGTCCTCCTGTTTGGGCTGAGAAGAATCGGCGCGACGAAGCAAATCCAGCGCTTCCTGAGACCGGTGCTCCACCAAAGCAAGATAGCCTTTGATCTTAAAGGCGTGGGAAGAGTTCGGGTTCTTGTTCAGTAACTCATCGCTGAGACTTACCAGGCGATCGTACACCATCTTCGGACGCTGCGGATCCTGCAAGTACGCGTCCAACTCTAAATTCGCAAGGTCAACCTTGGGACCGGCTTCGTTCGGTAGAAGCTGAACCGCCACGCTGAGCGCTTGCACCGCCTCGGGTAAATGCCCCTGCTTCAATTCCGCTAAGCCGAGACGATGATAGGCTTCGCCGTACTTAGCGTCCTTCTGCAACGCTTTGCGGTAATTCAGCGACGCCTCGGCATATTCGCCGTTGGCAAACAGCGAGTTACCTTTTTCCAGGTAACCGCGAGCGCTGCGGCCGCAGTTGAGTAAGAGAACAGCCGCTACTATAGCGATTCCAGCGCGAATCGACAAACCAGTCTCCCCCCGAGCTCGTCGCATAAGTGATATTTTATCTGGCGTTCGGACCTTCGAGAACCTCCGCAAGTACTCGGCAGTACTACACTCAAACCGCGGCGGCAGCTTTCATCTCACGCAGCAGCCTCCGCACCTTCTGCAGCCACTCCGGACGTGAGATCGGTTCCAACGCAGATGGCCGCGCGAGAGTGGCGTGCACGGGAAGGGATGGACTCGCCAAATCGGGTGGGCCGATGGTCACAACCTTCAAATGCCGGTTGGCCCGATGCAGGGATTGCAGCAGTGCATCGACGCCGGGAAGTTCAGGATTTACAACGATAACATCGATCCCCACCTTGAGCCTGCCCATCAGCGATGCGGCCTGCTCGACATCGAGCGCCGGAAGAGCGCGACAGCCCGCCTCGGTGAACATTTCGCCTAGCCACCAAACGAACCCAAGATCGTCATCAACGATCCAGACTGTCGGCGCCGGCTGGGCGGTCACGTCATCAGGCTCCGTACCTTGTTGTTGGATTGCTGGGCTCTGATGGTACGGGCGCCGGCTGTGCGGAACTCGTGATGTTTCGTGATAATCGCGACTCCCTGGCTGTCGCTTCGGACGACTCGTCCGCGGATCGCCAGCTTGAGTGGACAAACGCCTTCCAACAAAAAGGGCCAGTTCATCATCACTTCAATCGCGCTGCCGGCCGGGAACGATTCCTTGGCTTCAAACAGTACGCCGCCGCTGCTGACATTGACAGTCTTGCCGACGCCAATGCGTTCTACTCGACCCTTGTTCAGCAACTTGTATTCAATTTCCAACGTGATCGGATACCGACGATGAATGCGTTGGTCGGCTCGACGCGTGTCTAAAAACCTGGCGGTGTGCGCCAAGGCGGGAGCGGGGGACATTCTCCCTCCTTTTCAAAGTCAATTCGGAATGGACCTTTTTACCATTTTTGCGGTACTAGGTCAACACACATTTCAACGAAAATGCGACAGTCGTCAGGGACTTCACAGTGAACTGAGCTCAAATGCTACGCAGATTTCGGCTGGCCTCAGAAAGTACTAGTACTCAAACGCACTTCACTGCTCTGGCATCGAGCTTTGGAATATAATCGACACAAACGCTTTTTACACCGATGGCAGCCTTTTTAACAAAACGAACAATGCCCGTCGCATTCGCGCTGCTGCTCACGATGTTGGGATTCTTGGCTTCGTGCGGCCAGAGTGCGCAGCGCTACCTTGAAAAAGCGAACGCGCTCTCAGCCTCCGGCAAATACGATGAAGCCGCGCTGAACTACCGCAAAGCCATCCAAAAAGATCCTAAGTCGGGTGAAGCACAGTATCGGCTAGGACTGGCAGAGCTCAAGCTGGGCCACAGCCGTGACGCCTACAACGCTTTGCTCTCCGCCAACACGTTGCTGCCGGACCGCAAGGATGTCAAAATCACGCTGGCCGACTTTCTGCTGGTGGTCTACTTCAGTGACAAGTCCCGCCCGGCAGCCTACTATCAGCAACTCATCAGTTTGTCTGATGCGCTGCTGGCTCAAGATTCAAATTCCTATGACGGATTCCGCATCAAAGGCAACCTTGCCTGGCTGGACGGACACCTGAAAGATTCGCGAGAGTTCTTCCGGAAAGCGAACGCCGCCAAGCCGTGGCAACCCGATCTGATCCTGTCGTGGGCCCAAGTGTTGTTTCAGGACGGTCAGTCCGCCGAGGGGGAACGGCTCGCGCTCGATTTGATCCAGAAGCACAAGGACGCGGCACGAATCTACGACCTGCTCTATCAGAATTATCGTTCCCAAAATCGGCTGGCCGAAGCAGAGCGCATCCTACGGACCAAGCTGGACAACAATCCATCACAAACGACTTACGCCCTACAGTTGGCGGCGTTCTATGTAGCCGCCGGTAAGCGCGATCAGATGACGGCCGTCTTGAAGCACCTTCTAGACGATCCCAAGACGTTCCCGGACGCGCGTATCAGAATTGGCGATTTTTACGGCACGCTGCACGAATGGGATGAAGCACTGCATCAATACGAAGAAGGCGCCAGGGAGAATCCCAAGCTAAGGACCGAATATTTGAAGCGCATCGCGGACGCTTGGCTGGCGCAGGGGAACGGGGACAAAGCCGCTGCCGTAGTGGGCGACATTCTCAAAGACAGTCCTAACGACGATGCGGCCAAAGCGGTAAACGCTTCACTGTTGATCAAGACCGGCAATCCAGACAAAATTCAAACTGCGTTGAACGATCTCCAGGAATTGGTGAAAAGGGAGCCCGATAATCCTCTCCTGCGTTTCGCACTTGGCCGCGGCATGGTGGCGAAAGGGGACCTGGATGGCGCTCGCTCCCAATTCCAGGAATCCATCAAGGTTCGATCCAACTACCTTCCGTCCATCATGGCCCTGGCTGAATTGAGCCAAAACAAGCGAGACTTCAACGAGGCCGTCCGATACGCGAACCAGGCTCTGAAGGTCAACCCCAAGCTCGGACGGGCAAGATTGCTGCGCGCCGGCGCTTTCATACAGACACAGAAGTACAGCGAAGCTCGCTCGGAGCTGACTGGATTGGCGAGCGATTTTCCCCAGGACGTTGATGTTCAGTTTCAACTCGCGGCGCTCGATCTGGCCGAGAAGAACTATCCCCAGGCTGAAGCTCGGCTGCAGCAGCTTTACGAGAAGGACAAGTTGCGAGCTTTGGCAGGGTTGGTCAACGCCTACAATGCGCAGGGCGAGTTCGACAAAGCAATCTCAAGACTGACCCTGGAGTTGGGAAAGACGCCCAACACGGCGGCCGTGCATTCCATGCTGGCTGATACCGCCATGCGGGCTCGCAAGTATGACCTGGCCCTCGAACAGTATCAGCAATTGCAGACGATGGGGGTCCGGTCCGAACAGCTGCAGTTGCGTCTGGGCGCAGCGTATCAGCTGAAGGGCCAGTATGAGAAAGCTATCGCCAGCTTCCAGTCGGCTAAGGAACTGGCCCCGCGCGATCCGGTGTCAGCCGGGGCGTTGGCAGACGCGCAGCGCGTGGCTGGGCACAGCGCCGAGGCAATAGTGAACTATCGCCGCTTGCTCACCCTAGACGCTGAGAACGAAAATGCCATGAACAACCTCGCGTACCTGCTTCTCGAGACGGGCGGCTCAGCCGATGAAGCGCAAAGGTTAGTGGAGCAGGCGCTGCGAAAATCGCCGCGTAATCCCAACTTCGCCGACACACTTGGCATGGTGTATATGAAAAAGAATCTCGAGGACAGCGCACTTCAGGTATTCGGCGGCCTGACCACTCGATTTCCCGACAATCCCGTGTTCCGGTATCACTACGCGCTCTCGCTTTCGCAGAAAGGTCAGAAGGCCAAAGCGAAGACTGAACTCGAAGTCGCTTTGCGCAAAGCCCCTCCTGAAGACTTGCGGAAAGATATCCAAACCACTCTTGCTAAGATCCAGCAATAAGGTGCGGCGCGCCAACGCAGGCCTGCCGGGCCAACGTGTGGTTCCATAGTAAGGATGCCCGTTGAACGCGATCGCCTTCTCGAGTCCACTCGCCGAGAAAAGCACTGGAGACGGTGGGGGCCTTATCTCACCGAGCGCGCCTGGGGAAACCCGCGCGAAGATTACAGCCGCGACGGCTGTGCCTGGGACTACTTCACTCACGATCATGCCCGCTCGCGCGCCTATCGTTGGACTGAAGACGGCATTGCCGGAATCTCAGACAATCACCAGCGCCTGTGCTTGGCCTTTGCTTTTTGGAACGGCCGCGATCCCATCTTGAAAGAGCGCCTCTTCGGTTTAGGCGGTCCGGAAGGTAATCACGGCGAGGACGTCAAGGAATATTACTATTACCTGGATTCAACGCCCACGCACTCCTACATGAAGTGCCTGTACAAGTATCCGCAGTTGGAATTTCCTTACTCCCAACTGGTGGACGTCAATCGCCGCCGTTCCAGGCAGGAGTTCGAGTACGAGCTCATGGATACGGGCATCTTCGATCAAAACCGGTATTTCGACATCTTAGTCGAATACGCCAAGCACGATTGCAACGACATTCTGGCACGGGTCACGGTTATAAATCGCGGGCCGGATCGCGCCACTCTGCATCTGCTGCCAACGGTCTGGTTCCGCAATACCTGGAGCTGGGGCTACGGCATCCCGCGGCCGGAGTTGGCTCGCCTGGATTCGCATAGCATCGTGATGCGAGAGCAATCGTTGGGCGAGTTCAAGCTGTGGCTCGAGGACGCTCCACCGCAGCTCTACACGGAAAATGAGACCAACAGCCATCAACTGTGGGGCTGGGGCGACAGCCAGGCGTACACAAAAGACGCCTTTCACCGCTACCTGATCAACGGTGAACATAGCGCCGTCAATCCGGATGAATCCGGCACCAAGGCGTGCGGCATTTACAAGCTCGACCTGGAGCCAGGCGCCGACAAGGTACTGCACTGCCGCTTCTATTCAGGCCTTGAGCCGCAGCCCGACTTCCATCGGGTTTTTCGAGACCGAATCGAAGAAGCAAATGACTTCTACAGTTTCGCTCCGGCTCGCCTGTCGGACGATGCCCGCATGGTCCAACGGCAGGCGTTCGCCGGACTTTTGTGGAGCAAGCAGTTTTATCACTACATCGTGGAGCAATGGCTGAAGGGTGATCCCGCTATGCCGCCGCCGCCCCCCGAGCGCAATTCGGGTCGCAACCGCGCCTGGGTCCACGTCTACAACGACGACGTTCTTTCCATGCCCGACAAGTGGGAGTATCCCTGGTTCGCGGCCTGGGATTTGTCCTTTCACATGATTCCGTTCGCGCTGATCGATCCTGATTTCGCGAAACGCCAGCTTTCGTTGCTGCTGCGCGAATGGTACCAGTCGCCCAACGGACAACTCCCGGCTTATGAATGGGAGTTCAGTGATGTAAATCCTCCGGTTCATCCCTGGGCGTGCTTCCGCGTTTTCAAGATTGACAAGAAACTCACGGGCAAACCAGATTATCTATTTCTCGAGTCTGCCTTTCACAAGCTGCTCATGAACTTCACCTGGTGGGTCAATCGCAAGGACTCACAGGGCAACAATATTTTCGAAGGTGGCTTTCTGGGGCTCGACAATATCGGCGTCTTCGATCGAAGCAAGCCTTTGCCCACGGGCGGCTTCATCGAGCAGGCCGACGGAACCGCCTGGATGGCGATGTTCAGCCTGACCATGCTGAGAATTGCAATCGAACTGGCGCCGCACGACAAATCTTACGAAGACATCGCCAGCAAATTTTTCGAGCATTTTCTCTATATCGCCAGCGCAATGAACCGCATGGGCGACGGCGGACTGTGGGACGAGCAGGACGGCTGCTTCTACGACTGGCTGCGGCTGCCCGACGGACGAAAAATCCCGCTGCGTGTGCGCTCGCTGGTGGGCCTGATCCCGCTATTCGCGGTTACCACGCTCGACGCCGAAGCCATCGACAAGCTGCCCGGATTCAAGCGGCGCATGACTTGGTTCGTTAAGCACCGGCCGGACTTGTGCGGCAACATTGCGTCCATCACCCGGCACGGCGCCGAGGAACGACTATTGCTCTCCATGGTGCATCCCTCGCGGCTCCGCCGGGTTCTCGAACGGATGCTGGACGAAAACGAGTTTCTTTCAGCCCATGGCATTCGCGGCATCTCCCGATACCATAAGGAGCATCCCTTTATTCTGCAAGTGGATGGCCACGAATACTGCGTCGACTACGAGCCAGCCGAATCATCCACAGGACTGTTTGGCGGAAACTCCAATTGGCGCGGTCCAGTCTGGTTTCCGGTGAACTACCTGATGATCGAATCGCTGCAAAGATACCATCATTACTTCGGCGACGAGCTGCAGGTGGAGTGCCCTACCGGTTCCGGAGTCATGATGAACCTCTCCGATGTGGCGACTCACCTGTCACGCAGGCTCTCGCGTCTCTTCCTGCGAGATCAACACGGCCGTCGGCCGGCCTTTGGCGCCTCAGAAAAATTCCAGACCGATCCGCATTTCCGCGACAACATCCTGTTCTACGAATACTTCAACGGCGATGATGGCGCGGGCTTGGGCGCGAGTCATCAGACGGGATGGACGGCTCTGGTGGCGAAGCTGCTGCAGCAGAGTGGGGAGTAACTCGAGCACTCAGCGCACGATCTATATTCTTGATCGATGTTATCTGCGACTCTTGAGAATGTACGAGGCTGCTAATAGAAGTTCAGACTCCCGCTCTCACTTCGCGATGGACGGCTCAACCGCAATCAGCAATGCCAGGTGCGATTCCGAAGGATGCGAATTCGAAGTCATCGACCATGCCGCTGGCGAAGTATTCACCTGGCGCGTGGAACTCCGCAGCTCAAGCTTATCGGGATGCGGCACATGACAGCACTAGGATCAGCGTTTGTGCACGACTCCTTAGCATTCGCGCTCAGAAGTTTTCAAAACAGGTCGATGGAGTTCCCCATCTCATGCAGGAGTCAAGTCCGCATGCGGGTGAAGAAGTACATCCCCGCCATCGCAAACAGCGCGTCCGGCGACCAAGCCGCCAGCGCCGCCGGCAACAGATTCACATCGCCGAGCTGCTCGAACAACAAGCTGATCGCCATGTAGGCGATCGCGATACCGAAACTGATGCCCACGCCCGCCATCGCGCCCCGGTTGCCCACCAGAAAAGCAAACGGCACCGAGATCAGCGCCATCACCAGCGCGAACAAGGGCACTGCGAACTTGCGATAGAATCGCACCTGCAGCGTGATGGTATCGATACCGCTGCGCTGCAGATCGCGAATGTAGGCCGCCAGTTGCTGAAAATTCATCTGCTGGTCCTGCAAGACTTCTTGCAGGAAATAATCCGGCCGTTCATTCAACTCGCGAAACATCGTGGCCTGGCCTGTAAAGTTGAAGAACCTCTCCTGTCGGCCCGTGAAGTCCCGGCTCCAGCCGTTCTCGAAGATCCACGCGCCCAAAGCCGGCTCCCAGCGCACTTTCTCGGCCGCGATATGCCGCCGCACGCGGAAATTCGAGGGATCCAACTCGAAGACCTGCGCTCCTACCATTACTTTCTGCGCCGGCTCCAGATACTTGTAATAGTAAATGCGCGGATTATCGTTGGATCCGGGAGCGAAAACCCATTGCCGCTCCGGATGCAAATAGGTCTGCACCGGCTTGCCCTTGATCTCTTTCCGGATCGCATCCTGCTTTCGATTCGCGCCTGGCACGTAATAATGATCGAAAGCGAACAACCCTCCACTCAGCAGAATCGCTGCGCCGAGTACCGGGATCGCCAGCCGGTAAAGACTGACGCCCGACGCTTTGAACGCCGTGATTTCGTTGTGTTTCGTGAGAATTCCGAACGTGATGAGCACGGCCACTAGCACGCTGAGCGGCGCCAGCTCGTAAATTAGTTCGGGCGTAAGAAAAACCAGATAGGTAACAACCCGCGTCATCGCGATGTGGTTCTTCACGATGTCGCTCAGCAGCTCGAAAAACGTGTACACGTGCATCATGAGCACGAAGCTGACCAGCAGCAAAACGAAGTAGAAAACGAAGTTGTTCAAGACATAACCGTCCACCAATTGGGGCACGAGAAATAGACGCCACCCGCGCGATCCCGCACGAATCTGAGGTCCAGTGGCCGGCAGACGTCCGCGCAACTTGCTCCATGCCACCGAGATCCAATCCATTGCCCGCCCAATCCAGTCGCGATCCCCAGGCCGCTCCAACCGGACGATCAGGACGAGGCCGATCATAGCGAAGACCACGTTCGGAATCCACATCGCAACGCCGACCGGCAATTTGTGCTGCTTCGCCAAGCCGCTCGCGCCGATGAGTCCCATCCAATAAATGAATGCCAGCGCCACCGTCAATACAAATGCGGCCGACTTCCCGCCTTTTCGCGAAGACACGCCTAGTGGAATGCCGATGAGCGCCAGCAGAAAGCAAGCCGGGGGCAGCGCCAGCCTTTGATGCAATTCGATCCGCGCCTCGATCCGCTTGTCGGCATCAAGCGTCGAATCTTCATAGGCGATCCGGTAAAGTGGCAAGGTGTCGATCTCGGTATAGGCCCTCGGCCGCACCTCGTTGGGCTTGGTCGCCTCCAGCATCTGCTCACCCTTGGGAGCCGAGGTGATGAAGTATTGCGTGATATCTTTGCCGGCATCGTAGCTGACGCCGTTTTGAAGCGAGAGCTGGATCACGTTGCGAGTAATGTCCGGCACCGCGATCGCCTCCGACGCTACTGTGATGCGGGGACCGTCGCCACGTTCGTGGTCTTCTTTTTTTTGCGCATCTGGCAATGTCAAGTCGGCTATGAATACGTTCCGCCACCGCGCGACCGGGCCGGGGATAACTTCGCTCACATATACGATACGGTTCGGGAACTGCTCCTCAAACACGTGCGGCTGCACTTCAGCGGTCAGTTCGGCCGCGACCAACTGATTCAGAATCCTATACGTGGTCCGGGTCGAGTACGGGGTAAGCCACAAGGATGCCGCTGCAGTAACTATCGTCGCCATCGTCGCGAACAACAGCACCGGCCCGATTACCCTGCGGCTCGGCACGCCGGCTGCCCGCATGGCCGTGATTTCACCGTCACTCGACATTCGCGAAAGTGCGATCAATACGCCCACCAGCACCCCCAGTGGAAGCGTGAAGGTCAGGGTAAAGGGAATCGCGAGCGCGAACAGGTGCCCCACCGTAGGCGCAGGCGCCGAACTGCGCACCAGGATTTCGATCAGGCGCCCCACCCGCTGAAGGAATAAGACGAAGGTGAAAAGTATAGCGCCGAGAATCGCGCTCGCGGCAACCTCTCGGAATACAGCGCGGGGGAGAAGGCCCATAACCGAAGAGTTCAAATTTCGCGAGTCAGGATCATTCTGTCTTCTGACTGCCGGCTTCCTTGCCAAGCACCGGCGGCGGCACGATGGGCGGCTTGGGCACGTCTTCTTTCACCGGCTCCAGTTCGAGCTCATCAAACAGGATCGCGGGTGCGATCACGGACGCCGTGGTAGCGAAATTCCCCGCGCCCATCAAAGCCAACGGCGCGTTGGAATCGATGAAATCGAACACGTAGTTCTCATCCGACGCCGCCAGAATGTCCCGCAACGAGCGCGTCGACAAGCCTCGAAAACGAACGCTTCGCACCAATTCTTCCCGGCCGTCTGGATACACTCGATAAGCCAGCAGCGGTTCGCTGACCAGCCGCGTGCTTCCGCCGGATTGCACGGTGGTTGTCGCCAGCCGGCGGAATTCGTCGATCGAGGCGGACGAAGGATAGTCGACCTTCCGCACCAGCATTCCGTATGGTTTTTTCCGCTGCTGGCACAACTCGATCAGCTTTTTCTTCATGTCGGCGGCAGGCGTTGTTTGCGCCGCACGAATAAACAGGTTGCCGAAACCAGGCGCGCGCGACCCGAACGCTCCCGGCATGCGCGCGCGTCCATTCGAGACTTCGAATCCCTTGACCACCGGGGTGCGCGTCAGCAAGAAACTCTTCAACACGCCTTTCTCCACCAACGCGAGAGGTTTCGGCGCTACGCCTTCCATGTCGTACTGATAGTGTCCCAACAACGTGTGACCGCGCCATTCGGCCTGCGTGGGATCGTCCACGACATCCATCCATTCCGGCAGGATCCGCGATCCGATGCGATTCTCAAGCTCGCTCGGCAGATAAGGCGCGGTGCGGCCGGGGTCGACAATCGGTTTGCGGGTGATTTTGAGATTGTCGCCCAACATTTGTCCCAACAGTTGCGCCGCCGCATGCGCTTCAAACAGAACCGGACCGTCGTAAGCTTCGCCCGCCGGCGCCTGCGATAGTGCGACCACATTGTTTGCGACTTGTGTAACGCCACGCCTCAATTCAGCCTCCACCGGAAGCTGATTAAGTTCGAACGCCTGAAACACGTCGGCATCCCGCACAGCCGTTCCGTCGGGCGCCAAACCGTAAGCTCGCGCGCGCAGATAAACGAGGTCTTCAGGGATCCGCAGCGCCGTGCCTTCTGAATTCACCACGTAGTCGGACGCCAGTGACGTTTGCAGTTCGACGCCGGACGATAGCACCTGCGGATATCCGGCGAAAATAGCCGACAGCTTTACGGCCCGATCCTTCCATAGCGTTTCGTTCACAGGATCACGCCGCACTATCGGCTGCACAGCCTGAACCGCCGCAGCGCGCGAAAAATCGGGTAGCTGCTGGGTCACATTCATGTTCTTCAATGACGACCGCTTGCGGGCGATCGCCTCTTCTGCGGTCTTGTAAGCGCGGTCTGTTGCAAGCCACAGTACTTGCCGGAAAGCCCGATAGTCGTCTTCGACCGGAAGCTGCTCGGGATCATAACGACTGCCGCTATAGGACTCCGAGTAAATGTGATTGGTGTTGTCGAAAACGTAGTCGCCTACGCGAACTTTGACCGTGGGGACTCGCAAGACTGACTGGTTGCTCGAAATCAGCGCGCCTAGAGTGGCTGCGGCCGAAAATCCGTGCACGTCTTCGACGCGATACTCGATGAAGTAGGGCGCGTCCAGACTCACGATGCGCAATTGCCGCGAGCGCTCCAGTTCGTCCTTCATCGAGCGCAGAACCGGGTCGGCGTCCTGGGCCAGCAGGAAGCAGGAAGTTAGAAGACCAACGATCGAGGTTCCAACCCGCGCGAGTTTCACTGCCCCTCCGACGGTCTTCCCAGCAACGGCGGACGATCTCGTGAATGATCCTTTTTCTGAATTTCGATCTCCGACACCAGCAGCGCCGGCGAAGAGGCCGACACCGGAACGCTCCCCGATTCGGCGCCGCAGAATCCGTTGAATACTTCCAGCTTGTCCGACGTCGCCAGGATTTTCGCGAAACTTGCCAGCGGAGTGCCCACGATATCTACTCCACGTACCAGTTCGTCGGGCCGGCCGTCCGGATAAACGCGGTACACGATCAGCGGAATTACCGTGAAGGCCTGCAGCCCCCGTCGTTGAGTGGTCGTGTAGCCGCCGGTCACCTGCTGGAAGTAGAGCCCGTACGGCTTGTTCTGCCGCTTGATTTCAGCCAGCAGCATCTCACGCAACTGCTGCTCCGGCACCTTCTTCTTCGATTCCACGATCAAGTTCGATTGCCGGGAAACGACTTCCGAACCTGCCTGCCGCCGCCCATGGCCGTTGGAATGATCGAAGCCGCGAATCGGCGATCGCGACATTAGAAAAGTTTTTAGAATCCCATTCTCCACGACGCTCACAGGCCGGGCCTTCACTCCTTCGTCGTCGTACGCAAAGGTGCCGTTCAGATCCGTCGAGTCGATACTCTTGCGCGTCGGATCAAACACCACTGATAGAAAATCGGGTAGCACCGGCGCGCCCACTGACTTGGTGAAAGTCTGACCTTCCGACTCATCCTTCTGGCGATGCCCTTCCACACGGTGTCCGAAGATCTCGTGAAAGAAAACACCGGCTGCGCGGCCGGACAGGATGGCAGGTCCGACGTACGGCTCGACTGTTGGCGCGCGCAGTAATTTGGCGAGGTCAGAACCCACTCGATTGACCGCTGCTTCGACAACTTCCGGCTTAGCCAGCCGGTCGGCGTCCGAGCCCTGGAAATCTTCCATCGCACCCACATCCATTCCGTCCGACGCCTTGCCCCGGGCGCTGATCGAAATGTTGGCGAAGGTACGCCCGTGCAGCAACTTCGTACCCTCGGTATTGACCAGGTACTTCGTTTCGCGCTCCACTACCATCGCGACGCTGGAGCTCAGCAGCCCGCTGTTGTTCGCCAGCGCGACCGACCACTTACGCAATCGCGTAGCCCACTCCTCGCTCAAATCACCAAGCCGAGGCGGCGGCGCATCGTACACAGAGGGAGGTTCGATCGAAAAATCAGCGGAGTCGTCCGCTTGTCTTAGCTTTACCTCTTGGTTCGATTTGATTTCGATGAGGCGCCGCGCAGCCAATCGATATGTGCGATCCGTATCCAGCCAGACTTTGCGCCGGATCGCATCCGGAACGTCGTCCAGTGGGAACACCGAACCGGGCGTAAATCGCGATCGCTCGCTTTTGATCAGATGATAGTTATCGAGAGCCGGGCTACCTACGCGGATCGTGATATCAAGGAAGCGGGCGTGACCCTTGTTGCGGCTGGTGATGGTCCCGATGCTGGCCGTGAGTACCTGCGTTTCCGCTTCCGTAACGCCGTACGCCATGTAATAAGGAGGCGGGTCGCCCTTTTGCTTGAGGACGGTGAAGTTTCGTTGCAGCTCCTCGCCAAGTATGTCGAGCAGTGTGGGTGGAGACGCAGCCGCTAGCGGAATTGACAGAGCCAGCGGGAGATAAATGAGACGCACGAAACTTCAGGATACCAGGAATCAGTGATCGGGAAGCCGCGCGGTCCGGTCGCGCACTAGGACGCGATCGACACCACTCCCTTGTCCTTCAACCCACTGAGGGCCAATCCATAACGCCCTCGGACACCAGTTTTCTCGAAGATATGCTTCAAGTGGATTTTGACGGTTCCAGGCCGAATCCCAAGCTCCAGCGCTATTTCTTTGTTCTTGAAGCCTTGCTCCACCAGTTCCAGCACCTGATGCTCGCGAGGCGTCAATTCCGACCTCGGATAGCCCGACTGTCTTACCGAATCGCGAAACACGCAGTCTTCCATCCAGCTTCGGCCGCTCGCCACCGTATTCAGACATGCCAGCAGACTCGCCAGATCGGCCGTTTTGCGAACAATGCCTTTAGCGCCCGCTTGCAGCAACCGCAACGCTTCGGCCTCGGTCATCGAGACGCCCCACACCGTTACCGCCGGGGTTGCATCAGTTAGTTTCAGATCGTGAATCCAATCGAGTACGGCCCGCATCCCGAACCCCTTATCGACTACGACGATATCGGGCGACTTGGTGCGAACAAACGCCGTCGTGGCTTCGAGTGAGGGCAATGTTTCCAACAGGTCCAGGTCCGGGCTCTTAGACAAAAGGTTTCTTAGCCCTTGCGCCGTGATTGGCTGCGTATCGCATACGGCGACGGTTTTCTTGTGATGGTCATCAATCATTTTAGTGTTCGTCCCGTCGACACGCCGCTCGACTTCGCGTCGATCAGATCAGATCCTTATCTGCGAGATAAGCAGCGCGCTCGATACTCTTAGTACGCCGGGAGGGGAAAGGCTCTCATGTTATCATCACTTATAGCCGATTTGATCGAGTAGGACTCTGTATGAAGAGTCCCTCCGGCGCAAATGTCCCAACCTGATGCTGCGAAGTTCGCGGGTAATTGGAAGGCCCTGTTCATCTGCTCTAAGGCGCAGATAATACGGGACTTGGCACCCCTTCTCAGCCGTTACTTAGCGAACTTTGCCGGCACCGAGCTGAACGCCACGCCCACTCGCCATCAGATTGCTGAGGCGATCGCAGTCGAGCAACCCAACCTTTGCTTCCTTGAAGTGGACGATACGCCGGATCGTTCCCTGGCGGTTATTCCGGACCTGCTTCGAGTGGATCCGAAGCTCCCGATCATCGTGGTCCTTTCCAGCAACGATCCCGAATTAGTCTTGCGATGTCTTCGTCAGGGCGCCAGCGACTTCCTGATCACACCTTTCAGCGCGGAACACGTCGAAGCCACGCTCCAAAAAATTTCACGGCTTCAACCCAGCCGTAATAAGAACCCTGGCAAGGTCTATTGCGTAATGCCGGCTAAGGGCGGCTGCGGAGCCAGCACCATCGCCAGCAATTTCGCTTACCAACTGAAGCGTGGCGGTGACAAACGCATTCTGCTCGCCGACCTCGATCCGCTCGCCGGCACGCTTTCGTTCCTGCTGAAGATCAAGTCCAACTACAGTTTCATGGATGTGCTCGCGCGCCTGCATGAAATCGACGGCGACCTGTGGAAAGCGATTGTCACCAGTCGGCAAGGCGTCGACGTTCTGCTTTCTTCCGAGGTGATGACCGAAGGCATGACTGAACTCACCGATGCCAGCAGAATTATCGAATACGCGCGTAACGCCTACGACCTGGTGGTGCTTGATACGGGCAGCGTGTACGGCGAATGGAACCTCAGCCAGGCCCAGATCGCTGACGAGATCCTTCTGATCACTACCAACGAGCTCACCTCGCTCCAGGCTTTGCAACGCGCGCTCAGTTATCTCGACAGCAACAACATTGGCCGTTACAAGGTCCGCTTGATCGTTAACCGTTACGATCGCCACGTCGGTTTGAGCAAGGACGTCATCGGCACTGCCTTGCACACCGATATCTATCACATCCTCCCGACCGATTACGAAGCCATCCAGAGAGCGCTGATGGAGGGCAAGCCACTGGGCGTGAACACCAATTTCGGTAAGGCTGTCAGCGGGCTCGTCGACCGGTTGGTAGGAGGCGCCGAAGCTCCTAAGAAAAGCAGTTCACTCTCCGGCCTGCTGTCGCTTTTTTCCCGCACATCCTCGTAGCTGCCAGCCGCTCGCCGCTCCAAAACATAAATTGGTAGAATTGTTCTGTGGAAAAACGGTTCCATCGGCTTGGTTCGCAAGCCTTTAGACCTGACCATCAGACGAACAACTTTCCCACTCCCGTTCCACAGGCTAAGTGCCTCACAACGCAACGGCTAAAAACATTGCGATTTACTGCATCATCCCGTAACTTAGAACAGTCCCCTCGATATGGCTGCTTCTCCTGATATCGCCCTCGAACGAGGACTGCCTTCAAATCTCGACGCCGAGCGCTTCGTCCTCGGCGCAATTTTGATGGACGACGCTCTCTACATCCAGGTAGCCGGCACGCTCGAAGCCGACGACTTCAGCCTGGAAAAGCATCGCCGGATCTTCCTGCGGATGGGCGAACTCTTCGAGCGCGCCGAGCGCATCGACCGCGTCACCGTCGCCAACGAACTGATGAAGCAGAACCAGCTCGAATCGGTGGACGGCGTCAGCTACCTCGTTTCGCTCGATGAGGGATTGCCCGCGCTTGCCAATCTCGAAAGCTACGTCGGCATTGTGAAGGACAAGGCGGTTCTGCGGCGCATCATCTTCACTTCGCAAAAACTGATCGACCGTTGCATCATCGGCGAGGAAGAGCCCGACCAGATTCTCGCCAGCGCCGAAGAAAGCCTTCTCAAGCTCGGTGAATCGCGCGCCCAGGACGCCCTCGTTCATCCGCAGCGCATCCTGGATGAATTTGAAGGCGGCATAAACGCCTTCCTCGATCCGAGCAAGCGCATCAAGGGACTCAGCACCGGCTTCCTCAAGCTGGACGAAATGACTGGCGGCCTGCATGCGGGCGAACTCGTGATCCTCGCGGCACGGCCTTCCATGGGCAAGACCGCGCTGGCGCTGAACATAGCGCAGCACGTCGCCATGAATCCGCTGCAAAAGCAAACCGTGGCGGTATTCTCGCTCGAAATGTCGCGCGAGTCCCTGCTGACCCGTATGATCTGCGCCGGTGCGCGCGTCGATCAGCAGAAATTTCGAGCCGGATACCTCAATCAGGACGAACGCCGCAGGCTCGCCAAGACCGCGTCCGAACTGGTCCAGGCGCCGCTGTTCATCGACGATACTTCCGGCACGCACCTGATGGACATCCACGCCAAGCTGCGCCGCTTGAAGAATGAGCACGGCCTCGGGCTCGTTGTGGTCGACTATCTGCAGCTGATGAGCGGCCGGGGCCGCTATGAGAATCGCAACCAGGAAATCAGCACCATCTCGCGCGGCCTAAAGCTTCTGGCGAAAGATCTGAAGGTCCCCATGCTGGTCCTTTCGCAATTAAATCGCGCGCCTGAAACGCGTCCCGGCGATCATAGGCCGCAGTTGAGCGACTTGCGCGAATCCGGTTCGATCGAGCAGGATGCCGATCTGGTCGCATTCATCTTCCGCGAAGAAGTCTACAAGCAGGAAGACGAGCGCCTCCGCGGTCTGGCCGAACTGCTGGTCGCCAAGCAGCGCAATGGACCCACGGGCAAGGTGAACCTGGTCTTCCTCAAGGAATTCACTAAGTTTGAAAACCGCACCAACGACCTCGGCGACGATGTCATGGCGGGGATTTGATCCTACTGCAGGAGCACGTGCAACCGTTCATCGAAGGGACTGCCGAGCATCGGTTGCAGCTTCTCTCGAAATTGCTTGGTATGCGCGGCCGCTGAGTGCGCTTCGAACGCCTGCCTGCTTTGCCACACCTCCACGATCGTGAAATGGTTCGCGCGCGAATCCTGCTGCAGGACCTCGAAGCGAACCACGCCCGCGTCTTTCTTGCTGCCGGCTGAAAATTCCCGCAGTGCTCTCGTGGCGTCGGTGGTGTGGTCCGGCGTGACGTCGACGTGCGTCACTACATACACTACCTGACGTGCAGTCTGGCCGAACAACCAACTTGGTAGCGCAATCGCCGCCATTGTGATCACTCGAAGAACCGAACGCGGAAAGTTCATTCCTGGAGTATACGTAATGGCGGCTCGTTCATCCAAGCGAGAAGTGCCTGGCGTATGCAGCCGCTTAAAGCGCCATGCTCGAGATCATCCACGCGCCCCAACCGATCATCAGCACACCCGATGCCCGCGCGACCAACTCCCCGCGCGGCAGCATTTTTTCCACAAGAACAAACACCGCGATCGCTGCGATCCACAACAAGTTCATCACACCGGCGACGAACAGCAAAGCCATCAGGAGCCAACAGCAGCCGACGCACTGGCTTCCATGCCGCAGCCCCATCACGAAGGCGCCGCGCGTCCCGTCCCTCCATTCGTTCAGAATGAATCCCAGCGGTGTACGGCAATGTGTGAGACAAGCATATTTGAGCGGCGTCCACTGGAATACGCCGGCTGCCAGGAGCAGCGAGCCTCCTAAAATCGCGCTGTTGCTGACCATCATCGGCGACAGCAACGCCGTTGCGTGAAGCAACGTCTGCACCGCCGTCGCAATAATGCTGAAGCCGGTCCAAACGGAAACATAACCGAGCAAAAAGAGACTGGTGGGAACGTAGGGCAGCGACTTCTGACGCCGGCTGCTGTTTACGCTACTGAAGGCCAGCAGCATCGGCGATGCGGACGGCGCCATCATGGCCACCATCATCACTGCCCACATCGCGAACAGCGTCAAGTAATCAACTGGGCCCCACTCCGATACAGCGGCCGTGCACATCGCCATGTTCATTTGGTCCATGCTGCGGGCCAGATAAAACATGTACACCCACGAGATGCCGCTGAGAACCGTGACGCCGGAAAGAACACCCGCCCGTTCTCGCATCGCGCGTTAGCCCTGATAAACGAAAGGTGAAAAGAATCCGTTCTTCTCGGTGATCTCCCACTTGTACCCGTAGTCCTGATAGCTCATCTTCTTCGACTTTGCGACGACT
>JACXTT010005703.1_pt1 | contig 18001 bp, 17 predicted proteins | sample 9270951 | NCBI WGS metagenome assembly JACXTT01 (sample SAMN15532306, study PRJNA645909) | rock metagenome | isolation source: weathered quartz diorite | place: Puerto Rico | collected 2017-06-21 | reverse complement strand
GAGCCCGCAATTGGCAAGCACGACCTCGGTGTCGTCGGGCGCCTGGAAAATGACGTCCGTAATCCGCCGAGATACCCAGTCGGCGCCGTCCGGCTCGACGAACTCCCGCAGTCCGGCGTCGCCCACCCCCTCGGCGCAGCGGACGGGGGCGCCGACCGCCCGGTCGCGTTCCAGCAGGACGACGTCGAGTCCCTGGGCCACCTGCTTCGCATGCCAGGCGGCGACGGCGCCGGCCGGCCCGGCCCCGACGACCAGGACGTCGACATCAGGCATAGGCGACCATGGCGAGGGCACCAACGGGGCAGGGGCCGACGCATTTCTCGCAGCCGGTGCAGGCTGTGCCTTCGACGGTCAGGACATTCAGCTCGAGATGGATCGCTTCGGGAGGGCAGAGCGGCAAACAGAGGCCGCAGCGGTCGCACACCGCGAGGTCCACCACGGCAATTGTGTCGGGCGTCACGCGACGCATGGGCGAAAGCCTAGCCGGGCGAGAAAGGGCCGTCAAGCTTCATCCTTGCTTGGGGTTACGCATTTCATTACCTTGTGCGCGTTCGCATCAACCCGCCTCACTCTTTTACTGAAGATCACGTGCCACCAAGCTGGCTGGACTTCAAAATGGGTGCCTGGAGCCCGGCGAACGAAATCGCCGTTGACCTTGGTACCGCAAACACACTCGTCTACGTGCGCGGCGAAGGGATCGTGTTGAACGAACCCTCCGTCGTCGCGATCGAAAAAGCAACCGGCAAGGTCAAAGGGATCGGCCTCGAAGCGAAGCGCATGCTCGGCCGAACGCCCGATGGTGTCCTCGCCGTGCGCCCGTTGAAAGACGGCGTGATCGCCGACTTCGATGTGACCGAAAAGATGCTGCGCTTTTTCCTCAAGACCATCATCGACCGTCATCTATTTCGCGTCCGTCCGAAAGTCATCGTGTGCGTGCCGAGCGGGATCACCGAAGTGGAGAAGCGCGCCGTGCGCGACTCCGCCCAGTCGGCGGGCGCCAAGGAAGTGTACATGGTCGCCGAGCCGATGGCTGCGGCGATCGGCGTGGGACTCCCGGTCGAGACGCCGACGGGCAACATGGTGATCGACATCGGCGGCGGCACGACGGAGATCGCGGTGATCGCGCTGTCGGGCATCGTCTCCGACACGTCGATCCGCACCGGCGGCGACGAGCTGGATCAGGCCATCGTCCAGTTCATGCGCAAGAACTACAACCTGCTGATCGGCGAGCCGACCGCGGAGCAAATCAAGATCCAGATCGGCTCGGCGGCGCCCGTCGGCGAAGAGCGCGAGATGGAAGTGAAGGGGCGCGATCTCGTGTCCGGCATTCCGAAGATCGTGCGCGTGCACTCGAGCGAGATTCGCGAGGCCGTGCAGGAGCCGATTCAGCAAATCGTGGACGCGGTGCGTCGCGCCCTCGAGATCACGCCGCCCGAGCTCGCATCGGACATCGTGGATCGCGGCATCGTCATGACGGGTGGCGGCGCGTTGATTCGCGGCCTGGATCTGCTGCTGCAGCAGGAGACCGGATTGCCGATTCACCTCGACGAGGACCCCATGACCTGCGTGGTGCGTGGGGCGGGGCGGATCCTCGACGCTCCGGAGAAGTACCGCAACGTCCTGACCACGTAGCCGCATGGCGTTCGGAACGGATCGCTATGCTTCCCGGAGCGACACGCTGTTGTTCATCGCCTGCGTGGGATTGTCGATCGCCGCGCTGAGTCTCCCCGATCAATGGCGCAACCCGCTCGCGCAAGGACTACGGCAGAGCGTGCTTGCGCCTTTCCTCTTTCTGCAGCGTGAGACGGAGCTCCTGGCGGCGGCGCGCTATCGCTACGACACCGTCGTCGCCCAGCGCGACTCCTCGGCCCTCGCCGCGACGTTCCTTCCCGAGCTCCGCAGCGAGAACGCCCGCCTGCGCGGCTTGCTGGGTCTGAGCGCCAAACTTGGCAACGGCTACGTCTCCGCCGAGATCCTGCATCAACCCGAACCGACCAATCCGCTCAGTTTCGTAGTGTCGGCGGGGAAACGCGAAGGCGTGCGCCCTCTTTCCGCCGTGATCAGTCCCGAGGGACTCGTGGGCCTGGTCGCGTCGGTCGACGAGCACACCAGCGTCGTGCTCAGCTGGGCGCACCCCGAATTTCGCGCCAGCGCAGTCGCCAGCGACGGCAGCGTCGTCGGGATCGCGGCTCCGCATGGAGCGGAAGGCCCCAACGTCTGGCTGCTCGAGCTGCAGGGCGTGCTGTACCGCCAGCAAGTCCCCGCGGGAACGGTGATCGTCACTTCGGGGCTCGGCGGTGTGTTTCCCCGCGGCATCCCGATCGGCGTGGGGATTGGACCGGCGGGCGAAGGGAAGGGGTGGGGGCGCACCTATCTGGTCCGGCCCTTGGTTCATCCGGCAGAGTTGTCGCACGTCATGATTCTGACGTCGGCGCGTCCCGCGGGATCGGATTTGCGGAACGCGTTTACCGTTCCACCCGACAGCGCGCTCCCACGCGAGGCACCGCCACGATGAGACGGACCGATCGCTATCGCTACCCGATCATCATGATCGTGCTCGTCGTCCTGCAGTTCACCGTGCGCAGCCACCTCGGCGGCGATCGCGTCGCGCCCGATTTTCTGCTGCTGGCGCTGCTCATCTACACGATCCGGGCGGAGCCGGGAAAGAGCGCCGCGGCGGGATTCATTCTCGGCTTGCTGCGCGATGCACTGACGCCCGCGAGCTTCGGCGCCGGAGCGCTGGCGCACACACTCGTCGGCTTCATGTCGTCGTGGGCCAAGGCCGTCTTCTTTGCCGAGCACGTCTTCGTCAAAGGGTGTCTGTTCTTCGCGGGTACGTGGCTCCGCAACTTCATCGTCCTGATGGTCTCGGGCCGGCTGCAGAGCTCGCAGGTCGCGTGGGAGCTGCTGGTCTGGTCGCCGCTGCAGGGTCTGACGACGGCCGTCGTCGGTGTCGTTGTGCTGTGGTTCTTCCGCGGCTGGCTGTCGCCACGGCGGCCCGGTGTATCGGGAGCCCTGGGGGCTTCGACGTGAACGCGTTTCATCCGCATCTGCTCGACCGCCGTCTCGGGATGGCGCGCACGACCGTGTGGATCGTGCTGGGCATCATGGTGATGTCGTTCTTCCGCACGCAAATCCTCGGGCACGGCAAGTATCAGCTGCAATCGGAGACGAACCGGTTGCGGCCGATTCCGCTTCCCGCGCCGCGCGGCGTGATCTACGATCGCAATGGTCACGTGATCGCGGAGAACGTACCTGGTTATACCGTATCGCTGCTGCCGGGGCCCGAAGCGCACCTGCGCTCGACGCTCGCGCGGATCGCCTCGATCGCGAACATCGACAGTGTGGAAATCGAGCGTGTCCTGCAGCGCGCGCGGCGCGCGCCGTATCAGCCCGCGCTCGTGCTGGGCGACGCGCCCTTCAGCGTCGTCTCCGCGCTCGAAGAACGGCGCGTCGCGATTCCCGGATTGCTCATCCAGGCGGAGCCCAAGCGGTACTATCCAGACACCGGCGTCGTAGCGCACCTCGTCGGCTACGTCGGCGAGGTCACGGAAGCCGAGCGGACGACGCGACGGTTTGCCACGGTCCGCCTGGGTGGTCTCGTGGGCAAGGATGGGCTCGAGCGCGAATACGACGATACGCTGCGCGGATCCGAAGGCGTGCGCTTTGTGGAAGTGAGTGCGCGCGGACAGATGGTGCGGGAGGCGGAAGCCGCCGCGAACCTCGCGCCCGTGCCTGGCACCGACTTGCACACGACGATCGATCTCGACCTGCAGCGTTACATCTCGCAGATCTTTCCTGTAGGACAGCGCGGCGCGGTCATTGCACTGAATCCGAATACCGGTGAGGTGCTGGCGCTCTACAGCGCTCCCGGCTTCAATCCCAATGCCTTCGTCGGCGGGATCACCGCAGCCTACTGGCGTTCCCTCAGCGAGAGCGCGGCGCACCCGCTGCTCGACCGGGCGATTCAAGCGCGCTATCCGCCGGGATCCACGTGGAAGCTGGCAGTCGCGGCAATGGCGCTGAAGCGCGGGATCGTGGGGCCGCGCAGCAAGATGCCGATACCCTGCCGGGGTGGGCTGCAATACGGGAATCGCTACTTCCGGTGCAGGGAAGCGCGCGGCCATGGGGATCTGACCCTGACGGAAGCGATCGCGCAGAGTTGCGACGTCTATTTCTACCAGCTGGGCATCAAGCTGGGTGTCACGTCGCTCCTCGAAGACGCGAACGGCTGGGGCTTCCGCGGCCGCACCGGGATCGACTTACCCGGAGAAATCCCTTCGGAATTTCCGACGGGTCCGGAATACTACGACCGCATTTACGGCCCGCGCCGATGGACATCAGCTGTCGCCTTGAATCTGGCGATCGGGCAAGGCGAGAACGCGCAGACGCTGGTGCAGATGGTGCGACTCTATCAGCAGCTCGCGAGCGATGGGCGCCTGCGGACGCCCTTCGTCGTGCGGCGGGCGGTCACGAGCCCCGAGAATGTGTCGCTCGATCTCACGGCCGATCAGCTCGCGACCCTGCGCCGCGCGATGATTGCGGTCGTGGAGCAGGGAACAGCGCGCGGATCGCGGCTCGCCAACCTCACCATCGCCGGCAAAACGGCGACCTCCCAAAATCCCCATGGGCCCGATCACGGCTGGTTTATCGCTTTTGCGCCGGCGGACAAGCCCGAGATCGTGGTGGGGGCGATCATCGAATTCTCGCGGCATGGGACCGCGGTCGCACCGCTCGTTTCGAGGACGATCGCGCACTACCTGGGTATCGACGAGCGCACCGCGTCGACCATGCGAGTCACTCTGCCGAACGATTCCGCGCCGACACCGTTCCAGATTCCCGCGCTGCCGGACACCGTGCCACCCGCCATTCCGCCCGACAGTGCTGTCTCGCGCCCGCCAACTCGATAAGGGCCTGGCTGTATCGGTCCTCGCGCTCGCCCTGTACGGGCTGGCGACCTTGTATTCCGCGGGCCAGACCGACGTCCCTACCTTCGTCGCCACGATCTGGCATCGTCAGGTCGTGTGGCTAGTACTTGGGCTCATCGCTGTCGTGTTCACCTTCCGCACGTCGCCGCGCCTGCTCGAATGGGCGACGCCGTTCGCCTACGCGATCACACTGTTCCTGCTGCTGCTCACGCTGTTCATCGGTACGGGTGCGGGGACGGCTGCGAGCAGCAAATCGTGGATCGCGATCGGCGGGCATCGCTTCGGGCAGCCCGCGGAGCTCGCCAAGCTCGCCACCATCCTGATGCTCGCCCGCTGGCTCGCGGCGCTGCGGGAGCCACCGAGCACAATGCGCGATCTGATCATTCCAGGGATCATCGCCGGGTTGCCGTGCCTGCTGGTGCTGAAGCAGCCCGATTTGGGCAGTGCGATCGTGTTCGTGGCGATCCTGTTCGTCATGCTCTTCTGGGCGGGGACAAAGCCGTCGTTGCTGGTGCTTCTCGCTTCACCGGTGATCGGGCTCGTGCTGGCCTTCTCCACCGTCGCCTGGGGCATCTGGATCGCGGTCCTAGCCGCCCTGTTGCTGTGGTGGCGTCCCTACCTCTGGGAGGGGATCGCCATCATGGGTCTGAACGTGCTCGGCGGCGTGCTGGCACTGCCATTCTGGAATCGGCTCGCGCCGTATCAGCAAAACCGCTTGCTGGCCTTCCTGAACCCTGACGTCGACCCGCGCGCGGCGGGGTGGCACGTCATCCAGTCAAAAGTCGCCGTCGGCTCAGGCGGGTTGCTCGGGAAGGGATTCACGGAGGGGACGCAGAAACGGCTCGCGTTCCTTCCGGCGCAACACACCGATTTCATCTTCTCGGTCGTGGGCGAAGAGCTGGGATTCGTCGGAGTGCTGGTCGCGCTCAGCCTCTTCGGTTGGATGCTCTTCACCCTGCTGCGGGTGGCGCGCAGAGCCACCGACCCGTTCTCGAGCCTATGCGTCTTCGGTATCGCCGGCCTGTTTTTTATCCATATCGTCGAAAATGTGGGCATGACGATCAACCTGCTGCCGATCACCGGCATCCCACTGCCGTTCTTTTCTTACGGTGGCTCCTTCCTGCTCGCCTGCTCGATTGGTGTCGGTATTGCGCTGCGTGTCGCCTGGGAGTCCCGGCAGTCCGGCTATGCCGAACTCGGTCAATAGGTTAGCTCGTTGGGGCTGGCGGCGGTAAAGCTGGGGTCGCAAATTGTGCGCTTCGTCACTATATGGCGCGAATGGCCTGGTTCAAAAAGGAACGTAAGCCGCGAACCTCCGAGCGAGTAAAGCTCGAGATCCCGGCAGACGCCTGGGAAAAGTGTGATCAGTGCGGTCACGTCGATATCCGCGAACGCTTCGTTCGCGCGCTCAACGTGTGCCCCAATTGCGGCCACCACCGCCGCATCGGCGCGCAGGAGTACATCGACCTGCTGGTCGATGAAGGGTCATGGCACGAGCTGTTCGCCGCGTTGAAATCCGCAGATCCCCTCAAATTCGAGAACTACGCCGACCGCGTGCAGGCCGCCGTCAAGAAGGCGGGCCCGCTCGATGCCGTCCGTACCGGCTACGCGCGACTGCACGGCATGCCGATCAGCCTTGGGGTGATGGACTTCGCGTTCATGGGCGGCTCGATGGGATCGGTCGTCGGCGAGAAGATCGCCCGGCTGTCACGGCACGCGATCGACAAGAAGGCGCCGCTGATCCTCGTATCCGCCTCCGGTGGAGCCAGAATGCAGGAGGGCGTTCTCTCGTTGATGCAGATGGCGAAGACGTCGGTCGTGATTGCGGAGCTGCAGGGGGCGCGCGTGCCCTTCATGTCGGTGCTCACCAACCCCACGACCGGCGGCGTCTCGGCCTCCTACGCCATGCAAGGCGACCTCATCCTCGCCGAGCCGGGGGCGGTCATCGGGTTCGCGGGGCCGCGCGTGATCAAGCAGACGATTGGGCAGGACCTCCCTGAAGGATTCCAGACCGCCGAATTCCTCCTCGATCACGGGATGATCGACGCCGTCGTTCCCCGTGGCGAATTGCGGGATACGGCCGCGCAGCTGCTGCGGCACATGACCGGCGCCTGGCCGGCCGAGGCCGCCGACTGACCTTCGAAGACGCCGTTCAGTATCTCTTCGCTCGACAAGCCGGTCGTATCAAATGGAGCCTTGGGCCGACCGAGGGCCTACTCGACGTGCTCGGCCATCCAGAGCGTCACTTTCCAGCGATCCACATCGGCGGCACGAACGGGAAGGGATCCACCTGCGCGTTCGTCGCCAATGAGCTGCGGGCGCAAGGCTGGCGCGTCGGGCTGTACTCCTCGCCCCACCTCATCTCCCCCGTTGAGCGAATCACCGTCGACGGCGTCCCAATCGGGGAAGACGCCTTTTCAGAATGGACTGCCCAGCTCAAGCCGCACATCGAGCGCCTCGACGCCAGCTTCTTCGAGGCGACCACGGCCATCGCATTCGCCGATCTCGCGGCGCGGGACGTCGATATCGCCGTCATTGAAGTCGGGTTAGGCGGCCGGCTCGACGCCACGAACGTGCTGACACCGCTCGTCACGGCGGTTACGAAGATCGCGCTCGAGCACGTCGATTACCTGGGCCATGACTTGAAAGGCATCGCGCGCGAGAAGGCGGGCATCGCGAAGCCAAAGGTGCCGTTCGTGACGGGTGAAGCCGATCCCGAAATTCGCGCCGAGCTCGTGCACGAGGCCAAACGCCGCGGCGCCGAGCCGATCATCACCGTGGACACGACACTGCGGCCGCGGCGCGATACCCAACTCGGACTTCGGGGACGGCATCAGGTGGCCAACGCGCTGGTGGCGCACGCCGTGTTGAACGCTCTCCCGCAGCCGTTCGGCCCCTCGGGCAAGAACCTGCCCGCCAGCTTCGCCCACGCGTACATCCCGGGCCGGTTCGAGGTGCGCGGCAAATGGATCTTCGACGTGGCGCACAATCCGGACGGGATGACAGTCGTCGCCGAGGCGATCCGGGAGGGCGGCAAGACGATTCGGCGGCCGCTTCATGCGCTCGTTGGGATCCGCAACGACAAAGACTGGCGCGCGATGCTCGAGATTCTGCGGCCGATGGTCGATCGCCTGGTGCTCACCGTGCCGCCGTCGATTCCCGTCATGCAGCGCTGGTCGATCGACGACATGGGGCCCGACGTCTCGTTCGAGCCGGACTTCGAGCGCGCGCTTCACGACATTCAGGAGGAGGCGGCGACGGTTCTGGTCACCGGTTCGTTTCACACCGTCGGCGACGCGATGGCTCGCTTGCCGGGCTTTGCGCCCGTCGGTTAAGTTGTTGCGATGCAAGGAAAAGCCCTACCCGGCTTTCGCGACTTTTACCCTGAAGACCTGAGCCTCCGAAACCACATCTTCGCCACCTGGCGCAGCGTGGCCACGCGCTACGGCTTTGAGGAATACGACGGCCCGCCCCTCGAATCTCTCGAGATGTACACCCAAAAAAGCGGCGACGAAATCGTCCAGCAGCTGTATGCATTTCGCGACAAAGGCGCCCGGGACGTCGCCCTGCGACCCGAGATGACCCCAACCCTGGCCCGCATGGTCGCCGCGCGCGTCCAAGCGCTCAAAAAGCCGATCCGGTGGTTCTCGATGCCGCAGCTGTTCCGCTATGAGCGCCAGCAGCGGGGTCGCCTGCGGGAGCATTTTCAACTCAACATGGACATCATCGGCGAAGCGGGGCCGCTGGCCGATGCCGAGCTCATGGCCGCGTCGATCGACATCATGCGCGCCTTCGGGCTTGGTCCCAAGGATGTGCAGCTCCGGATCTCCGACCGGCGCCTGATCCGAGGGCTGCTGCTCAGCCGGGGCGTGAACGAAGGCCGGCTGCCGGCGGCGTTGGGGGTCATCGATCGCAGCGAGCGTGTTCCGAAAGCCGTGCTCGAGGAAATGCTGAAAGAGTCGGGATACAGCAAACAGGAAATGAGCGCCGTATTCGACGTCGCCGGATTGCGCGGACCCGAGGCGCTGAAGGCCGCCGGTGAGGTGGCCGAGCCGCTCGGCCAGGCGGTTCAGGCGCTCGAGAGCATGGGACTCGGAGATTTCGTCTCGATCGACATGACGATCGTACGGGGTCTCGCGTACTACACGGGTATCGTGTTCGAGCTGTTCGACGCCCAAAAGTCCTTGCGGGCGATCGCCGGCGGCGGCCGGTACGACGGGCTGCTCGATCTACCCGCCCTGGGGTTCGGCATGGGCGACGTTGTACTCGGCGAGCTCCTCAAGGAGCGCGGCGTGGCACCCAAGGCGTCGACCGAGCTCGGCGCCTTTTTGATCGCCGTGGGTGCCGACGATCTCCCGACGACGCTCCAGCTCGCCCACGCACTCCGGGAGCGGGGAATTTCGGTCGAGTACGGTCTCCGCCACGCCGGAGTCCGGAAACAGCTCGAGCTCGCTTCGGCGCGGGGGGCGGCCCGGGCCGTGATCGTCGGTCCCCAGGAGCGCGCCCAGGGCAACGCGGTCGTGCGGGATCTCCGGACGGGCGCTGAGGCACAAGTACCGCTGCGCCAGCTTCTCAACGGATATTTCGATTGATGGCACAGGCACAGAAAATCACGCCACGCGCCAAAGACTTCAGCGACTGGTACGGGGACGTCATTACGCAGGCACAGATGGCGGATTACTCGCCGGTACGTGGCTGCATGGTCATTCGCCCCCACGGCTACCGTATCTGGGAGCTGATGCAGCGCGCGCTCGATAACATGTTCCAGGCTACCGGGCACCGCAACGCCTACTTCCCGCTCTTCATCCCCATGAGTTTCCTCGCCAAAGAGGCCGAGCACGTCGAGGGGTTCGCGAAGGAAGTAGCGATCGTCACCCACACGAGGCTGCGCGCCACAGGGAAGGAAGGCGCGGGCGCCATTGCGGTCGATCCCGGCTCGACGCTCGAGGAGCCGCTCATCGTGCGTCCGACATCGGAGACGATCATCTACGCGATGTTCGCGAAATGGATCCAGAGTTACCGCGACCTGCCCTTGCTCTTGAACCAATGGGCGAACGTCGTGCGCTGGGAGATGCGCACGCGCCTCTTTCTGCGGACGACCGAGTTTCTGTGGCAGGAAGGGCACACGGCGCACGCCGACGAGGCGGGCGCCGAGCAGGAGGCCCGACTCATCCTCGGGATATACCGCCGCTTCACGGAAGAGTGGATGGCAATGCCCGTGCTCACGGGTTTGAAGACGGAAAGCGAGAAGTTCGCCGGCGCGCTGCGCACCTACGCCATCGAAGCGCTGATGCAGGACAACAAGGCCATCCAGGGGGGGACATCTCACAACCTTGGCCAGAACTTCTCCAAGGCATTCGACGTGAAGTACCAGACCGCTGGCGGCGGCCTCGAGCACGTATGGAACACGTCGTGGGGCGTCTCTACGCGGTTGATCGGCGGCTTGATCATGACGCACTCCGACGACAACGGACTGGTGGCGCCACCGAAGCTCGCGCCCGTGCAGGTCGCGATCGTGCCGATCTGGAAAACGGACGAGGAAAGGCAGCAGGTGTCAGGTGTCGGGTCTCAGGTGAAGGCCGACCTGGAGAAGGCCGGCCTGCGGATCGAGCTCGACCTGCGCGACACGATGAAGCCCGGGGCCAAGTACTTTGATTGGGAAGGGCTCGGCGTGCCGGTGCGGTTGGAGATCGGCCCTCGAGATCTCGCCAGCGGGCAAGTCGTGCTCGCGCGACGGACCGGTGGAAAGCTCCCCGTGCCACTGCAGGGCCTGGTGGGAGCGGTCACGAGCGCGCTCGACGAGATCCAGGCGTCGCTGTTCGCAGCCGCTCGCGAACGACGGGAGAAGAACTCGATCCGCGGCGCCACCAAGGCGCAGTTCCTCGAGTTCATGAAGGGCAGCGGGGGATTCGTGTACGGTGGTTTTTGCGGCAACCCTAATTGCGAAGCGGAGATCAAGCAGCAGACGAACGCTACGATTCGCGTCCTCCCCGACCCTGAATTCCGCAGCAAGGAGGCACCGAAGAATTGCATGTGGTGCGGCGCGCCCAGCATCGCGGAGGCCGTGTGGGCGCAGGCGTACTAGGGTTCGATCCGGGATTGCTGCAGGCAATCGCGGATCGGGTCGGAACGCCGGTCTACGTCTACAGTGCCAACCTGATCCGCGCGCAGTACAATGCGCTCGACGACGCGCTCCACGGCATCCGGCATCGCATCTGTTACTCCCTCCAGGCCAACGGCAACCTCGGCGTGCTCCGCGTCCTGCGACACCTTGGGGCGGGCGCCGACATCGTATCAGTGGGTGAGCTGCGGCGCGCGCGGATCGCGGGGTTCGACTCCGACGGCATCGTCTTCTCGGGTGTGGGAAAGACGACCGCCGAGATCGAAGAGGCGATTCGCGCCGGGGTCGGCTTCATCAATATCGAGTCGACGAGCGAGCTGGCGACGCTCACCGCCGTCGCCAACGGCATTAAAATGACGGCGCGCGTCGGGATTCGCGTCAACCCCGACGTCGCGATCGACAGCCATCCGTACACGAAGACCGGTGAGAAGACGGCAAAGTTCGGGATCCCGTTCGACGAAGTGGTGACGGTGGCCACACGGATCGCCGCCGAGCCGAGGCTGGTGCTGCGCGGGCTGGCGATGCACATCGGCTCGCAGATTACCGACGTCGGTCCCTACCATCGCGGCGCGATCAAGCTCATCGAGCTGGTGACCGCGATCCGTGCGTCCGGGATCACGACGCTCGAGGCGCTCGACGTCGGCGGCGGACTCGGCGTGCGCTATCATAACGAGAAGGCGCCCCCGCCGAACGCCTTCGCCCAGGCGGTCGTGCCGGCCGTCGGCGCGGCCGGATTGGGATTGTTGTGCGAGCCGGGGCGCTACCTGGTCGCCAATGCGGGGGTGCTGCTGACCCTCGTGCTGTACCGCAAGCATGCGGGCGGCAAGGAATACGTGATCGTCGACGCCGGCATGTCGGATTTCGTCCGCCCGAGTCACTACAACGCGCATCATGAGATCCTCCCGTTACGCGACGGGAAGCGGCCTGAAGAAGTCGTCAATGTCGTGGGACCGATCTGCGAGACCGGAGACTTCCTCGCCCTCGACCGCAAACTCGTCGCGGTCGGGCCGGGCGAGGTACTCGCCGTGCTCGGCACCGGGGCGTACGGCTTCGTCATGAGCTCGACGTACAATCAGCGGCCGCGTGCGCCCGAGGTCATGGTCGATGGCGACCGCTACTACGTCGCGCGCCAGCGCGAGACGCTCGACGATCTCATGCGCGGTGAGACCGCCGAGCCGACGACCTGGTACAAAGCGTGAACCGCATCCTCATCCTCGACTACGGGTCGCAATTCACGCAGCTGATCGCGCGACGGATCCGCGAGGCGAGCGTCTACTGCGAAATTCACCCCGCGAGCACAGGATTGGACCTCGCCTTCATCCGGACGTTCGACCCCAAGGGGATCATGCTCTCCGGCGGCCCGAATTCGGTATTCGACAAAGGCGCGCCGACCGCCGATCCCGGGGTTCTGGACCTCGGCGTGCCGCTCCTCGGCATTTGCTATGGGATGCAGCTCGTCGCGCGACTCGCCGGCGGCAACGTCGTGCCCTCGAGCGAGCGCGAGTACGGCCGCGCCGAGATCGCGATTCGCGAGAACAAGGGTCTGTTCGCCGGATTTGCGCCACGGGCGACGGCCATCGTCTGGGCGAGTCACGGCGACCGCCTGGATGAGCCGCCGCCGCATTTCCGCGTTACGGCCACGAGCGCCAACGCGCCCGTCGCTGCAATGCAGCATGAGCAGAAGCCGATCTACGGCGTGCTGTTTCACCCCGAAGTCGCCCATACGCCGCGCGGCGGCGAGATCCTGCACAACTTCCTGTTCGACATCTGCGGCTGTGTCCCCGACTGGACGCCGGGGCACTTCATCGATCATGAGGTCGGACGCGTCCGCACGCTGGTCGGTGCCACAAGACGGGCCATTTGCGGCTTGTCGGGCGGCGTCGACTCCGCGGTCGCGGCGGCTCTCGTGCACCGGGCCATCGGCGATCGCCTCACCTGCGTCTTCGTGGATCACGGGTTGCTGCGCCGGGGTGAGCGGGAGCAGGTCGAGCAGACATTTCGCGCGCACCTTGGCATGGATCTACGCGTCGTGGACGCGACACATCGATTTCTCAAGGAGCTGAAGGACATCGAAGATCCCGAGGAAAAGCGCCGCCGTATCGGCCACACGTTCATCGATGTCTTCGAGGACGCGGCCGCGCATGTCGAGGGCGACGTCGGGTTTTTGGTTCAGGGAACCCTGTACCCCGATGTCATCGAATCATCGTCACCCAAAGGTGGCCCGTCGGCGACGATCAAGACGCACCACAACGTCGGCGGGCTGCGCCCGAACCTGCCGTGGAAGTTGATCGAACCGTTGCGCGAGCTGTTCAAGGACGAAGTGCGACAGGTGGGGCGCGAGCTCGGTTTGCCCGATGAGATCGTGGGAAGACACCCGTTCCCGGGTCCGGGGCTGGCCATTCGCGTCCTGGGACCGGTCAATGAGGAGCGCCTCGACCTGCTGCGCCGGGTGGACGCGATCTATTTGGACGAAATCCGCGCGGCGGGGCTGTACGACGAGATCTGGCAGGCGTTCGCCGTGCTGCTCCCCATCAAGTCGGTTGGGGTGATGGGTGATGGAAGGACATACGATCATGTGGTCGCGCTCCGGGCCGTGACGAGCCGCGATGGCATGACCGCCGACTGGTTCCCGTTTCCACCCGACGTCCTGGGCCGGATCTCCAACCGCATCATCAACGAAGTTCGCGGTGTGAATCGCGTGGCGTACGACGTGAGCTCCAAACCGCCGGCCACCATCGAGTGGGAGTAACGACTCGACAAGCCGTCCTGATTGCCGCTCTCGCCGCCGCGGCGGTCGCGGCCCCCTCGATTCGCAATGAGTTCGTCGCCGACGATCGCTGGATCATCGCGGAACGTCCGTTCCTGCGCGATCCTCCCTCCATCGCCGCCGTGTTGGTCGAGCCGTATTGGCCGGCCACGTTTGGTGGCTCGATGTGGCGGCCCGCTGTCCTTACGTCGTTCGCGCTCGATTATCGCATTTCGGCGAGCCCGCACTGGTTCCACGTCGAGAATGTGATCTGGGCGGCCATCGCCACGGCCTTACTCACGCTGCTCGCCTGCGAGCTGGTGAATCCGTTCACCGGCCTCATCACAGGTCTGCTGTTCGCAGTTCATCCGGTCCATGTCGAGGCGGTCGCCAATGTCGTGGGGCGGGCCGAGCTGATGGCTGCGGCCGGATATGCTGCAGCGGTGCTGTGCGCGCTCCGCGCCGAGCAGCGGCCGATCTGGCTGATTGGTGTCGCGCTGGCCGCGGCGTTCGGCATGGCGTCCAAGGAGCTGGTCGCGACGCTCCCGGCTGCCATCGTCCTCGTGTATGTCGCCAAACGGATGGACTGGCGGCGAGCCTGGCGACCAGCCGGTGCCGCAGCCCTGCCCATCATTGGCTATTACATCGTCGCTGCTATGATCAATACTCACGGCGCGTTTTACGCCGGCGGGATCGCCGTGGGGATGGAGGGGTTGGGAGTCGTTCAGCGCACGTCCGCTATGCTCCCGATCTCGCTCGAGTGGTGGCGCCTGTTGCTGTTTCCCATGCACCTCTCGGCGGACTATTCCCCCGGCGAGTTGACGGTGTCTACCGGTCTTACGGCAGCGCACCTCCTCGGCGCTCTCGTCTGGGTGGCAGTGGGGTTCGTGGCGTGGCGCACCAAGCGCGCCGTGCCGGGAATTGCGGTCGGGTTGGCGTGGTTTGTGATTACGGTCTCGCCCGTGGCCAACATCGTCGTGCCGATGGAGCTGCTCATCGCCGAGCGCACGCTGTATCTGCCATCGTTCGGGATCGCGTTCGCGCTCGCGTCGGCCGCCGTCGCAGCGCCGTGGTCAGCCCAGGTGCGCGCGGTGGGAGTCGGCCTCCTCGTCATCCTCGGCGCTGCGCGCAGCATCGCCCGCATTCCCGCCTGGCACGACGATGAGCAACACTACCAGGCCCTCAAGGTTGAGGCGCCCCGGTCGTATCGGACGCTCTGGCTCGAAGGACAGGACGCGTTCGCCGTGGGGCGGTGGGGAACCGGCGAGCAGCTCCTGCTGGAGTCGATTACCCTGGCACCGCGGCTGGCCGGCCCGCGCGTCGATCTGGCCCGGTTTTACATCACCGCGAAGGCTTGGCAGCCCGCGATCAGCCAGCTTCGTGCCGCGATTGCGGTCGACAGCGCGTTACCGCCTGCCTGGGACGCGCTGCGGGACGCCTACCTGGGAGCGGGCGACACCGCGGCGGCGACCCGTCTCCGCTCGCGAGCCGATACAACGAGGGTTAGAATCCCTGCTGCGCCGCCTTAAGCACGATCCATTGCAGCGGAGTCAGTATGCACCGGAATGGTTTCACGCTCATCGAGCTGCTCATCGTTGTCGTGATCATCGGTGTGCTCGCGTCGATCGCGATCCCGAAGTTCGCCAACACGAAGGAAAAAGCCTACCTCACCTCGATGAAGTCCGACCTGCGCAACCTCGTAACGGCCGAGGAGGCGTACTTCGCCGATTCAATCAAGTACACGACTGACCTCGGCGCGGCGTACCGCGCCAGCACAGGTGTAGTGGGCCCGACGATTGCGTTGACCGCAGACGGCTGGACCGCGACGGTGAGCCATACGACCACGACGCGCACGTGCGCCGTTTACGCAGGATCGACGGCGCTGGCGCCAGCAGCCAAAGAAGGGGAGCCCCGCTGCAATTAGATGTTCTTCTCTTCCAAGAGCGCGAGGAACTCGGGAGGTGTTTTGAGCTTGGCTAGCCGGGCCGGCACATCGGGCTCCTTGGCAAACTGCGCGATCTTGCCGAGTACCGGCAAATACTGGTTGGATACTTCGAGCGGCGGGGCAACGATCAGGAAGAAATAGCTGACGGGTTGGTCGTCGATAGCCTTGAAGTCAATCCCCTTCAAACTCCGGCCGAACGCGCACCGCAGACGGCTCACAACGAGCGAGCGGCAATGCGGGATCGCGATGTGGTTGCCGATGCCGGTCGATCCCAGCGTCTCCCGCCGCTTCAGCATCTTGAACAGCATCGTCTGCGCTTTTTCGTCGAGCTTGAGCAGCCCGACGAGCTCCTTGAGCACACCGTCCTTCGAGGTGCTCTGGAGATCGAGCGAGATGGCATCTTCGGAAAAGAACTCGCGCAGGCGCATTCGCGCGCGAAAGGTAAATCTTGGTTGCTCCCCGCGCAACGCGCTATTACGTTCCACCGCATGCACTTCCCGTACTCGATCTCGCACGCCTTCCCGCTCTTCCTCGCCCCCATGGCGGGGGTCTCGGAGCCCCCGTTCCGGCAGATTTGTCGCCGCTATGGGGCCGACGTCGTGGTGTCCGAGTTCATCTCCTCGGTCGGCATCTCGCTGGGGATCGAGCGGGTGCTCGCCGAGATGCGGTTTGAGCCGGTCGAGCGGCCGATCGGCATCCAGATCTACGGGGCCGACGCTGCCATCATGGCCAAGGCCGCCGGGATGGTCACGGAACTCTTCGAGCCGGACTTCGTCGACATCAACTTCGGCTGCCCTGTCAAGAAGGTCGTCCGCAACAACGGCGGCTCGGGCTGCCTGAAAGACATGAACCTGGTCCGCGGCATCATCGGCGCGGTCCGGGACGCAACGCGGTTGCCCGTGACGGTGAAGGTCCGCAGCGGCTGGGACGAGACGCAGCGCGACCCGGTAGAGATCGCGCTCCGCTGTCAGGAAGCCGGGGCGCAGGCGTTGACGCTCCATCCGCGCACGCGGACGCAGATGTACCAGGGCGCGGCGAACTGGGACGAGATTGCGGCCGTCGCTCACGCCCTCACGATTCCGGTCATTGGGAACGGCGACATTCGCACGCCGGCGGATGTGGTAGCGATGCGCAATCAGACGAGCTGCGCCGGCATCATGATCGCCCGTGGCTCGTTCGGGAATCCGTGGCTGTTCGCCCAGGCGCGCGACCTGCTCGAAGGCCGCGCGATGCGGCCCGATCCGACGCCCGCCGAGCGTTTCAGCACGGCACTCGAGCACGCGCGACTGGCGCTGCGGCTGCAGGGCGACACGCGCAAGACCGCTCTCGAATTCCGGAAGCACTTCGGCTGGTACACCAGAGGTCTCGTCGGAGCGGCGGAGCTTCGGAAGCGTCTGTTTGCGATCGAATCAATTGACGAGGCCGAAACCATCTTCGCCGATATCGCCGCGTGAGCTTCGAGCGGCTGCCCTTCGCGACGATCGATCACCTCCGGCCCATCACCCAGGGGCATCAGGAGGTGATTTTTTGTCCGGGCAAGACCGTCGGCCAGGTCGTCGCGATCGCCGAACGGCTCGAAGCGGCCAGCGGCAGCTTCCTGGCGACGCGAGCTGACGCCGCGCACGCGCAAGCACTCGCGGCCCGCTTTCCCCGCGCTCTAATCAACGAGCTCGGCCGCACGGCATATCTCCCGCCAGATCCAGAGCCCCCGCCGACCGGTCGCGGTACGGTGCTGATTTGCACCGCCGGCACCAGCGATCTGGCGGTCGCCGAAGAGGCCGCGGTCAGTGCGCGGGCGCTGAAGAACAGCGTCGAACGCCTCACCGACGTCGGCGTTGCCGGGATTCATCGCCTGCTGACCCAGACCGACGTGCTGCGCGCCGCAAGCGTGATCATCGTGGTCGCCGGCATGGAGGGCGCGCTGCCCAGCGTCGTGGGCGGACTGGTCAAGGTGCCGGTCATCGCGGTCCCGACCAGCGTCGGGTACGGTGCATCGTTCGGGGGCCTCGCCGCCTTGCTCGCCATGCTGAATTCCTGCGCGTCCGGCGTCACTGTGGTCAACATCGACAACGGATTCGGCGCCGCAGCGGCCGCAAGCCGCATCAATCATTCATAACCGCGCGCCGGCGCGCCGATGGGTCGCGCTCGCACTCCAACTCTTCGGCATCGCGGCGCTGGGCATCGCAGCCTGGCGCGGGGGCTCGTGGGTGGTCCTCGCGGCTGTGGGTGGCATAGCCGCGACCGTTGGCTGGACGATTCGC
>JACXTT010005702.1_pt1 | contig 18003 bp, 14 predicted proteins | sample 9270951 | NCBI WGS metagenome assembly JACXTT01 (sample SAMN15532306, study PRJNA645909) | rock metagenome | isolation source: weathered quartz diorite | place: Puerto Rico | collected 2017-06-21 | reverse complement strand
ACAAGCAGAGTGGCGAACGCAAGGAAAAAACCGAGTGGCACCGCGTGGTGATCTTCAACGAGAACATCGCCAAGGTCGCCGAGCAATATCTGAAAAAGGGCTCGAAGGTTTACATCGAGGGTCAATTGCAGACGCGGAAGTATCAGGACAATTCCGGCGCCGAAAAATACACGACCGAGGTCGTGCTGCAGCGTTATCGCGGCGAGCTCACCATGCTCGACGGCAAGAACGACGGCGCCAGCCGCTCCTATGAAGACGAAGGCGGGCTCGGCGATGGCGCGCGCGGCGCCAAGCGCGTCTCGAGCGGTCCAAGCGAAAACTTCAGCGCCGACCTCGATGACGAAATCCCGTTCTAGGAACCTCTAGGCTTCAGGTCTGCCTCGCCGGAGTACCGATGCGCCAGACCTGAGCCGAGCGCCTCGGCGCTTCAAGCAAGTTCCCAAAAAAAATCGCACGCTGAGAGCGCGCAGGCGCTCAGAGAGCACTTAGAGCACTTAGGCGCTCGGGCGAGGATCGTCCTGCATCAGGCTCTCATCGAGCGTAAGCGGCGCGCCGGTGCGGCGCGCAAGCGCATGTGCCCAGCCGCGGATGGCGTTGATCTCGTCGAAGTGGCGCACGCCCGCCTCGTCGTGCTGGGCGCGGTGCGCGTCGGCGTCGAAGGCCAAAGCTGGATGCTTCGAGTGCTCCTTGAATACCGGACCATCTGCAATGGCCGCGATCTGGCCTTCATCGAGGGGAAGCTCGAAGAATTGCGACAGACGGCGGAGCGCCCCCACCTTGTCGCTCAAAAACGTATCGCCATTCAAAATGCGCACCCGCGAGCGCCCGAAGCGCTTGGCGATTTGACTGATGAACGCCGCCTGCATGAGCCAGGCGCGCGTAGCGATTTGCAGATCGGTTTGCAGCACGAGTTCTTCGGCTGTGAGCTCGGCATCGTCGAGTGGGATGGCAAGCGCCGAATGCTTGAACACCAGACGCGCAAACTCGCGCCCGTCGAGGCCTCTGCGCGCGATGGCGCGGACAAAAGCCTCCAAGCTCGAATAGAGCACGACGGCTTTTGCGTCGGGCCTTAAGTGCAGAAGCGTCGGGATGATATGATTGGCTGTAATCGACGGCTTGATGACCTGGGTCTCGTGGGCTTCGAGGGGACGCGACAAAAGATCGAGCGTGAGGCCAAGGCCTGTGAGCGCCCCGGCGGTGCGGCGCCCGGTGGCGAAATGGCGCGCGAAGGTGACGAGCACCGAGGGCTCTTTCAACCCCATCGAGACGCCGGGGATATCGAGCGCGCGCGCCAGCAGCGTCGAGCAGCAGAAGCCGGTATGAAAGATGAAGTGCAGTTTGCCCGCATGCTGACGGATGTGCTCGGCGGGAAGATGCGCGAGCGGCGCAGGATCGGATTTCGGCGCACGCGCGAGGAAGCGCGGGTCGAGGAACACAGCGCGCCGTTGCGCCTCACGCGGAAGATGGGCGAAGACGAGCGTGTCCTCACGCGCGTCGTAGGCGTAGGGCAGCCAGGCTGCGTCATCGATGTACTTGCGCCAGACAGCCGCCGGCGCGCCGAAGCCGTCTTGCACGCGAACCCTCTATTGGCGCCAAGTTTTAAGGGGAAGAGATCCGTAGCAGCGATGACACTTCCCGCCCGACGGGTCTAGAGAGCAAGGGCGTATCGACGGTTGTTCCCATATTTCTGTTCAGAAACGGCATGATGGCGGGCTATGGGGGACGGGAATTCGCCTTTACGAGGCCCGCAGTGACAACAAGCTCCCGGGTCTTGACCTCTCGGGCTTTGGCCCCCCTCGACCTTCTCCAGATCGTGGCGGTCGCCGCCATTTGGGGCGTCAACAACGTCGCTGCAAAGGTCGCGCTTTTCTGGCTGCCGCCGTTTCTCACCGTGGCGATGCGGTTTGCCTTGGTGCTGGTGGCGCTGGCGCCCTGGATCCGGCCGCCGCCGCGGCGAGGTCTGCCTTTGCTCATCGCCATGCTTCTCTGCGTGGGGCCGCTTCATTTCGCCATTCAGTATTTCGGGCTGCATCTGGCGCGCGAGCTCGCGCCGATGGTGGTGGCGATGCAGCTCTGGGCGCCGGCGTCTGTCGTGTTTGCAGCATTGCTGCTCGGCGAGCGGGTAGGGGCGCTCCGCTGGCTAGGCGTGGGCCTTGCCTTCGCGGGCGCCGCCTCGATGAATTTCGATCCCGCCGTGTTTGCGCAAGTCGCGCCATTGGCATTGGTGGCGGGTGCGGCCTGTCTCTACGGACTTGGCGCCGTTCTGGTGCGCAAGATCGGCGCAGGGTCCAATCCGTGGGTCATGCAGACATGGATCGCGCTTCTGGCCGCGCCCGCGATGTTCGCCGCCTCGGCTCTCTTCGAACGCGGTCAATTGCAGGCGGTCGAGCGCGCGCCCTTATATGTATGGGCGTGCGTGCTCTTCGGCGGCATCGTCTCGTCGGTCATCGCCAACGCCTTCATGTTTCGCCTGGTGCAGCGTTACGAGGTCTCGCGCACAACCCCTTACTTGCTGCTCTCGCCGGTATTGTCCTTCTTCCTGGCGGCCCTCGTGCTTGGCGATCACATCACCTGGCGCATAATTATCGGGGCTCTGGCGACCCTTGCCGGGGTCGCATTAGTGGCGCTCGCGGAGGGTCGCTTTCGCGCGCGCGCACCCATCGGCGTCGAGGCGGTTTGAAGGGCTTTTTCAGCGTAGAAACCCGTCGCCAAAATACCCGTAAAATCATGGCATTGTGGGAGTGCGGCGCGATGTCAAAATGCGCCCGCTTGGTTTGCGGGATGGGCGTCACAATGTTAGTTTGGCGATTGGATTCGAGGGCGTTCTTCGAGCCCTCTTCGCGCTTCCTGAAACTTGAACCTTAAGAGACGGATCCACCGTGTCAGACACGTCCGATCCCGCCGAGAACGGCGGACCTGCTCCTCTTCCCAAAGGCGTCTCGCTCATCACCATCGAAGATGAGCTGAAGCGCAGCTACCTCGATTATGCGATGAGCGTGATTGTCTCGCGCGCCCTGCCGGATGCGCGCGACGGCCTCAAACCGGTGCACCGGCGCATTCTCTTCGGCATGAACGAGGAGGGAAACACTTACGACAAGAAGTATCGAAAGAGCGCCAACACTGTGGGTGAGGTGATGGGCCGCTATCACCCCCATGGCGACCAGGCGATCTATGAAGCGCTCGTGCGCATGGCGCAGGACTTCTCGATGGGCCTGACGCTCATCGATGGCCAAGGCAATTTTGGCTCGATCGACGGCGATCCCCCAGCGGCGATGCGCTATACCGAGAGCCGCCTGTCGAAGGCGGCGAATTCGCTTCTCGCCGACATCGACGAAGACACCGTCGATTTCACCGACAATTACGAGGGCTCGCGACAAGAGCCGGCGGTGCTGCCGGCGCGCTATCCGAACTTGTTGGTCAATGGGGCGGGCGGCATCGCCGTCGGCATGGCGACGAACATTCCCCCGCACAATCTCTGCGAAGTGATCGACGCGGCGACGGCGCTGATCGACACCCCCGACATGTCCGACCTCGATCTCTTGGACATCGTGCCCGGGCCGGATTTTCCAACCGGCTGCGAAATCCTCGGAAAAACCGCGGCGCGGGTCGCGCTGACCACCGGGCGCGGCTCAGTGGTGACGCGCGCGCGCTACAAGATGGAGACGATCCGCGGCCGCGAAGCCATCGTTTTCTATGAAGTTCCCTACCAGGTGAACAAGGCTTCGGTTTATGAACGCATCGGCGAATTGGTGCGCGAAAAGAAAATCGAAGGCGTCGCAGAAGTGCGCGACGAATCCAACCGTCTTGGCATCAGGCTCGTCGTGGAAGTGAAGCGCGACGCCAATCCCGACGTGGTGGTCAACCAGATCTATCGCTTCACGGCGCTGCAGAGCTCGTTCGGCGTCAACATGCTGGCTTTGAACAATGGCCGGCCCGAACAGATGAGCCTCCGTCAGATGCTGACGGCGTTCCTCAATTTCCGCGAACAGGTGGTGACGCGGCGGACGAAATTCCGCCTCGCCAAAGCCAGGAAACGCGGCCACGAGACGGTGGGTCTAGCGATTGCGGTCGCCAATATCGACGAAGTCATCCGCGTCATCCGCAATTCAGCCGACCCAAGCGAGGCGCGCGAGGCGTTGATGTCGCGGGCATGGCCGACAGTCGACATGCTGCCGCTGATCGCCCTGATCGCCGATCCGCGCACCATCGTCGGCGACGGCGCCACCATCCGGCTTTCCGAAGAGCAGGCCAAGGCCATCCTTGCGCTGCAGCTCTCGCGTCTGACCGGCCTTGGCCGCGACGACATCGCCAAGGCCGCCAACGAGATTGCCGAAGAAATCCGCAAGCTTTTGGAAATTCTGGCCAGCCGGCAAATGATCCTCGACATCATCAAAGCGGAAATGGCGGAGGTGAAAGCCGCGTTTGGCGTCGAACGGCGCACGCCGATCTCGGAAAGCGAGGGCGAGATCGACGATGAGGCGCTCATTCCGCGCGAGGACATGGTGGTGACCGTCACCCATGGCGGCTACGCCAAGCGCACGCCGCTTGGGCTCTACAGGACCCAGCGCCGCGGCGGGCGCGGGCGCGCCGGCATGCAAACGAAGGAAGAGGATTTCGTGACCCGCGTGTTCGTGGCCAACACCCACACGCCGATCCTCTTCTTCTCCTCGGCCGGCATGGTCTACAAATTGAAAGTGTGGCGCCTGCCGCAAGGCGATCCGCGCTCGCGCGGGCGTGCGCTCGTCAATATCCTGCCGCTCGAAGCCGGCGAGACCATCACTTCGATGATGGCGCTGCCGGAGGACGAGCACGATTGGGACAAGCTCGACGTCATGTTCGCCACCCGCTCAGGGGGCGTAAGGCGCAACAAGCTCTCCGATTTCGTGCAGGTGAACAGGAACGGCAAGATCGCCATGAAGCCCGACGAGGGCGACGGCATCGTCGAAGTGCAGATCTGTTCGGAAGACGACGATATTCTGCTGACCACGGCAAACGGCCAATGCGTGCGCTTCCGGACAACGGACGTGCGCGTGTTCAAGGGCCGCGATTCTGCCGGCGTGCGCGGGGTGACGCTTGCAGACGGCGATCGTGTCATCGGCATGGGCGTATTGAAGCACATCGACGTCACGACCAAAGAAGTGGCCGATTACTTCAAGTGGGATAGCCAAGCTCGCGGCGAGGTCGAAGTCGAGGCCGACGACGAGACGACGAGCGACGGCGAAGCAACCCCGTTCGAGCGGCTCTCTTGGTTGAAGACCCAAGAGCAATTCGTGCTCACCGTGACCTCGAACGGCTTGGGCAAGCGCGCCTCGGCTTACGAATACCGGGTGACCAATCGCGGCGGCAAAGGGCTCATCGCCCACAAGCTGCAAGCCGACGCGGCCATCGTCGCCTCCTTCCCGGTGAAAGAGGAAGAGGAGCTTCTCATTGTCACCGACAAAGGCCAGCTCATCCGAACCGGCGTTTCCGACATCCGCATCGCTGGACGCGCGACCCAAGGTGTGATTCTGATCTCCGTGGCTGAAGACGAGCACGTCGTGGCCGCCGAGCGACTTGAAGTGCTGCGCGGCGAAAACGGCGAGGCCGAAGAGGGCGGCGAAGGAAAATGACGAAAACCGGCGTGCGTGTCGGCCTTTATCCGGGCACGTTCGATCCCTTGACGAACGGGCATGTCGACATCATCGCGCGGGCCACAAAGCTCGTAGACCGCCTGGTCGTCGGCGTGGCGGTCAACGCCGATAAGGGGCCGCTCTTCAGCCTGGCCGAGCGTCTGGAGATGCTGGAGGCCGAATGCGCCAAATTAGCAGCCGGCGGCGAGATCATCGTCCAACCTTTTGACACATTGCTGATGAAGTTCGCCGAGAGCGTAGGGGCGCAAATCATTGTCAGGGGTCTTCGGGCCGTCGCTGACTTCGAGTACGAATTCGCCATGGTCGGGATGAACCAGAAGCTCAACCCGGCCATCGAGACGGTCTTCCTGATGGCCGATCCAACCCATCAGGCTATCGCCTCACGCTTGGTAAAAGAGATCGCGAGACTGCAAGGAAGCGTCGCGCAATTCGTGCCTCAAGAAGTAGAACGACGACTGAAGGCCAAGTTCGGGGTGTCGTGATGCGCTTGGGTGGAATTTGGGCGGCGGCGTTGGCGTTGACGCTGTTCGCGATTGTGGATGTCGCAGGCGCCCAGCAGGCGCCGGATCCGCGCAATTGGCGGCCGGTCGATCCGGAAAATACCCTCTACATCGACACGGTGCATGGCCGCATCGTGATCGAGATGTATCCCGAGGTGGCGCCTGCCCACGTCGATCGCGTCAAGACCCTGGCGCGCGCGCATTTCTACGACGGGCTCACTTTTCACCGCGTCGTCGACGGCTTCATGGCCCAGACCGGCGATCCGTTGGGCACCGGCGAAGGCGCATCGAACCTGCCTGACCTGCATCAGGAATTCATGTTCCGGCGCGGACCGGACATGCCGTTCATTCAAGCTGCCCAGCAAAGCGGCGCTTATATCGGCTTCTATAAGACATTGCCGATCGAAAGCGCGCCCGACGCCCAGATGCGCGTCACCGCCGACGGGCGCGTTTCGGCCAATGCTCTCCATTGTCAGGGCGTCGTCTCGATGGCGCGCTCGGAGGATGAGAATTCCGCCAACAGCCAATTCTTCATCATGCGCGCGCCGTACCCGGCGCTGAACAAGCGCTACACGATCTGGGGCCGTGTCGTATGGGGACAGAGCGCGGTGATGGCTCTGGCCGTCGGCAACCCGCCGCCCAATCCCGACCGCATGCTTTCGGTGCATGTGGCGGCCGATTTGCCTGAGAGCGAGCGCGCGCCTATCTTCGTCATGCGGAGCGATGGCCCGCAATTCCATCAACTGATTGAGGACACGCGTCGCCGCCGAGGCGCCGATTTTTCGGTCTGCGATGTGCAGATTCCGACGCGCGTGCCCAATCGCAACGACAGGCAGAGGCACTGGTGGTCGATCATACCTTTCATACCCTGACGCTCGATCTCGATACCGGAACGTTGACAATCAAAATGCGGCCGGATCTGGCGCCGAACCATGTTCAGCGCATCGGCGAACTGGCGAACGAGGGCTTTTATAACGGCGTGCCGTTTCACCGCGTCATCGACGGCTTCATGGCCCAAGGCGGCGACGGCAAAAACTTCAACGGCACCGGCGGCTCTTCGAAGCCGAACCTGAAGCAGGAATTCTCCGCCGAGCCCCATGTGCGCGGCGTCTGCTCGATGGCGCGCACCAACGACCCCAATTCCGCCAACAGCCAGTTCTTCATCTGCTTCGACGATGCCCGCTTCCTCGATCGCCAATACACGGTCTGGGGCGAGGTGGTCGACGGCATGGAGGCAGTCGACGCGCTGCCGAAGGGCGAACCGCCGCGCAATCCCGGTAGAATTGTCAACGCCCGCGCGGAGTAGGGCCGAATAAGGTCGTTCGGCATCGGGTGTCGGCGCTTGCGCCGCCGCCTCAATGCTGCGAGCTGACGCCCCATGCGCTCTGACGCATTTGATTTCGCGCTGCCCGAGGCGCGCATAGCGCTGAAGCCCGCGCGGCCGCGCGACAGCGCCCGGCTCTTGGTCGTGCCGCGCCCGGGCTCTTTCAGCGACGCCTATACTGGGGCGTTCGAGGATCGCAGCGTCAAAGACGCGCCGACCTTGTTCAGGCGCGGCGATGTCGCCGTATTCAACGACACCCGTGTCATACCGGCGAGGCTCTATGGCGAGCGCGAGCGCAACGGCGCGGCGGTCGAATGTGAGGCGACATTGCTGAAGCGCCTCTCGCCATCGCGCTGGACGGCGCTGGCAAAGCCCGGAAAGCGGTTGCGGGAAGGCGATCGCATCCGCTTTGGCGCCCGCGAAGACCGCGCCTGCTTGCTCTCCTGCCTCGACGCGATTGTGGCGGCGAAAGGCGAAGACGGCGAGATCACGCTCGCGTTCGATCTTTCTGGGTCTGATCTCGATACCGCTATCGCTGCCGCCGGCGAGATGCCGCTGCCGCCTTATATCGCCGCCAAGCGCGCCGAGGACGAAGAGGATCGCAGCGACTATCAGACCGTCTACGCCGCCCGCGACGGCGCGGTCGCCGCGCCCACGGCGGGTCTCCATTTCACCGAAGACTTGCTGGCCCAGCTCGAAGCCGCCGGCGTCGAGCGCGTGATGGTGACCCTCCATGTCGGGGCGGGCACATTTCTGCCCGTCAAGGCCGAGGATACCGACCACCACGTGATGCATGGGGAATGGTGCGAAATCTCCAAGGCCGCCGCTGAAGCAATCAATCGCGCCAAGGCCGAAGGGCGGCGCATCGTCGCCATCGGCACCACCGCGCTGCGCACCCTGGAAGCGAGGTCCGATGAGGATGGGCGCGTGCGCGCAGGCTGCGGCGAGACAAATCTTTTCATTACGCCAGGCTACGGATTTCGAATTGTCGATGGGCTCTGGACCAATTTCCATTTACCGAAATCGACATTGTTCATGCTGGTGTCGGCGTTTGCGGGTCTTGAGCGCATGAAAGCGGCTTATGCGCACGCGATCGCTCGAGACTACCGCTTCTATTCCTACGGCGACGCCTCTTTATTATGGCGCGCGCAATGAGCGTGTTTCCGTTCGAGATCCACGCGCGCGACGCGCGCGCACGCACCGGCGTTCTGAAGACGCCGCGCGGTCCGATCCGGACGCCCGCCTTCATGCCGCTCGCCACGGCGGGCTCGGTCAAGGCGATGACCGTCGAGCAGGTGATGGGGACGGGCGCGGACGTCGTCCTAGGCAACACCTATCACCTGATGCTGCGCCCCGGCGGCGAAAGGATGAAGCGGCTGGGCGGGCTCCATCTCTTCATGGGTTGGGAAAAGCCCATCCTCACTGATAGCGGCGGCTATCAGGTCATGTCGCTGGCGCAGCTCAGAAAGATCGACGCCGACGGGGTCACCTTCCGCAGTCACATCGATGGCGCGACCCATCGGCTGACGCCTGAGAGCGCAATCGAGATCCAGGCCGATCAATTGGGCGCCGACATCGTCATGCAATTGGACGAATGCCCCGCACTTCCCGCGCCGCGCGACGATGTGAAGAAGGCCATGGAATTGTCCCTTCGCTGGGGCGAGCGATCGAAGCGCGCCTTCGGCGTGCGCAGCCGACAGAACCTCTTTGCAATCGTGCAAGGCGGGACAGATGGGGAGCTCAGGCGCGCCTCGGCGGAAGCATTGGTGCGCGAGGACTATGACGGCTACGCCATTGGCGGATTGGCGGTGGGAGAAAGCGGCGAAGACATGCTCGCCACCCTCGATGTGACCGCGCCCCATCTCCCAGAAGAGCGGCCGCGCTATCTGATGGGCGTGGGCAAGCCGATCGATATCGTCGAGAGCGTCACGCGCGGCATCGACATGTTCGATTGCGTGATACCGACCCGTTCAGGCAGGCATGGCCAAGCGTGGAGCGATGCGGGGGCCATCAACATCACCAACGCGCGCTTTGCAGAGGACAAGGACCCGCTCGATTCCCTGAGCGATTGTCCGGCGAGCCGCGATTATTCGAAGGCGTATCTGCACCATTTGTTCAAAGCCGGCGAACTCCTGGGTCAGACGCTGCTCTCTTGGCACAACGTCGCCTATTATCAGTCGCTCATGCATCGCCTGCGCACAGCGATCGCCGAAACGCGCCTAACGGCGTTCCGTGAGAGCTTCATCGCCGGCTTGAGGCCCCGTCTTGGGCGTTGAGGGATTGTCTTTGTCCTGCCGTCCAGCCGTGCGCTGGCCTGGCGGGTGCTGCTGTTGAGCGCGCGGAAGCGCCGGCGGCGCAGGGATCATGTCTGGACAGCCCATCGAGGCGCCGTAGCCGCGCAGGAACGTGCGCCGTTGCTGGCCATTGGCGACGGCGCGCAGCGCTTCGCGATCGGCTTCGGTTGCGCCGCTCAAGCGGCGGACCCACGAGCGGAACGGGATGAGATCCTGGGCGGTGTTCTGGGCGGCCGCGATAGTTTGTTCTTCCATGAAGTCGCCGCCGCGGTCGAAGATGTTGCGGTTGGGGCCGGCCTGATAGCTCTCGGGGCCGAGGACTGCATCGAGATTGTGGATTTCCTGCATGATCGCATCACAGCTCGTCAGTTCGACGGTCGCGTACGGGTATTGCAGATTGCGCAACAAGAGCGGGATTTCCGGTCTGATCACGTTGACGTCGCGAAGCGGGGTGTAAGCCGCGTCGGCGACGCCGCGGCGGGTGTCGGCGCTTCTGCCGGTGGTGCCGCACGCGGCGACGCTTGCCGTGACGGCGAGCACGGCCAGCACTTGACCTGTCAGTTTCGCCTGCATGTTTTTCGCTCCCGTCGCCAGGGCTAGCCCAATTCCGCGCACCAAGCCACGCCATTGCGGCAAGACATGGACAGGCGAGGGCGCTAAACGCAGGGGCTCCTGTGCTCCCGGTCGATGAAATCCTCCCTGAATTGAAGGCCGCACTGCGTGTGCGGGGCGAAGCCGTGCTGGTGGCGCCCCCGGGTGCTGGAAAGACGACGCATGCGCCGCCGGCGCTGCTTGAGGAAGACTGGGCGAGAGGGAGTAAGATTATTCTCCTCTCGCCGCGGCGGATCGCAGCGCGCGCGGCGGCCCGTCGGATGGCGAGCGAACGCGGCGAGCGCCCGGGCGAAACCATCGGCTACCGCGTGCGGCTGGATGAGCGGGTTGGGCCGGCGACCCGGATCGAAGTGGTGACCGAGGGCGTGTTCACGCGGATGATCCTGAGCGACCCCGAGCTCTGCGGCGTGGCCGCAATCGTCTTCGATGAATTCCACGAGCGCAGCTTGGAGGGCGATCTTGGCCTTGCATTGGCGCGCGACGCGCAGGCCGCCTTGCGGCCCGATCTCAAGCTCTTGGTGATGTCGGCGACCCTGGACGCCTCGAAAGTCGCCGCCCTCCTCGGCGATGCGCCGGTCATCGTAAGCGAAGGGCGGATGTTTCCGGTGGCGCTCAAATACCGGCCGCGCGATTTGAACGCCCCGCTCGAGAACGAGGTCGCAGCCGCGGTGATCGCAGCTTTAGCCCAGGAGCGCGGCAGCGCGCTCGTTTTCTTGCCGGGAGCGCGCGAGATCGAACGCACGGCGGAGCGATTGCGCGAAAAACTGACCGATCCCAACGTCGATGTTCTCCCGCTCTATGGCGCGCTCGCGCCCGCCGATCAGGATCAAGCGATTGCACCGCCCGCAGCGGGACGGCGCAAGGTCGTCCTGGCGACATCGATCGCCGAGACAAGCCTCAGCATCGAGGGCGTGCGCATCGTCGTCGATGCAGGGGCCTCGCGGCGCCCGCGCTTCGAACCGGCGCTGGGGCTCTCGCATTTGGAGACCGTGCGCGCCAGCCAAGCAGCGATCGCCCAGCGTGCGGGACGCGCGGGTCGCCTCGAGCCGGGCGTGTGTTGGCGGCTCTGGCCTCAAGGCGAGACCCGCGCGCTGCCGGAGTTCGATACTCCCGAGATATTAGATGGGGACTTGTCGGGACTGGCGCTTGATCTCGCGGTTTGGGGCGTGAGCGACCCATTGAGCCTGGCGTGGCTCGATCCCCCGCCAAAGCCCGCATGGGCGGAAGCGGTTTCGCTGTTGGAGCGGATCGGGGCGCTCGATGAAGCGGGCCGTTTGACAGCCCACGGCGCGCTCATCGCCAAGCTGCCGCTGCCGCCGCGCTTGGGGCACATGATCGCGGGCGCCGAGGCCCGCGATCGAACCTTGGCCGGGCTCATCGCAATGGTGCTGACCGAGCAGGGTCTGGGCGGACGCGACGTGGATGTGGGCCATCGCGCTGCGGCGCTTCTCAGCGATCGCAGCGATCGAGCGCGCCGGGCGCGGAATTTGGCTGCACGGCTCGCCGAGCGCGCAGGAGGCGGCGAAGGCGAGGTGGACATTTCGCGCGCCGGGCTTGTGCTCGCGGTCGGTTTTCCCGAGCGCGTGGCCAAGGCGCGCGGCTTTGCGCAGACCAAGAACGCGCGCATGGCCTCTTTTCTCTTAGCAAATGGCCGCGCGGCCGGCGTCGCCGAAGACGATGGCCTCGCGCGCTTCCCTTTTCTGGTTGTCGCCGATGCGACGGGCGCTGCGCAAAACGCCCGCATTCTTTCCGCCGCGCCGATTGCTGAAGCCGATGTCGAGCGCATTTTTGCCGAGCGGATCGAAACCCATGCAGAGGTCAAGGTGGGGGCGGGAGGCGCGCTGCGCCCCCGGCGCGTGCGCAAACTTGGCCGCATCGTCTTATCCGAAGCGCCGCTCCAGAATTTGAGCGCAAGCGAGATGAGCGCCGCACTCGCCCAAGCCGTCCGCGACGAAGGGCTCGCTCTCCTCGATTGGAGCGAAGCGGCCAAGCAAATGCGGGCTCGGGTCGCGCTGATGCGATCGCTCGAAAACGAAGTCTGGCCCGATTGGAGCGATGAGGCGCTTTCCGACAATCTTGATTGGCTGCCGCTTGCGGGGGTGACGCGGCTCAAGGATGTGGACGTAGCGACAGCGCTCCTGAACGCGCTCCCATATGAATTGCGGCGCAGGCTCGACGCCGAGGCGCCGGCGCGATTTCTGACCCCCGCAGCCTCCTCGCTTGCAATCGACTACACCGCAGAGGGTGGCCCGGCCTTGGACGTGCGCTTGCAGGAGATGTTTGGGACCGACAGCCACCCGACCCTCGCGCACGGGCGGGTGCCGCTTACCTTGCGCCTGCTTTCGCCGGCGCATCGGCCGGTGCAGACAACCAAGGACTTGCCCGGGTTCTGGCGCGGTTCGTATCGAGCGGTGAAGAGCGAGATGCGCGGGCGCTACCCCAAGCATCCCTGGCCCGATGATCCCATATTGGCGTCACCGACGCGCCGCGCCAAACCGAGAGGCTCGTGATGATCTCCCCGATCCCTGCGGCTATCCCCGCCATCGACGATATCCGCGCCGCCGCCCGGCGGATCAAGGGCATCGTCGTGCGCACTCCACTCCTGCGCAACGATGCGCTCGACGCAGCGACCGGCGCTCGCGTTTGGGTGAAGGCGGAATGCCTGCAGCGCGGCGGCGCCTTCAAAATGCGCGGCGCCGCCAACGCGATCGCAGCGCTTGCGCCGGAGGTGCGCAAAAACGGCGTGATCGCCTTTTCCTCCGGCAATCACGCCATCGCCGTCTCCACGGCGGCGAAGCTCTACGGGGTCAGCGCATTGATCGTCATGCCCGCCGATGCGCCGAAGATCAAACTGGACATGACGCGCGCCAACGGCGCCGAAGTGGTCACTTACGACCGCGTGCGTGAGAGCCGCGAAGAGATCGGACGCCGGTTTTCCGAAGAGCGGGGCCTGAGCTTGATCAAGCCGTTTGACGATCCCAACGTCATCGCAGGACAGGGAACGGCGGGGGTGGAGATCGCCGAAGAGATTTCTCCCGACATCGCCATAGTGCCGGCGAGCGGCGGTGGACTGTGCTCGGGCGTATCCATCGCGCTTGGAGATGCGCGCATCATCGCCTGCGAGCCCGCAGGCCACGACGACATCGCGCGCTCTTTTGCCAGCGGCAAGCGCGAGCGCAACGCGCCTGGCATCCGCTCCATTTGCGACGGGTTGCTGAGCGAGGAGATGGGCGACATTACCTACGAGATCGCCAAACGGCGCTGGGAGCGCGTCGTCGTCGTGAAAGATGAGGCTGTGCGGCGGGCGATGAAATTCGCATTCCAGCGGGTCAAGATCGTGCTCGAGCCATCCGGGGCGATTGCCCTTGCGGCCGCACTCGAGGGCGGTCTCGATCTCAAGGGCAAGACCGTCGCAATCGTCGCCAGCGGCGGCAATGTCGACGCCGAAACCTTCAGCGAAGCGCTCGCGAGCTAGGAATGCCCGCGGTGCAGATCGTCCTGCAGCTGGATCTGGGTGGGCTGCCCCGCCAGGCGATAGCGATAGACCTGCAAATTCTCCATCACGCGCTGAACGTAATTGCGCGTCTCCGAAAACGGGATGAGCTCGATCCAATCGACAACGTCGGTTGAGGCAGAGCGCGGATCGCCCCAGTCGGCGATCCAGTCGCGCACATTGAAGTCGCCTGCATTGTAGGAGGCGATCGCGAGCACATAAGACCCGCTGAACTGGTCGATCAGATTGGCGAGGTAGGACGAGCCCAGGGTGACATTGTAGGTCGGGTCCATGAGCTGACCGCGATCGTATTCCATGCCCTGGGAGCGCGCCGTGGCGCGTGCGGTTCGCGGCACAAGCTGCATCAGGCCATGTGCATTGGCGCTGGAAATGGCGCCGGTGTCGAACTCGCTTTCCTGGCGGATGATGGCGAGCACGAGCGCGGCCTCGGGGCGGCCGGTTTGCTGCACCGAAGCCGGCAGTTGGATGAGCGGGTAGGCCGCGTTTGCAGCGACGACGTTGCGGAAGAGGCCGGCCTTGGCGCTCCTGAGCGCCGTGCGCTGGTAGGATTGCTCGCGCGCCATCTGCGAGAGCAGTTCGATTTCTTGGGGATCGTCGAGCGCATCGTCGAGATAAAACGCAATCGACTCGAAATCGCGTTGGGCGCCGACCTGGGCGATGAGCCTGAGCGCGCGAACCAGTTCCCGGTTTTCAAAACGCGCGCGCACCTCATCGCTGACGCGTGCGGTGTCGGGCAAACTCAGGACCGCGGATTGCTGACCGCGGGTTGCGGCAAGCTGGCCGTAAAAGGTGAAATTGTATTGCGCCGCCTGTTGGAGGGCGACCTCCGCATCGGCCGTTTGGCCAAGCGCGCGCATGGCGGCGGCGCGCCAATAGAGCGCGCGCGAACGGCTGACGGGCGCCGAGACGTTTTCGCTCATGCGGGTAAAGTGGTCGAGGGCCTGTTGGGGCTGGCTCAGGAAGCGGAGGTCGAGCCAGCCGGCCATGAATTCGGAATCGGCGAAGGATTCCCCTGAACTGAGGCCGCTATTGGTGACGAGGTCGTAGGCAAGCCTGGCTTGGCCTGAGCGAAGCGCGCGCGGCACGTAAAGGCGCCGCTCGCGATAAATGGCGTCTCGGGCGAAAAGTGGGGCGCTATTGGCGTCGATGCGTGCAGCGATCGCCATGGCGTCTTCGGGGTTATCGGTGCGACGGCGATATTGCGTGCGATCGTAAAGGAACCCCGGATCGTCGGCGCGCGAAGCCGGCACTGCAGCGATGGTCTGCTGCAGGCGCCGCCGCTGGCGGACTTGGAGCGCGATGCGGGCGTTGGCGAGCGCGCGATCGGCGGGACCCAAATGGGAGATGAGGTGCTGGGCTTGGCTGCGTTCGCCGCGCCACAAGAGCATGCTGACGCGATCGGCATAATCGCTTGCGGAAAATGACGAGCCGAACGCGTCAAGCGCCGCGGCCTGAGCGGTGTCGGTCAGGGTGTGTTCGCGCCAAGCGGCGCGCGCGGTGGCGAGCGCTTGGGCGCTTTGGCCCGTGTCGCGTTCGGCGATGGCAAGCGCGATGCGCCCGTCGCCGGTCACGGGACCATTGTCCTCTTGCAGGAATGCAATGCGCTCGGACGCCGAGAGCCGTGAATCGAATATCGCCTGCTCGGCGCGCTGGCGCATCGTGGGGCGCCCCGGCCAGCCTTGCAGGTCGCCAAGCGCTGTACGGATGTCGTCGAAATAAAGCGGCGCGTGCTGGGCGGAGGCCCAGCGCCATTCCAGCAATTTCTTCACCAGCAGATCGCTTGCCCCGTCGCGTAATTGAGCAAGGCCCGTCCAATCCTCATTGTCGGCGGCGGCAAGGCCATCGCGCAGTCTGGAGAGTTCGGCGTCGCCGACCCGTGGCGGGTTTGGAAGCGTAAGCGCCCCGCTGGGGCTATCCGGCGCTTGCGGCGCCACGCCTTGCTGGCCTGCGCCCGATGCGGCCAAAAGCGTGCTGGTCGCAGCCGCCATGAGCACGATGCGCATCAGTTTAGGCATGTCCATCCAACCCCTCCGCCGCTTTCGTTGCCGCAACGACCCGCGCCGGGGCAGCGCCGTCGCCTTTAACCTCGCACGCCAGTGTGGCAGGAATCGCGCCAGGGCCAAGCCTCGTTGGGCCAGCTTGGGCAATTGTTATGTTTCATGGGTCACTTCCCGCGCTGATTACGCCGTTTCGCAATGGCATTGTCGATGAGGCGGCCTTCCAGGCGTTTGTCGAATGGCAGATCGCCGAGGGCTCGCACGGGCTCGTGCCGTGCGGGACCACCGGCGAGGGCGCAACGCTCAGCTTCGAAGAGCACCTGCGCGTTGTGCGCCTGTGTGTCGAAGCGGCGGCCAAGCGCACGCCGGTGATCGCAGGCGCCGGTTCGAACTCAACCGCGCACGCGATCGAATTGGCCAAGGGCGCAAAGGCGGCCGGCGCCGACGCCGTTCTGGTGGTGGCGCCATACTACAACAAGCCAAGCCAGGACGGATTGGTCGCCCACTACAAGGCGATCAACGACGCCGTCGATATCCCAATCGTCGTTTACAATGTGCCGTCGCGGACGGTCGTCGACATCGGCGTCGAGACCGTCGCGCGCATCGCCAAGCTGGCGAACGTTGTCGCCATCAAGGACGCAAGCGGCGACATCGGGCGGGTGGCGCGTCATCGCGCGCTCTGCGGGGCGAAGTTTGCGCTTCTCTCCGGCGACGATCCCAATGCGATCGGGTTTAACGCAAGCGGCGGCGTCGGTTGTGTTTCTGTGACCGCCAATGTGGCGCCAAAGCTCTGCGCCGAGATGCAGAATGCGACAAAGCAAGGCGCGTTTGAAAGTGCGCGCGCCATCGACGACAAGCTGGCGGCGCTGCACAAGGTATTGTTCGTCGAGCCCTCGCCGGCGCCGGCGAAATACGCCGCCTCACTTTTAGGCAAGTGCGAAGAGAGCGTGCGCCTGCCGCTGCTTGCCTGCACCGATGGCGCCAAGGCTCAAATCCGCTCCGCAATGACGCAGGCGGGATTGATCTAAATCATGGCCAAAAAACCTGACGACGGCCGCAAATTGGTCGCCGAGAACCGGCGCGCGCGCTTCGATTACATGATCGAGGACACAATCGAGGCCGGCATCCAGCTTCTGGGCACGGAAGTAAAATCGTTGCGCGGCGGCCGCGCCAACATAGCCGAGAGTTATGCGTCCACCGAAAAAGGCGAACTCTGGCTCATCAACGCAACCATCCCGGAATATCCACCTGCCGGTCAGTTCAATCATGAGCCCCGACGACCGCGAAAACTCCTGGTGCGGGCAAAGGAGCTGAAGCGCCTGGCGGGCGCTCTCGAGCGCGAAGGGCGAACGCTTGCGCCGCTAAAGCTCTATTTCAACGCCCGCGGCGTCGCCAAGCTCGAGATCGCGCTCGCCAAAGGTAAAAAGGCCCACGATAAGCGCGCCGCAGCGAAGGATCGCGAATGGAAGCGCCAGCAATCGCGCCTGTTGCGCGACAAAGGTTAGTTTGGGGACGAAAGCGCGAGCTCCTTGGCGCGAGCAAAGAGCGCCTCGAACATCTCTGTCGTCAGCCGCCGCGTCTGGGTGTTGTACCGCGAGCAATGATAGCTGGAAACGAGGGTCGGCCCCTCAATCAGCGCCGTTTCGGCGCCGTGTGCGAATTTCGCTTCGTTTGGCTTCATATTGTGTGCGCGCAGCACGCTTTCGTGAGCGATGGCGCCTAAAGCGACGATCACCTTGAGCTTTGGCAGCGATGCCATGCGCGAAGCCAAGAACGGCCGGCAGGTTTTGATTTCCTCCGGGGTCGGCTTGTTTTCCGGGGGTGCGCAGCGGACCGCGTTGGTGACCATGGCGCCAACGAGGGTAAAGCCGTCATTGGGATCGGCGCAGTATTGCCCCCTCGCGAAGCCGAATTTTTTGAGCGTCCCGTAGAGCAATTCGCCGGCATAATCGCCGGTGAAGGGCCTGCCCGTGCGGTTGGCGCCCATGCGCCCGGGCGCTAGCCCCACAATAAGCAAGCGCGCGTTGGCGTCGCCGAACGAGGGCGCTGCCCCATTGAACCAATCGGCATGCGCCTTGGCGTTCGCTTCTCTAAAGGAGACGACCCGGGCACAAAGGGGACAGTCTTTCCGC
>JACXTT010005701.1_pt1 | contig 18005 bp, 14 predicted proteins | sample 9270951 | NCBI WGS metagenome assembly JACXTT01 (sample SAMN15532306, study PRJNA645909) | rock metagenome | isolation source: weathered quartz diorite | place: Puerto Rico | collected 2017-06-21 | reverse complement strand
GCCATCATCTTCGTGGTGTTCGTGCTCGGCACGGTCGCGCGCCTGACCGGCTTCAACATCCTGCGCTTCATCTCGTACATCAAGGACGAGCTGCTGATCGTGCTGGGCACGAGCTCGTCCGAGGCCGCGCTGCCGCACCTGATGGAAAAGCTGGAAAAGCTCGGCTGCTCCAAGTCGGTGGTGGGCCTGGTCGTGCCGACCGGCTACTCGTTCAACCTGGACGGCACCAACATCTACATGACCATGGCGGTGATCTTCATCGCGCAGGCGACCGGCATCGAACTGACGCTGATGCAGCAACTCACCATCCTGGGGGTGGCCATGCTCACGTCCAAGGGTGCCAGCGGCGTGACCGGCGCGGGCTTCATCACGCTGGCCGCCACGCTCGCCGTGGTGCCGACCATCCCGGTGGCCGGCATGGTACTGATCCTCGGCATCGACCGCTTCATGAGCGAGTGCCGCGCGCTGACCAACATCATCGGCAACGGCGTGGCCACCGTGGTGGTCTCGGCCTGGGAGCACGAACTCGACCGCGTCAAGCTCCGCCAAGCGCTGCAGCAGAGCACCGACGATGACGCAGAAGATCTCGCCGACGCCGGCCAGAACGTCTGACACCTCGCGCAAGGCTGGCCGGTCTGGTGGGCCGGCCGCGCCGCAGCGAGTATCATCGGCGCGACAGCCTGCGCGCGCGCCGATGCCCCATTCCGACGACTTCCTCGCCGTACACGACCCCGCTGCCGCCCAGGCAGCGCACGAGCCCGGCAGCGAGAACCGCCGCTGGCGGGGCTTTGCCGTGGTGCTGGCGGCCGGGCTGCTGCTGCTGTGCACACTGACCTGGCTGGTGTCGGTGCAGCGGGGCCTGGTGACCCTGCAGGAAACCACCGCCACGCGCGCCGACCGCTACGCCGCCACGCTCGAAAGCACGCTCGACCGCTACGAATTCCTGCCCGCGCTGGTGTCGCTGCACCCGTTCGTGCGCGGCCTGCTGCAGGCCCCCGGCGACCCGGCCCGCGTGGCCGCGGCCAACCACTACCTGGCCGAGGCCAACCGGCGCTCGCACGCGTCGGCCACCTACGTGATCGCCACCAACGGCATCGCGCTGGCCGCCAGCAACGCCGGCGAGCCCGGCAGCTTCGTCGGCACCGACTACCGCTTCCGCCCCTACTTCCAGATTGCCGCGCGCGGCGAGATGGGGCGCTTCTACGCGATCGGCGTCACCAGCGACGAGCCTGGCTACTACATCGCCCAGCCGGTGGAGTCGGGCGGCAAGGTAATCGGCGTGACCGTGGTCAAGCTCAACCTGGAGTGGTTCCAGCGCGCCGGCGGCGGCAGCGCCGAGCCGCTCATGGTCAGCGACGACCATGGCGTGATCTTCCTGTCGTCCGTGCCGGCCTGGCAGTACCGCACGCTCGGCCCGATGCCGGCCGAGCTGCACGATGAACTGGGCAAGACCCGCCAGTACCACGACCGCGACGTGACACCGCTGCCGCTGGAGCCGCTGACCTCGCCGGTCACCAAGTGGCTGGCCGCCACTGCGCTGGACCCCGGCGCGCGCCTGGTGCGCGTGCGCGCCGAGGGCATCAACCCGGATGGCAGCGAGCGCGCCGACCGCTACCTCGAACTCGGCCGCAAGGTCGGCCCGGCGGACTGGACCATGCAGGTGATGGCGCCGCTCGATCCCGTGCTGGCCAACGCGCGCAACGCGACCGTGGCCGCCGCGCTGGCCTATGCCTGTATGTGCCTGCTGCTGGTCAACTGGCGCCAGCGCCGCCAGCGCGCGCGCGACATGCTGTACAGCCGCCGCCTGCTCGAAGCCGCCTATGACGAGCTCGAGCGGCGCGTGGAAGCGCGCACGGCCGACCTGATGGCCATCAACGAGAAGCTGGAGGAAGAGGTCGCCGAACGCACGCGTGCCGAGAGCGAGCTGCGCGCCGCGCAGGACGAGCTCGTGCAGGCCAGCAAGCTGGCCGCGCTCGGCCAGATGGCCGCCGGCATCACGCATGAGCTGAACCAGCCCCTGGCCGCGCTGCGCACGTTCTCGGACAACACGCGCGTGCTGCTCGAGCGCGGCCAGCTCGGCGCGGCCGAAGGCAACCTGTCGGCCATCGCCGACCTGACCGAACGCATGGGCAAGATCACCGGACAGCTCAAGCTGTTTGCCGGCAAGGCCCGCCCGCCGCGCCGCTCGGTGCAGGTACGCGCCGCGCTCGAGCACGTGCTGGCGCTGCTGGCACCGCGGCTGTCCGGCGTGACACTGCACGTGGACGGACTCGATGCGCTGCCCGGCATCGCCGTGCGCGCCGACGAACTCAAGCTCGAGCAGGTGCTGCTCAACCTAGTCGGCAACGCGCTCGACGCGATCGCCAGCGCCGCGCCCGCGCAGGGCCGCATCGACCTGTCCGTGCGCGCCGAGGCGGGCACCGTGACGATCCAGGTGCGCGACAATGGCACCGGCATCCCGCCGGAAGACCTGCCCCGCCTGTTCGAGCCTTTCTTCACCACCAAGGAAACCGGACAGGGCCTGGGTCTCGGCCTGGCCATCACGTCGTCGATCGTGCGCGAATTCGGCGGACAACTCAGCGCCGCCAATGCCGATGGCGGCGGCGCCGTATTCACCATCGTGCTGACGCGCGCACCGGCGGATGCCGGCGCGCCGGCCGGCCAGACCCATTGAGGCATCCCATGCAAGACGGTTTGCGCGTCCTCTTCGTCGAAGATGAACCGCTGGTGCGCCAGGCCACCGCGCAAAGCCTGGAGCTGGCCGGATTCTCGGTGCTGGCGCTGCCTTCGGCCGAGGCTGCCATGCCCCACCTGAGTTCGGACTTTCCTGGCGTGCTGGTCACCGACGTGCGTTTGCCCGGCGCCAGCGGGCTGGATCTGCTGCAGCACTGCCGCAACGCCGCGCCCGGCGTGCCGGTGATCCTGGTGACCGGACACGGCGACATCACCATGGCCGTGCAGGCCATGCGCGAAGGCGCCTATGACTTCATCGAAAAGCCCTTCGGCGCGGACCGCCTGACCGACACCGTGCGGCGCGCGATTGAACGCCGCGGCCTCGAGCTGGAAAACCAGGCGCTGCGCCGCGAACTGGCGGGCCCTGCCGCCGGCACGCGCATCATCGGCCGCTCGCAGGCGATCGATCAGGTGCGTGCACTGGTGGCCAACGTGGCCGCCACCGACGTGCCGGTGATGATCAACGGCGAGACCGGCACCGGCAAGGAACTGGTGGCGCGCAGCCTGCATGCGCTGTCCAACCGCGCCGACGGGCCGTTCATCGCGCTCAACTGCGGCGCGGTGCCCGAATCCATTTTCGAAAGCGAGATGTTCGGCCATGAGGCCGGCGCCTTCACCGGCGCGGGCAAGCGCCGCATCGGCAAGCTCGAGCATGCATCGGGCGGCACGCTGTTCCTCGACGAGATCGAAAGCATGCCGCTGGCGCTGCAGGTCAAGCTGCTGCGCGTACTGCAGGAAGGCACGCTGGAACGGCTCGGGTCCAATGCATCGGTGAAGATCGACGTACGCATCGTCGCGGCCGCCAAGGGCGACATGGATGCGCTCGTCGCGCAAGGTGTCTTCCGCCAGGATCTCTATTACCGCCTCAACGTCGTCACCATCGCGCTGCCGCCGCTGCGCGAGCGGCGCGAGGACATCGTGTCGTTGTTCGAGCATTTCATGCTGATCTCGGCGGTGCGTTACCAGCGGCCCGCGCCCATTCTGTCCGAGTCGCAACGCCAGGCGCTGGCGCAGCGGCCGTGGCCCGGCAATGTGCGAGAGCTGCGCAATGCCGCCGATCGGCTGGTGCTTGGGGTGCCGGAAGGCGGCCAGGCCGGCGCGGCCACTGCGGCGCCCGACGAGACCGCCCCCTTGCGCGAACGCATGGAGCATTTCGAACGGGCCGTCATCGCCGATGCGCTGGCGCGCACCGGCGGTGCCGTCAGCCAGGCGGCCGACCTGCTGCAGGTTGGGAAGGCGACCTTGTATGACAAGATCAAGCGCTATGGGCTATAGGCTATAGGCATGCGGCTATAGGCAACCCGCTGCATAACCTGCCTCGGGGTTTTCACCACGCTGCCATGTCAACGTCACAATCGGCGACTATATTTCGTGTGCGGTTGCGGCATTGGCAGGTGCCCTGACTGCTTGCTTCTTTTATCAGTCTTCGTGGTAATTGATGCCCCGCCTGTGCGGGGCGTTTTTTTTGGTTATGACCCGTCCTGAATAAGGTTGACACTTTCACGGAGCGGCGCTCGCCCCGTGCATGGGAAAGGACATGGTCGTTCCCGTTGCCGGGAAATCGGCCCATATCCCGGGGCAATCCCGGCCCCTGTGACAATCACGCCGCGACCGTCCGCTGGAACTGCTCGCCGAGCCCGGCGATGCCAAGACGCATGGTCTGGCCGGGCTTCAGATAGACAGGCTGCGGCTTGATGCCAAGCCCGACCCCTGGCGGCGTACCGGTCGAGATCACGTCGCCGGGCTGCAGGCTCATGCATGAACTCACATATGACACCAGCTTTGCCACGCTGAAGATCATGGTCCGCGTATTGCCGTTCTGATAGCGGTGGCCATTCACCTCGAGCCACAAGTCAAGCGCCTGCGGATCGGGCACCTCGTCACGGGTGACGAGCCAGGGGCCGATCGGGCCGAAGGTATCGAAACCCTTCCCCTTGTCCCACTGGCCGCCGCGCTCGATCTGCCATTCCCGTTCGGATACGTCGTTGACGACGCAGTACCCGGCCACGTAATCGAGCGCCACTGCCTCCTCGATGTATTTGGCCGGCTTGCCCATCACGACGCCGAGCTCAACCTCCCAGTCGGTTTTCTGTGAACCGCGCGGGATTTCGATGTTGTCATTCGGACCAGTGATCGCGCTGGTCCACTTGTTGAAGATCACGGGTTCCGCCGGCACCGGCAAGCCGGATTCCGCCGCGTGATCGGCATAGTTAAGACCGACGCAGACGAATTTGCCGACCCGACCTACGCATGGGCCCAGGCGCGGCGAGCCTTGCACCGCCGGCAGCGAGAGCGGATCCAGTTCGCGCAGCCGGGCTAAAGACGAGTCCGACAGGACGTCGCCGGCGATATCATCAACAACACCGGACAGATCACGAACCGTGCCAGCGGCATCGATCATCCCCGGCTTCTCCTGGCCCTTTGGCCCAAAACGCAGCAGTTTCATAGCAATCGAATAAAGTAAGTGTGATTTCCTGAATACGCCTGTCAGTTCGACCAGCCGCCGTCGATCAGATGAACTTGTCCAGTCGTGAACGCGGCTTCATCCGATGCCAGGTAGGCGGCAAGGGCCGCAATCTCTTCGGGCCGGCCAATGCGCCCCATGGGCTGGCGCGCCACGAACGCGTCCGCCACTTCCCCGCGCGATTTCCCTTGCGACACTGCCTGGTCGGCGATGCGCTGATCAAGGGACGGGGAAGCGACAGTCCCCGGGCAAATCGCGTTGCAGCGGATGCCCTGCGCGACGAAGTCCGCCGCAACGGCCTTGGTCAGGCCGATCACCGCCGCTTTCGACGCGCTGTAGACGAACCGGTTCGGCACGCCCTTGACGCTTGATGCGGCAGAGGACATGTTGATGATCGAACCGCCGCCGCGCCCGAGCATGGCTGGCAGGAAGGCATGGATCGTCCGGTACATCGACTTGACGTTCAGGTCGAACGAGAAGTCCCAGTCGTCCTCGCTGCACTCGAGTACCGTGCCCGCGTGGACATGACCGGCACAGTTGAACAGGACGTCAATCGGGCCCAGCGCTTCGGCGAGCGCACGCACCTGGCTGCTGTTGCGCACATCCAGGTGCCGCACCTCGAACGGTGCGCCTTCCAGGGCTTCGACTCGAACGTCCGTGGCGATGACACGCGCGCCTTCGCGCGCGAAGCGCTCCGCGCAGGCGCGCCCGATGCCTTGTGCCGCCGCCGTGACCAGCACGGTCTTGCCAGCGAGGCGGCCTTCGAATGCCTGCAGGGAAGCAAGCTGGCTTGTAGTTGTATTCATGGATAGTTCGTCCTTGAGAGTAGTCAGGCGTCTGCGTTCTTTGCTAGCCCTTCCCAGATGCCGTTCAGATAGACCGCACCCAGGGCACGGTCATACAGGCCATAACCCGCCCGCCCCGTCTCGCCCCAGATCATCCGGCCATGGTCTGGACGGGCATAGCCTTCGAACCCGGTTTCGAAATACGCCTTGATGATTTCCGCCATGTCGAGCGACCCGTCGGCAGACCGGTGCGACGTCTCATAGAAATCGCCATCAGCGTTGGTCTGCACATTGCGCAGGTGCGCGAAGTGAATGCGGCCGCGCGCGCCGAATTCGCGGACCAGTGCCGGGATGTCGTTGCGCTGGTCCGCACCAAGCGAACCCGAACACAGCGTCAGGCCGTTCGCGGGGTCGTCAACGATCGACAGCAGGCGCGCCAGGTCATCCCGGTTCTTCACGATACGCGGCAGCCCGAAGATCGGTCGTGGCGGGTCGTCCGGATGAATCGCCATCCTGATGCCGGCCTCCTTCGCGACCGGAATGATCGCGCGCAGGAAGGTCTCGAGGTTCGCCCACAGCCCGGATTCGTCGAGCGTCTCATATTCGCGCAGCAGCGCCTTGAGTTCGTCCGGGCGGTAGCTTGTGTCCCAGCCCGGCAGCTGAATGCCGTTGCTGAGATCGATCTGGCCGATTGCGCGCGCATCGAATGCGAGCGTCGTCGAGCCGTCAGGCAAGCGCATCTCCAGCGACGTACGGGTCCAGTCGAATACCGGCATGAAGTTGTAGCAGACTACCTTCACACCGCATGCGGCAAGATTGCGCAGCGTTTGCCCATAGTTGGCGATCAGTACGTCGCGCGTTGGCTTGCCGAGCTTGATGTCCTCATGCACCGGCACGCTTTCGATCACTTCCAGCCTGAGACCGTGCGCTTCGATCTGCTCCTTGAGCGCCCGGATCCTGTCGATTGGCCACACCTCCCCGACAGGGACGTCATAGATTGCCGACACGATGCCAACCATGCCGGGAATCTGGCGGATATAAGCGAGCGGTATCGGGTCGTTGTCGCCGTACCAGCGAAAAGTCATCTTCATGGTCGGTTTCCCTGGTTTGCCTTGGGAGTGCAAAATGGCATCGCACTTGCGCGATCAAGTCACCACTCCCACCTGCCAGGGCACGAATTCATTCTGTCCATAGCCATGCAGCTCGCTCTTCGAGCGCTTGCCCGATGCGCAGTCGAGCATCATCCGGAAGATCGCCTCGCCAAGCTCGTCGATGCTCGCAGTGCCATCGATCACGCCGCCGCAGTTGATGTCGATGTCGTCTTCCTGCCGCTCCCATAGCGCCGTGTTGGTCGCCAGCTTCAACGATGGCGACGGTGCACAGCCATAGGCCGATCCACGCCCGGTCGTGAAACAGATCAGGTTGGCGCCCGACGCGACCTGGCCCGTTGCCGACATCGGGTCATAGCCCGGTGAATCCATGAACACGAAGCCCTTTGCATCGATCGGCTGCGCATATTCGTAGACATCCACGAGCTTCGTGGTGCCGCCTTTCGCGACCGCGCCGAGCGACTTTTCGAGGATCGTGGTGAGGCCGCCGACCTTGTTGCCGGCCGACGGATTGTTGTCGAGTTCGGCACCGTTGCGCTTGCAATAGTCTTCCCACCATGCAATGCGCGCGAGCAGCTTCTCGCCGACGGCCGGGCTTGCCGCGCGGCGCGTCAGCAGGTGCTCGGCACCATAGATTTCAGGTGTTTCCGACAGGATCGCCGTGCCGCCATGCCGCACAAGCCGGTCGACGGCCGCACCCAGCGCCGGGTTCGCGGAAATGCCCGAATAGCCGTCCGAGCCGCCGCATTGCAGCCCGACGCACAGATGCGATGCGGAAACCGGCTCGCGCTGTACCCCGTTGGCATCGGCAAGCATCTCGCGCACCATCGCGATGCCGTGTTCGATCGTCTTGCGCGTACCCCCGCTGTCCTGGATCGTGAAGGCGCGCAGGCGCTGCTTTCCGTCCGCCAGGCCGCCGGCTTCCAGCACGCCGCCGATCTGGTTGGTCTCGCAGCCGAGCCCGATGAACAGCACCGAAGCGAAGTTCGGGTGCGCCGCATAGCCGGCCAGCGTGCGCCGCAGGATCGCGATGCCCTCTCCTTGCATGTCGATGCCGCAACCGAGCCCATGCGTCAGTGCGATGACACCATCCACGTTGGGGTAATCCGCCAGCGCTTGCGGATGGACATCGCACCGAAAGTGATCGGCAATCGCGCGCGCCACGGTCGCCGAGCAGTTCACGCTGGTCAGCACGCCGATGTAGTTCCGCGTGGCGACGCGGCCGTCTTCGCGGCGTATGCCCATGAACTGCGCGGACTCCGCGGCGTAGGCGGTCGGACGCGCATCGGCACAGAACGCATGCTCGCGCGCGAATTCCGCCATGCCGAGGTTGTGCACGTGCACGTGCTGGCCGCGTGCGATGGCCTCGCGTGCAACGCCGATGATCTGGTTATATCGCTTGACGGGCTCACCCTTCGCGATCGCGCGCGTCGCGATCTTGTGTCCGGGCGGAATGAGTCCGGACACGACCAGATCCTCCGCATCGATACGTGTGCCCGACACCAGTTGACGGGTAGCGATGACGACATCGTCATCAGGATGCAGGCGGATCACCGCATGCACGGCGGAAGCGTGGTTCAGCATGGCAAGGCCTCGAATGCGTGATGGAACGGACGGATCAGACCGAAGACGCCGCGCCCTTCGGCACGCCATGGCTTTCCGGCTCGATTGGCAGTGGCTCGATCTTTCCGACGATCACCAGATAGCTGAATGCGCCGAGAAAGCAGAAGCCCCCCGCGACGATGAGCGGAATCGTGAACGAGCCCTTCGTGATGGCGAGCATCACGCCGGTGAAGGTCGTGATGACGATGCCCGCCAGGTTTGACGCGAAATTCTGGATGCCGCCGATCGACGCGACGTGGCGCGGCGTGGGGGCGATATCACCAGGCAAGGACCAGATGCTGGCGGCCGCGAACGCGAGGCTGCCGTACGAAATGCCGAAGAAGGTCAGCACCAGATGGACGTTCGTGGTGAACGCCGACAGTGTGATCGCCGACGACATCAGCATGCCGCCCACCATGCAGGTCTTGCGCGCGGCCGTCAGGCTCCAGCCGCGGCGGTACAGCCCATCGGACACGACACCGCCGATCCAGCCGCCCGGAATCGCCATCAATGCGGGAATCATGCCGAGCGTGCCAAGCGATTTCAGCGAGAAGCCGTGCGTCTGCATCAGGTAGCTCGGAAACCACGTGATGAAGAAATAGATCACGAAGTTCAGGCAGAAGAAGCCGAGCATCATGCCCCACAGCGTGCGATGGCGGAACAGCGATGCCCAGCTGACGTCGTTGCCGGCGGCACGCGCTTGCGGCTCGTGCACGATGTCGTGTTCGCCCGTCATGTCGCCGTGCGCGGGGGCGCGGTAGATGACCAGCCAGCCCGCGATCCATACCGCGCCGAGCGCGCCGGTAATGATGAACGCGGCCTTCCATCCGAGCGTGCCGATGATCAGTGCGACCAGCGGGATCGACAGTGCCGACCCGACGCGCGAGCCGCTGTCGAAGATGCTGGTGGCAAGGGCGCGCTGCCCGGGCTTGAACCACTGGCTGACGAGCTTCGCGCATGATGGATACGCACCCGCCTCGCCGACGCCGAGCAGCAGCCGGCAGCCGAACATCCCGGCGGCGCTGGTGGCGAGCGCAGTCACCGCGGTGAACAGCGACCACCAACCCACCGCGAGCGGCAGCGCGATGCGTGCGCCCACCCGGTCGACAAACCAGCCGAACGGCATTTGCATCAATGCGTAGCTCCAGAAGAACCCGCTCATGATCAGGCCCATCTCGGCGGGCCCTACGCCAAGCGCTTTCTCGATTTCAGGTGCGGCGACCGCAAGATTCGCGCGATCGATGTAGTTCACGGCGATCGCCAGAAAGCAAAAGAAAATGACCACCCATCGCATCTTCCTCATGACACTGTCTCCTTTGGTGCAGGCATCCGTCGTGTGGTTTCGGCAGGCCGCCGTGATGCCGTCGGGGCAGGCCATCTTCTCCATGCGGTCCGCTCTGGCGGCGGATCCGCATGGGCTGTCATATCGTTCCGGGGCGCTGCGGACCGGCGGGTTCGATCCCGGTCAAGAGCCATCGGCAGCGTTACATCAGGCGGGCACGGCTGCGCGCAGCGCCGCGTTCAGGCGCGGCTGGCCTACGTTCAGGCCGAGTTCGCGCGCCATGTCGATCACAGGCTGGAAACGGCGAGCCTTCTTCTCGTCATGATTGCGGGCAATATCGGACAAGCGGTGATCAAGGTACGGATTCCCGAACCGCTCGCGCACCTCGTCCAGATACACGCGCGCGGCGCTGCCCTTGCCGAGCGCATCGAAGACCGGCAGCACCTCATCGCGCCACAGCGATTCCAGGTCTGCGCGCAACGTCGGATCGCGCATCGCGTGCAGCGTGTTTTCGTCTGCGGGACGGCCGTCGGCCCGCCAGCGCTCGGCCAGGTATGTGTGTCCGAGGTTCAGCAGCAGCAGCTTCAGGCGCTCGTAATGCGGCAGATCGTCGGTCACGATCATCGCTTCGTGTTCGCACGGCAGCACCATGCCGGCACGCCGCTCGATCGCCCACAGCGCATACGGTTCAGCGATCGCACCGATGGGCCGGATCGGCTCCGACACGATGCGGTCCACCAGCGAGTTCACCCAGATGCACGTATGCTCGATGTAGTGAACCAGGGCGGGATCGGCGCGCCAGTCCCGCGCAATGCCGGCGACGAGCGCGCGCAGGGTGTCGCCATTGTTCGACACCAGTTCACATGGCAGCAGCGTCAGCGGCGCAGCGCCGGCCGCAAAGCGTGCATGCAGCAGTACGACAAGCTTCGCCGCGAAGCCGCGCGGAACACGCGCGCCGGGGGCGAGAAGATCAGCGGTGTCTTCGGCAAATCCAGCGTAGCCGCTGTCGCCCGTATTCGAGATCACCACGCGCGCATCGCGCGCGAAGCATTCGCGCACGAGCGGCCAGTCCGTGTTGGCGTCGAGTGCTTCGCTGATCGCCTTGCATTCGGTCACGGTATCGATCATGGTTTCGCGCCGCACGCCGCGGATCCGCACCGGGTAGCGGCCGTGTGCCCGCAATGCGTCGATGCGGGATCGGCTCTCCGGATTGGCGGTGGTCTGCACCACGGTGACCTGGCCAAGTGCACGGCCTGCGTCAAGCGCCTGCGAAATGAAGAGATCCGCGTGCGCCTGCAGGAAACGGCTGGTGCCGAACTGAAGAATTGGATTGCCCATGGTGGTTCGTTCCCGCTTCAGCATGCGACCAGCGCCTTGATGACACCAGCGTCCGGATCCAGCAGTTTGGGGAATTCGGCCGGCAGCTCGCCAAGCGCGAGCGTATGCGTGTTCAGCGCCGCCGTGGGGATCCTGCCGGCGCGCATGGCATCGAGCACGGTTTCGAAGTCGGCCGCGGTTGCATTGCGGCTCGCGAGCAGCGTCGTCTCGCGCTTGTGGAACTCGGGATCGGAGAAGGAGATCCGGCTGCTCACGATCGAGACCAGCACATATTTGCCGCCATGGGCGACAAACTCCAGGCCGCGCTCCATCGCCTTGACGTTGCCGGTCGCATCGAACACAACGTCGAAGAATTCATTGCCGGTCAGTTCGGCAAGCCGCCTTGCATCGGCAGCGGCACCGCTGGTGTCCAGCGGCACGGTGTGATCGGCGTTCAGCGCCGTTGCGCAGACGGCAAGGCGGTCCGCGCGGCCGTCCAGCACAACCACCTGTGCGCCGCGCAGCTTTGCGAAGATCAGCACGGCCATGCCAATCGGCCCGGCGCCGGTGACCAGCACGCGCTGGCCCGGTGCAACGCCGGCCCGCGCGACCGCATGCGCGCCAATGGCGAGGAATTCGATCATCGCAGCCTGGTCCAGTGTGACGCCGTCCGCCTTGAAGACGAACGCATGCGGAACGGCAAGGTATTCGACCATCCCGCCATCTGCATGCACGCCGAGCACACGTATGTTTGTGCAGCAATTCGTCTTGCCCGCCCGGCATGCGACACAGTGTCCGCACGACAGGTAGGGCATGACATAGACCTGGTCTCCGGCCTTCACCCGTGCGCCGGCTGGCGCCGACTCCACAATGCCGGATAGCTCGTGCCCCATCACGCGCGGATAAGACAGGTACGGCTGGTTACCGGTGAAGATATGCAGGTCGGTACCGCAAACGCCGACGCGCCTGACGCGGATCAGGACGTCGTCGGGACCGGCTTCGGGCTTGTGACGTTCAGCAATCACCAGCTTGCCGGGCTGCTCGCAAATGATGGTTTTCATCGGACGGCTCTAATCAGACGTTGCAGACATTGCAAACGGGTATGGGGACGGATTGCGCGCCGGCTTGCTGTCGGCGCGCAGCTTGCAACTGGCCTTACCAGTCGGCAGAATATAAAACACAAACACAATTGGTCAAGCCAATTTCGCCGACTCAGGGAAAGCCCCGATGCCGGCCTGCGGGTGCCGGAGCGTTCTCGCGCCGGCTGCTTCGTTTTACAATCGCCGCTCCCCGTGCAGGCAGCGTAAGGCTTGCCGATGCACGTACAGATAGGAACTGCCAGGAACCACCACGTGGCTGTCAAACCCACCGAGACGCGTCGTCTCTATCTCCAGATCGCCGACAAACTGCGCACATTGATCGAGCAGCCGGACTTCGCGCGCAACGGACGCCTGCCGTCCGAACGCGAGCTGGCGGAACGGCTCGGTGTGTCGCGGCCATCGGTGCGCGAGGCGCTGGTGGCCCTCGAACTGGAAGGACGGGTCGAGATCCGGATGGGTTCAGGCGTTTATGTTTGCGCGGCACCGGATGCGGCGGCCGGCGCCATGGCGCCCGAAGCGGAACTCGGCGACAGCCTGCTCGACATCATGGCGGCCCGCTCGGTCATCGAAGGCGCGATCGCGGCAAGCGTCGCGCCTTTTGGCAAGCCTAAGGCGCTGAAGGCGCTGCGCGACATCTACGCCACGATGGCGCAGGAAGTCGAGGCCGGGCAGATTCCGGTCGCCGCGGACCGGGAATTTCACGTGGCGATCGCGCGGATGACGGGCAACGACGTGCTGGTGCGCACCGTCACCTCGCTGTTCGATGAGCGGCACAGCCCGCTGTCAACGAAGCTGCGCGGCCACTTTGAAAACGAGAGCACGTGGGTGGCCGCGCTGGGTGAGCACAAGGAGATCCTGGAGGCGCTGGAAGCGCGCGACGCGATCCAGGCCCAGGCGGCAATGCAGCGCCATTTGAAGGCGTCGCTTGAGCGGGTCATGGCCCGCCGGAAACTTAGCTGATCCGAGGCGTTGAATCGAGTAGGGTGAGGGGTTGCCCTCTCAGCCCTCTCATACCACCGTACGTGCGGTTCCGCATACGGCGGTTCACGAACGAGACGGCGAGCGCCGCTGAGTATCCAGCAGCGAGACCAGCCCCGCCTGCCACCAATCACCTCAATTCCCCAAAAAATCCACCACCATCCGATTGAACGCCTCCGCATGCTCCCACTGCGCCCAGTGCCCGCAGCGGTTGAAGATATGCATCTGCGCGTTCGGGATCCCGGCAATCAGCCGCAGGCCGACATCCATCGGCACGAAACGGTCATCACGCCCCCAGATCACCAGCGTCGGCGCGGCAATCTCGCCGAGCCGCGGGCCGTAGTCCGTGAACTGCTTCGGGTTCGCCGCCAGGCTCTTGACGAAGTTCTCGAGGTGATCGCGCCGCGTCAGCATATTGTCCAGCCGCGCCTGCATCAGATCATCGGTCAGTGAACTCGCGTCATAGACGAACACGTTCATCATGCGCTTCAGGTTCTCGATGGACGGCTCGCGGTACAGGCCGTTGAGCAGCTTGATGCCTTCGGTCGGCATCGGCGCGAACAGGCTCGGGCCGCCGGTGCCGCCGCCCATCAGCACGAGCTTGCCGACGCGCTGCGGGTTGGCCAGTGCAAACGCCACAGCACTGTGGCCGCCCATCGAGTTACCGAGGATGTGCACGCGCTCGATGTCGAGCGCATCGAGCACACCCTTGAGCACGCGGCCATTGAGTTCCGAGCGCGAACCCGTGTTGACCACCGGATCGCTCTTGCCCCAGCCAGGGCAATCGACCAGCAGCACGCGGTAGCCGGCCGCGACCAGCGACTCGACGTTGCGGTTGAAGTTGGCCCAGCCGGTCGCGCCCGGACCCGAGCCGTGCAGCATGACGACGGTTTCGGCACCGGACCCGGTGTCGTTGCAGTGAATGCGGAACTCGGTGTCGCCATCCTTCACGGTGACGAACCGGCTCGTGTTGGCTTCGGTGATGGCTTGTGCAGTAGCTTGCATAGTGATCTTCCTTGCTCGACTGAATCTGTACTGAATGAAATGTGTGCCGATGGCACGCGGCTCAGGCGCCGCGCCCGCCCGGCAATGCCGCCCCGGCTCCCAGGCGCGGAGAGAATGAACCCACCACCGCCAGCGCGGCAATCGCCGCGACAACGATCAGTGGAATGCTTGCGGCCACCAGCATCGACGCGCTCTGGCCCAGCGCGAACAACTGCCCGGCAACGAGCGGCCCGAGGATCGAGCCAAGCCGGCCGATCGCCACCGCCGCGCCCACGCCGGTGCCACGCACTTCCGTCGGATAGGCCTGCCCGGCCAGCGCGTACAGTACCGACTGCCCGCCCACCAGGAACAAGCCGCAGAAAAACGCGCCGACCGCCATCGATGTACTGCCGGCCGCCCCGGCCAGCCCCGCCAGTGCGGCCGCGATGCCCACGTACATGCCCACCACGGTAAGGCGGCGGCTGAAGCGGTCCATCACGTTGGCGATGCCCACCGCACCGATGCCGCCACCGATGTTGAACATCATCATGGCGACGCCCGCCTGCGTGCGCGTCAGGCCGTTGGACAACACCATCGACGGCAGCCAGTTCATCAGGAAATACAGCACGATGAGCGTGCCGAGATAGCTGATCCAAAGCGCGAGCGTGGTGCGCGTACGGCCGTTGCCGCACAACGCCTCGACGAAGCCGGGCGTGGCTTCCGTGCTCTTCACCGATTGCGACTTCGCTTCGACGAACTGCGCCGATTCAGGCAGCCACAGCGCAAGCAGCGGCACCATCAGCAGCGGCCCGAGACCGCCCACGTAGAAGATGTGCCGCCAGCCTTCGTCGGCGGGACTGATGATGCCGATTGCGGCGGCCAGTGCGGCGCCGAACGGCATGCCGCAGTACATTGCACCGACGGCCGTGCTGCGCTGCGCGGGCGATGCCGCTTCCGAGCACAGCGCGATCAGGTTGGGCATGGCAGCGCCAAGCCCCAGGCCCGTCAGCAAGCGCGCGGCCAGCAGGCTTTCAAAGTTCCACACCAGCGTCGTCGCCAGCGAGAACGCGCCGAACAGCGCCACCGACAGCATCAGCACGCGCTTGCGGCCGAGGCGATCAGCCAGGCGCCCACCGAGCGCCGCGCCCGGCAGCAGGCCGATGGCGCCGGCGCTGAAAGCCCAGCCCATCTGCGCCACCGACAGCGAGAATTCCTTCGCGATACGTGGTGCCGCGACGCCGGCCGACTGCAGGTCAAGTCCTTCCAGCAAGGCGATGGCCAGGCACAGGGCGATCGTGGTGATACTGTCCTTCGTGCTGCGCGAGTTGGCGCCGCCGGATTGAAATCTGTTCATTGCTTGTCTCCGTTCGCTATGCGAGCCGCTCTTGGTGACGGTTCAGGTTCGTGTGTGGGGTCCGGGCGGCGTTGTGCTGCTACGCCGTCGGCCCTTGGAGCGCTTACGCCGCTCGCCTCTTCAAATCCAGCGCGACGTCGACGATCATGTCCTCCTGCCCGCCCACCATCCGGCGCTTGCCCAGTTCGACCAGGATGTCCACGGTCTTCAGCCCGTACTTGTTCGCGGCCACTTCCGAATGCCGCAGAAAGCTCGAGTAGACGCCGGCATAACCGAGCGCGAGCGTTTCGCGGTCCACGCGCACCGGACGATCCTGCAGCGGACGCACGATATCGTCGGCTGCGTCCATCAGCGCGTACAGGTCGGTGCCGTGGTTCCAGCCCATGCGTTCGGCGGCTGCGATAAACACTTCCAGCGGCGCGTTGCCCGCCCCCGCGCCCATGCCGGCCAGCGAGGCGTCGATGCGGTCGCAGCCTTCCTCGACCGCAACGATCGAGTTGGCCACGCCGAGCGACAGATTGTGGTGCGCATGCATGCCGGTCTGCGTGTCGGCGTTCAGCACGCCCTTGAGCGCGCGGAAGCGATCCCGCACGTCGTTCATCGTCAGCGCGCCGCCGGAATCGACCACGTAGATGCAGGTCGCGCCGTAGCTTTCCATCTTCTTCGCCTCGACAGCCAGGTTCTCCGGCGTGGTCATGTGGCTCATCATCAGGAAGCCGACCGTGTCCATGCCGAGTTTGCGTGCGTACTCGATGTGCTGCTTCGAGATGTCCGCCTCGGTGCAGTGCGTGGCCACGCGCACTACGCGCGCGCCGGCATCATAGGCAGCCTTCAGGTCATGCGTGGTGCCGATGCCCGGCAGCAGCAGCGTGGCGATCTTCGCGTGCTCCACCACCTCGGCCACAGCGGCGATCCATTCGAGATCGCTGTGCGCGCCGAAGCCGTAGTTGAAGCTGGAGCCCTGCAGGCCGTCGCCATGCGCGACCTCGATGCTGTCGACCTTTGCCCGGTCGAGCGCGCGTGCGATGTCCTGCACGTTCTGGATCGAGTACTGGTGGCGAACCGCGTGGCTGCCATCGCGCAGCGTCACGTCGGAGATATAGAGTTTCTTGGCCGGGGTGCTCATGCGCAGGCTCCTTCAGTAGTGGCTTTGGCGCTCAGCATCGATTGCGCCATGCGCTCGGCCGTGGCGAGCGCGGCAGAGGTCATGATGTCGAGGTTGCCCGCGTAGGCAGGCAGGTAGTGGGCGGCGCCCTCCACTTCGATAAACACCGAAGTCTTCAGCCCGCTGAAGCGGCCCAGGCCGGGCAGGTTCAGCGGCGCGCTGGCCGGGATCTCGTCGAACTGCACGGTCTGCTTGAGGCGGTAGCCGGGCACGTAGGCGTGCACCGCGCGCACGATCTCCTCGATCGAGGCCTCGACCTTGTCGCGGTCGGCCGGTTCCGACAGCGTGTAGACGGTGTCGCGCATCATCACCGGCGGCTCGGCCGGGTTCAGCACGATGATCGCCTTGCCCTTGGCCGCGCCACCGACCACTTCGATGGCCTTCGACGTGGTCTCGGTGAACTCGTCGATATTGGCGCGGGTGCCCGGGCCAGCCGACTTGCTGCTGATCGACGCGACGATCTCGGCGTAGTGGACCTTGGCCACGCGCGACACGGCTGCGACGATGGGGATGGTGGCCTGGCCGCCGCAGGTGACCATGTTGACGTTGGGCGCGTCGAGGTGCGCGTCGAGGTTGACCACCGGCACGCAGTACGGGCCGATCGCGGCAGGCGTCAGGTCGATCATGCGCAGGCCCGGCTTGAGCTTGCGCAGCAGCGCGTCGTTCTTGACGTGCGCGCCGGCGGAGGTGGCGTCGAAGATGAAGTCGATGTCGTCGAACACCGGCAGGCGCGTCAGCCCTTCGGCGCCTTCGTGCGTGGTGGCGACGCCCAGGCGGGCCGCACGTGCGAGCCCGTCTGACGCCGGATCGATGCCGACCATGGCCGCCATTTCCAGATGCTGGCTGTTGCGCATGATCTTGATCATCAGGTCCGTGCCGATATTGCCGGAGCCGATGATCGCTGCCTTGAGTTTCTCGGAAGCCATGTGATGTTCCTGGTTATGCGGCAAACGTCGCGCGGACGCTGCCGAGTCCTTCAATCTCTGCGATGTAGGTCCCGGGCTCGGTAACCACGACCATCGGGCCGAGCGCGCCGGTCAGCACCACGTCGCCCGCGCGCAGCGGCGTGCCGAGCTGCACCATGCGGTCCGCCAGCCAGACCGCCGCGTTGAGCGGGTTGCCGAGGCAGGCC
>JACXTT010005700.1_pt1 | contig 18009 bp, 19 predicted proteins | sample 9270951 | NCBI WGS metagenome assembly JACXTT01 (sample SAMN15532306, study PRJNA645909) | rock metagenome | isolation source: weathered quartz diorite | place: Puerto Rico | collected 2017-06-21 | reverse complement strand
CCGCGCCACGCACCAGCATCCGGTCGGTGACCTGGTTGGCCAGCGGCCCCTGCGTGGCTTCGTCGAGCCGGGCGCCGAGCCGCAGGGCGCCGCCGCCTGCATAGCTGCCCGCCACGTTCAGCGTGTTGCCGAAAGGCTCGCCGCGCGTGAGCACCACGGTACCGGTCACGTTGCTGAGCGCGCCGCCGATGTCCAGCTGCGACGGCGCCACCACGCCGGCATAGGGATAGGCATTGCCCACGTACAGCGTGCCCTTGTTGTCGACCGAGCCGTCGATGCGGCTTGCATAGCCGGCCAGCACGGCGCCGGCCGCCACGTTGACGCTGTCGCCCACGAGCACCGGCGCCGTGCCAGTGAAGGCCGGGTCGCCAATCAGGAGCTGGCCGCTCTGCACGTCGGTGATGCGCGCTTCCGTGCGCCCGACCAGCGTCCAGCGCTCGTCGGTCACGGTGAGCTGGCCGAAGCGCAGGAAGTTGTTGGCGGCATAGCCGTTGCCCAGCAGCAGGATGCGGCTGGTGTCGCCGCCCAGCGCGTCGCCGCGCAGCTCGGCGCCGGTGTCCATCTGCAGCAGGCCGTTGCCGGTGCCGAACTGCACCGAGTAGTCGCCGCCGGAAATCAGACCGTTGGTGATGACGCTCGCGCTGCCGTTGACCGTGTGCACGCCGCCGGTGCTGCCGGCAATCTGTGCGCCAGGGCCGTTGACCACCGTGCCGCCCGCATTCAGGTCCACGCCCACGCCGGCCGACGCGCCGATGCGCCCGGTGTTGAGCACCTCCTGCGAGCCGTTGACCATCTGCACGCCGAAGCTGGTGCCGTCGATGGACGCGCCCGACTCGTTGCGCAGCTTGACCGCGCCGCCTTCGATGTGCACTCCGGCCCCGTTGGTTGCCGCGATGATGCCCTCGTTGCGCAATGCGTCGGTGCTGTTGATGAGGTACACGCCGGCGGTGCCGCCGCGGATCTGGGCGCCGGCGTAGTTGGAGACACCGCCTCCCGCGCGCAGTTCGATGCCGGCGCCGTCGCTCGCCAGGATCTGTCCGCGGTTGATGACCATGCCGGGTGCATTGATCATCGTGATGCCGCCGCCCGTGCCGGACACCGTCGCGCCGAAGGCGTTGGAGAAGTCGCCGCCGTTCTGCAGCCGCACGGCGAACACGCCCGCGCCCAGGCTGTTCAGCGTGCCCGCGTTGTTCACGCTCCAGCGCTGGTTCTGGCCGACCAGCGCTTCGCCGCCCGCGCCGTCGACGGTCACGTTGGCGCCGATCGTCGCGGTGCTCGAATTGGCGGGCGGCTCGCTGTCCAGCATGACCGTGCCCGCGCGGTTCTGATCGATCACGACCTGCGCGATGGCGCCGACGCCGGACGCGCTCGTGAGGATGGCCGCGGCGGCGGCCAGGGACTTTCGTTTATGCCCGCGGCCGTTGTACGAAAAATGTGCGCGGGTTGACGTTGCATTGCCGAATGAACGGGCCATCGATGGATCCTCCTCGCACATTTCTGCCACGGCGTCGTATCGATGTCCAGCCGCTGCGCGTCGAGCATGCGCGGCATCGAGAGGCGCGAGTGAAACGGCGTTGCTCGAAAAGCACATATGCATCCGCCAATTCGTCGCTTGGGCCGCGAACGCACTGCCACTAACCTGCGCGGCGTCTTACAACTTTTCTATGAGGGACCCAAGCCATGTCGACTTCGATTCAACGCACGCTGTCCGCGATGGTTCTGGCCATTGCCGGGCTCGCCAACGTCGGCGCCTCCGCGCAGGCCCAGGAAGCCCTGCGCGTGGCCGCCTCGCCGGTGCCGCATGCCGAGATCCTGGAGTTCATTCGCCCGCAGCTGAAGGCGCAGGGCGTGGACCTGGAAGTGAAGGTCTTCAACGACTACGTGCAGCCCAACCTGGCGGTCAGCGACAAACAGCTGGACGCCAATTTCTTCCAGAACCGGCCGTACCTCGACTCCTTCAACAAGGACCGCAAGACCGACATCGTGGAAGTGCCGAACAGCGACGTGCACATCGAGCCCTTCGGCGCCTACTCGCAGAAGATCAAGAAGACCTCGGAGCTGCGCGACGGCGCCGTCATCGCGATTCCGAGCGACCCGTCGAACTCGGGCCGCGCGCTGTCGCTGCTGGCCAAACAGGGGCTGATCAAGCTCAAGGATGCATCGAACATCAAGTCGACCGCGCGCGACATCGTGGCCAACCCGAAGAAGCTGGTGATCCGCGAGCTCGACTCGGCCCAACTGCCGCGCGCGCTGCCCGACGTGGCCCTGGCGTTGATCAACACCAACTACGCGCTGGAAGCCAAGCTCGACCCGGCCAAGGACGCGCTCTTCATCGAGAGCGGACAGAAGTCGCCTTATGCGAACTTCATCGCCGCGCGCAAGGACAACGTGAACACGCCGGCGGTGAAGAAGCTGGTCGCGGCGCTGCATACGGCCGAGGTGCGCAAGTTCATCGAGGACAAATACAAGGGCGCGGTGATTCCCGCGTTCTGAGCGCCGGGTGCTTCTCCTCATCACTACAACATCTCGTCAGGTCGACATGAAGCAATGGACAGGGGCGCGCTCGTTGGCGCGCCAGGCGGCGGTGGCCGCGATCGCGGTGCTTGCCGCATGGACCGTGGCGGCGCAGCCGCGCCAGGGAGGCACGCTGACCTGGCTGGTCAACCCGGTGCCCGCATCGATCGTGCCGCTGACCACCACGGCCGGCGGCAACGCCGAGATCGGCCCCAAGATCGTCGAGGGACTGCTGACCTACGACTACGACCTCAAGCCCAAGCCGCTGCTGGCCACCGCATGGTCGCAGAGCAAGGACGGCCTGCAATACACCTTCGAACTGCGCAAGGGCGTGAAGTGGCACGACGGGAAGGACTTCACTTCCGCCGACGTCGCGTTCTCGATCCTCACGCTCAAGCAGGTGCATCCGCGCGGGCGCGGCACCTTCGCCAACGTGGTGGACGTGAAGACGCCGGATGCGAACACCGCCGTCATCGTGCTGAGCAAGCCGTCGCCGTTTTTGTTGACCGCGCTGGCGTCGACCGAATCGCCGATCGTGCCCAAGCACCTGTACGAAGGCACCGACATCGCGTCTAACAAGTACAACAGCGCACCGGTGGGCACAGGCCCGTTCGTCTTCAAGGAATGGGTGCAGGGCAGCCACATCATCCTGGAGCGCAACCCGAACTATTGGGACAAGCCCAAGCCTTACCTCGACCGCGTGGTCGTGCGCTTCGTGCTCGACTCGGCGGCGCGCGCCGCCGCGCTGGAGTCCGGCGCGGCTGACCTGGCCAACGGCACGGGCGGCATTCCGCTGTCGGACGTGGAGCGCTTCGGCAAGCTGCCGGGCGTGCAGATCGACACGCGCATATCGCCGTACCTGGGCAGCCACCAGCAGATCTATTTCAACCTGGACACGCCCGCGCTGCAGAAGCTGGAAGTGCGCCGTGCCATTGCGCAGGCCATCGACGTGAATGCCTTCGCCAAGACCGTGTGGTACGGCTACGGCACGCTGTCGGCGTCGCCCATCGGCAAGGGCATCAGCCGCTACCACGACGCGAGCATCCAGCCCTACCCGTTCAACCCGAAGGAGGCCGAGGCCGCGCTGGACGCGGCGGGCTTCAAGCGTGGCGCCGGCGGCACACGCCTGAAGCTGCGCGTGCTCTACAACCCGTTCCAGGAACGGCGCGCGGCCGACTTCGTGCGTCAGTCGCTCGGGCGCATCGGCATCGATGCGGCGGTCGAGAGCTACGACTTCGCGACCTACGTGACCAAGGCCTACACCGACCGCGCCTTTGACATCACGCTGGAGAGCCTGACCAACCTGTTCGACCCTACCGTGGGCGTGCAGCGCGTGTTCTGGTCGAAGAACTTCAAGGTCGGGCTGCCGTTCTCCAATGCGGCGCACTACGTCAACCCGGAAGTCGACCGCCTGCTGGAGGCCGCGGCGGTCGAGGTGGACGAAGGCAAGCGCCGGCAGCTCTTCGTCGACTTCCAGAACATCGTGCATCGCGACATTCCGTCGATCGAGCTGGGGGCCAACCCGGCCATCACGGTGGCGGCGAAGAAGGTGCGCGACTATGCACCCACGGGCGAGCACATCCGCGGCAGCTTCGCCGACCTGTACTTCCAGCCCTGAGCGGGTTCAGGCGGCGGCCGGTGACGGCCAGTGCGCGGCCAGGAAGGGCTGCAGCGAGGCGAGCACCGCGTCGGGGGCTTCCTCCATCATCAGGTGGCCACAATCGATCTCGCCGCCCGAGACGGGAACGCCTTCTGCCGCGGCATCGCGCCAGATGTGCACGGGCGTGCGTTCAGCAGGGAAGCGGCCGCGCTCCCACAGCACGTGCACCGGGCAACGCACGCGCTCGCCGGCGACCCGGCTGTGCTCGTCATGCGCAAGGTCGATCGACGCGGCCGCACGGTAGTCTTCGATCATCGCGTGGCGCACTTCCGCGCGAGAAAAGGCACGCAGGTACTGCGCACGGGCTTCGGACGTCACCGCGTCGGGCCGGCGCACCATGTGGCGCAGCGTCCAGTCGAGAAAATACGCCGGATCCGCCGCCAACAGCCGCTCCGGCAGGTCGAAGGGCTGGGCGAGCATGAACCAGTGCCAGTTCTTCATGCCGAAGCCCATGTCCGCGCGCTGCCACATGTCGACCGTGGGAATCACCGTGACCGAGCCGAAGGCCGCGACCTGCGCCGGATGGTCCAGGCACATGCGATGCGCGACGCGTGCGCCCCGGTCATGGCCGATGACCGCGAATCGCTCGAAGCCGAGCGAGCGCATCAGCTTCACCTGATCGGACGCCACCGCGCGCTTGCTGTGCGCGGTGTGCAGCGCGTCGCCGGGCGGCCCGCTGCTGTCGCCATAGCCGCGCAGGTCGGTCGCCACCACGGTGTAGTGCTGCGCGAGCACGGGCGCGACGCGGTGCCATGCGGCATGGGTCTGGGGATAGCCGTGGAGCAGCAGCAACGGCGGGCCCGAGCCGCCGGTCTCGGCGAAGATGCGCGCTTCACCGGTGTCGACCGTGTGCGTGCGAAAGCCCTGGATGAATGCGTTGGGGTGGGTGGTCATGGACGTTTCTGCCGTTGCTTGGGGGCGAGGGGCGAAGGGCGAAGCGGCATGTCGCGCCGCGCGCTTCGATCGTGCCTGACTGCGACCGGTCGGAAGCACGGTAACATTTCGACATGTTCCGCGGCTTCACCCTGGTCGGAGCATCGAGCGATCAGCGACAACCCAGGGTGTCACCGCGAATGGAGCATCCCGATGTGGAGCATCTTGGCCGATCTTTTCATCGGCCTCTTCGATTTCATTGCCGATGTCTTTTTGTTTCGCGGCCTGCGCCGCAAGCACGGTAGCCGCGACCGCAGCATTGCCGAGGACACGCTCGAGGTCGCGCGCTTTGATTTCGTCACGATGGTCTTCATCTCACTGGTGTCCGTCGGATTGATGCTGCTGCTGACATTCGGACTGGGTCTTTCGGCAGGCTGGAGCGTGGGGATCGGCATTGCCGTCGGTGCAGTCTGGGGAGTCTGGCGATACATCCAATTGGTTCATGAGCGATGAGCTCGATCTGGATCAAGGAAGCTTTTGCCGGCGGCACAGGCACCGCCCGTGGACTTTCGCAATTCGATGCGCGCAATGCGCGCCCGTCGCTGGACACCATCCGCCGCAACTAAAGCTCCCGCAGCAGCGCAACGCACGAAATGCGACACCTCATCTACTACTCGCTGATGCTCATTCTGGGTGTCTTCTTCTATCGGTACGGGCAGAGTCTTCTTCGCAAGGGGCCTCGCGACGAGAACGACGAGTTGATCAAGGGACCGCTGGGCCCGATAGGCCTTCTGATGTCCGCCGGCATCGCCTGCGCGCTGTTCTTTTTTCTGCTGCGCGCACTGGTGCGCCGCGAGATTCAGTGCCTCGGCAAAGGCTGCAACGGCCAGCTGTACACCATGGCAGCGAATACGGCCGAATACTGGTCCAACATGTTCTTCCTGCTGTGGATGGTGCTCGCCCTCGTCTATGCGATCTACGTGACGCTCAAGATCTGGTTTCGGCATTAGCACGCATGCCGCTTCGTCCTGCGTCAGTTCTTCAAAGCAAAGGCCCGGCGAACCTGTAGTTGCTGAGGATGACACCCGACTGCAACGCCTTCGTGCCGACGAGCTCGAGTGAGCGTGCTGAGGTGCCCTCGGCAAAGAGGCGTTTTCCGGTCCCCAGCAGAACCGGATAGACGACCAGCGTGACGTCGTCGGCGAGCCCCTGCTCGAACAGCGTCGATGTCAGCGTGGAGCTGCCCCAGAGGATCAGGTTCGGGCCCGCCTGCGACTTGATGCGGCGAATGCTCTCGACGATGTCCGGTCCAAGCCCTTCGAACGGACCCCACTCGAGGCTTTCCGGACGGTGGGTCACGACAAACTTGGTGGCCGCATTCAGGCTGTCCGCCATCGGGCTGGCCGGTGCCTTCGGCCAGAAGCCCGACCACATGTCGTAGGTGCGGCGGCCCAGCAGCAGATCGAAGCTCCCGCCCTGCGCGGCGAAGACCTCATCCCGGCCCGCGGGCGTGCGATAGGGCGCGGTCCAGTCGGCGTAGGGAAAGCCGTCATCGCCGGAGGTCTGGATCACGCCGTCCAGCGAGATGTGGGCCATGATCTTGAGCTTTCTCATGCGGTTCTCCGTGCCGTCGTTGGGCAATCAAGGGGGCGGTGGCGAATGGGCGTATTCATGATCCTCCCCAGGCCGCCTGCTGCAGCACGACGCGATAGCCATCGGGGTCCGCAAACGTGCGGCCGCGGCGTTGCCAATAGGGATTGAAGGAAGACACTTCGGCAAAGCCGGCGGCGAGCATGTTGTTGCACAAGCGCTGCCATTCCACGAGGAAGCGTTCGAGCTCGCGTGGACCGAGACCGTCGCGGTACATGGCGAGCGAGCGCTCGAAGGAGCTGACCGGGCGAGCGATTCGAAGCTGAATTGTCATGCGCAGGAGTTCTCCTTGGCTCCGTTGGTTCTCTACCGCGCCACAGTATGCGCGCACGCGGCTTGCCTCGCACCGATTCAGGCGGCCGGGTTCCTCCCGGGCAGCAATGCCTCCAGGACGAAGCGTGTCGGGCCGCTGGCGCCTCGGTCGCTGACCGCGAGACCCAGCTGCCGCCATAGCGCCGGGCTGAGCGGGCGGACGGTAACGCGCGGGTCGCGCGCGGGCTCTTGCGATTCCTCCGGCAGCAAGGCCGCGCCATAGCCGGCGGCGACCAGTGTCCTGATCGCGTCGTTGTAGTTGAGCTCGATGCGCGGCCGGCAATGGACGCCGGCCGCGGAGAACCATTCCGCGGTCAGGCGATACAGGCGTGTGGAGGCGTCGTTCATGATCAGCGGCCGCTGTGCGAGCCACTGCGGGGTCAGCCGCTTGGGCGCTTTCCAGTCCGCCGGCAGAAAGGCGACGACGGCTTCGCGCCGCAGCGGCGTGACATGGACGCCGCGCACAGGCGCCTGGGGCAGCGCCACGACCGCCAGCTCCAGGCTGCCTGCGGCGAGCCGGGCCATGCTGTCGTTGGAAGTCAGCACCTGCACGTTGACGTCGATGCCGGGGTGGTTTCGCGCAAGGCGTTCGAGCGCGGGCGGCAGCAGGTGGGCAATGGCGCCGGTCGAGGCGCCCACCCGCACGCGGCCCGTCTGGCCGGCGAGCTGACGTCGAACGTCTTCCACCGCGTCGTCCGCATCCGCCAGCAGCCTGCGCGCACGCGCGATGAACCGTTCGCCCAAGGCGGTCGCCTGCGCGGGGCCCCGTCCGCGAACGAGCAACTGGCCGCCCAGGCGTGACTCCAGTTCCGCGATCTGGACGGTGACGGTGGGAGCGGCCAGATGAAGCGCGCGCGCGGCATTGGCCAGGGAGCCGAGGTCGGCAATGGCGACCAGGGTGCGCAGATGGTCAAGGCTCAATTCCCGCATGGTGTTGATTCAACTTTTCTTAATCCGGCGTTGCATATATTTAGCTGGAGCCATCGAGGCCGCATCTCTACGATCGCGCTCCATGGACCTCAATATTTTCATCGACGGCGACCAGGGCACCACCGGCCTTGATCTGCAGAACCGGCTCCGGGGTGGGGAATTTCGCATTCGCACACTGCCGGCAAACCTGCGCAAGGATGCGGCCGCCCGCCGGGCCGCGCTCAACGAATGCGACATCGCGATCCTCTGCCTGCCCGATGCCGCGGCGCGGGATGCGGTGGGGATGATCGAGAACCCGTCGGTGCGTGTCATCGACGCCAGCTCGGCGCATCGCACCAGCGCAGGTTGGGTCTATGGCCTGCCGGAGCTCGACGCGCGGCAAGGCGAACGCATCGCCTCGGCATCGCGGGTCACGAATCCGGGCTGCTATCCCACCGCCGCGGTTGCCCTGCTGCGACCGTTGACGGATGCGGGCCTGTTGCCCGCCGACTATCCGCTGGTCATCCACGCCGTCTCAGGCTATTCGGGTCAGGGCAGGGCGGGGGCGGAAGCGCATGAGGCCGGCGCCGCGGGCGCAGGAGCGCATTCGCTGAAGGTCTATGGGCTGGCACTCGAGCACAAGCATGTGCCGGAAATCGAGGCCTACGCCGGCTTGGCGCAAAGGCCGGTCTTCGTGCCGGCCTATGGCAGCTACCGGCAGGGCATCGTGCTCACCATCGGGCTGCATGCGCGGCTGCTTCCCGTCGGCGTTTCCGGCGCGCGCATCCACGAATGTCTCGGGGATCGATACCGCGATGCGGCGCATGTGCGTGTGAAGCCGATGTCTTCCGACGCACCGGTGACCGAGCTGGACCCGCAAGTCCACAACGGCTCGAACGACATGAGCCTGGCCGTCGCCTGCAATGAACGCACGGGCCAGATCGTCCTGAGCGCGGTTCTCGACAATCTGGGCAAGGGAGCCGCGGGCGCGGCCGTGCAGAACCTGCGCCTGATGACGGGGGTCAGAGCCCTTCGATGATCCGCAGGTCCCGTTCGGCGCCGTCACCCAATGCGGCAAGCGCGACCTGGTATTCGGGGCTGTCGTGCGTGGCCGTGGCCTGCTCGACGCTGTCGAATTCGACCAGCACGGTGCGCTGGGCCAGACCGTACTCGTAGACCTTGGCGGGCAGGCCGCGCGCAAGAAAGCGTCCGCCGCCGGCGGTGATCGCCGGGCCTGCGAGTTTTGCGTAGGCCGCGAGTTTGTCGGCGTCCTTGACGGCACGGTATGCGCTGACCCAATAGGCTTTTGCCATGATGATTGATTGCTCTCTGGTTGATCAAAGGGAAATATAGCTCGGCACAACAAGCTACGGCTGCCCTGTCGCGTGGTGCAGAAGACGGGCCAGTTCATCCGCATGGTCGACCATCGCATCGTGACCGGCCTGAATCTCCAGCCATGCCCAGGCCGGGTCGTTGCGCAGGCGCGCCTTGTGCCCGTCCAGCACCTCCGTGCGAGGCGAGGTCGCCGAGATGTAGACGCGCTTGCGTGCGTCCGCGCCGGGTGCAGCCTCGAGCGAGATCGGTTGAAGGTAGGTGCCGTTCGGGTGGTCGGTGAGACGTGCGTCCACGTAGGCGATGTCGGCCGCGTTGCCGATACCGAAGAGGCCAGCGGGCAGCTTCGGCCAGCGCGGGCTGCCTGCGCGGTGGGCCGATAGCAGCTCGGCTTGGCTCTGGTCGTCCAGATACTCGAGCATGCGTTCGCCGTTCAGTGGCACGAAGGCATCGAAGAAGATCGCCGTGTCGATGCGCTCTTCACCCGCCAACTGCTCGAGTGCGCCGGTGACCGGATAGCCGCCATAGCTGTGGCCTACCAGCACGACCTTGCGCAGGTCATGCATGCGGATGAAGCCCGCCACATCGGCGATGTGCGTATCGAGGTCAATGGCCGTTGCGATTTCCGCGATGCGCTCGCCCACTCCGGCCAAAGTGAGCGCGTGAACCTCATGGCCAAACGTGCGCAGCCTTGCGGCGACGCGCTCCCAGCTCCAGGCGCCATGCCACGCGCCATGCACCAGCACGAAGATCTTGCCGGAGGGCTTCGGCGCGGCAGCAGAGGCTGCGTTCTCGTCGATGAATCCGCTGTGTTCCATGAGGAGCGTTCCTTGATCGATGAAGGGCGTGCAAAGCAAGGAGCCTCAGGCCTCCAGCGCCAGCACCGCGAAGCTGGCCAGCCAGTGTTCGCCCATGTAGTCGCCCGCGACATGGGGCAGCCCCAGTGCGAGATGTTCGTCGGCGGCCTGCCGCGCCACGCCGCGGCGCGCATCGGCCTCGGGCAGCGCCGAGGCGATGCCGCGCCAGCACCAGGCGCGGCTGAGGTTCAGGCCGTCGAGATGCGCGATCTTGCCGTCGGTGCGATCCGATACCGATGCCGGGCGAAACAGCGCGGCGGGCTCGCGCGACGCGACGCGCGGCAGGAAGCGGTCGAACCAGGACGCGAATTCGCCCGGCGGCAGCAGGCGCCGCATGCATTCGGCCTCGATCAGCGCGGACGACTGGAAGTCGTCGCCGCTGGGCTCGCCCCAGGCCGGGCAGTCGGCGTCGTCGCCGTACCAGCGCCGGGCGGTGGACAGCAGCAGTTCGGCCAGCGCGGTGTCCGAGGTCGCCTGCGCATAGTCGGCCGCCATGCGAAGGCCGAAAGCCGTATTGAAATGGGTGCCGACGCGCACGGGATAAGTGGCCAGCGGCAGGAAGTCGCGGTAGCGCTGCGCGAAGGCTTCGGCCAGCGGTGCCATTGCATTCGACCACCGCGCGTCGTGGTGCTGCGAGAGTTCCGATGCCAGCTTGAGCAGCCAGCCCCAGCCATACGGCCGCTTGAAGCCGCGGGCGGTGGGCTGGGCGAGGTAGTCGCATTCGGCCGCGATCTTCGCCGGCACATAGTGCGCGTCGAAGAGCTGTTCGATCCTCGCGGCCGGCGCGATGCCGGGGAACCGCCGCAGCAGATAGGCCAGCATCCAGTGGCTGTGCACACAGGAATGCCAGTCGTAGCTGCCGTAGAACACCGGATGCAGGTCGCTCGGCGTGCGTGCGTCCTGCGCGCCGGCCAGCACGTGGTCGGGCTTGTTGGGATATTCGCGCGTGACATGGCCCAGGGCGATGTCGGCAAAGCGCGCGGCCAAGTCCTCGGTGAGGGTCAATTGCATTGCAGTTCCTTCGAAGGCCGTGATGCTGCACCACTTCGCCAAAGGCTTCAGAGCGCCGCGGAATATCCCCCGCCGCAGGCATTCGCCGGCCTCAGTGCTCCTCCGGCTTGCCGGTGCCCTCGCGCTGTTGCTCGATCACCTTGCGCAGGCATTCGCGGAACAGCCGCGCGCTCGGCGACAGGGGGCGGCCCATGCTCCACAGCAGGCCGACCGGGCGCACCAGCGACGGCAGCGGCAGCGGCAGCACCTCGACGAAGCGCGACTTCGCCAGCTCCTTGGAGGTGGAGGCCGGCATGGTCGCGATGGCGTCGCTGTGCGCCAGGTAGCTGCGTATGAATGACAAGGACAGCGTCTCGATCACGTTGGGCGGCTCGGGCAGGCCGCTGTCCCTGAACCATTGCGAAAGCGGCTCGCGCAGCAGCGAGCCTTCGGGCGGCAGGATCCAGGGGTAGGGCGACAGGTCGATCCAGTCGAGGCTCTCGCGCAATGCCAGCGGATGGCCCGAGCGCACCACCACCGTGGTCTGGTCCTCGAACAGCACTTCCTCGTCCACGTCGGTGTCGGCCTTGCGCACCGGCAGGGTCCCGAGGATGAGTTCGATGGAGCCGGAGCGCATCTCGTGCAGCAGCACGTCCATGGTGGCTTCGCGCACGATCGCGGGCGTGGCCGGCGACAGCTTCTTCAGCTTCAGCAGGCTCGCCGGCAGCAGCGAGATGGCCGAGGACGGCAGCACGCCGATGCGGATCTTGCCGGTGACGCCGTGCGACAGCGCATGCAGTTCGTCGCCCACCTCGGCGAGGCCGCGCATCATCATCTTCGCGCCGCGGATCATGCATTCGCCGAACGCGGTGGGCGTGACGCCGCGCACGCTGCGCTCGAAGAGCTTCATGCCGAGCCCTTCTTCCAGTTCCGTCAGCGTCTTCGAGACGGCGGGCGTGGTGACGTTCATCAGCGCCGCCACCTTGCCGATCTGGCGGTAGTCGTCCAACGCCACCAGCAGCTGGAAGTGCCGGGGCTTGAGCCCGGCGCGGATGTACCAATCGAGTCTTGCCATGGGCCTCTTTCGGGGGCGAGTCTGCACCGCAACGGTGCGCATCTGTTTACCAAACGGTAGGGCTTGGGCACGCGGCGGCCCCAATTGAAGGCGCGGCGCCAGGGCGGCCGAAGTGCAATTCCCTTGGAGTAAGCACACAACAGGCCACGTTGGTGCATTGGGGAAATCCCTTCATGGCATTTACCAAACAGTAAACAGACGAGGGCCAATTTTCAATTGTCATAAATCGCCAGACTCCTAGGATTCGCTTCCGTCAAAGCAACCTTTTTTCTCATTGGTCAACTGGAGCGGATGAATGGAAGTCATCGTCGTCGGGGGTGGTATCGGAGGCATGGCCGCGGCACTCAGCCTGCAGGCCGCGGGCATCGGGGCACGGGTGTTCGAGGCGGCGCCGCAGATCGCGGCCATGGGCCTGGGCATTCACCTGCAGCCCAATGCCGTGCGCGAACTCACCGAGCTGGGCCTGGCGCAGGCGCTGGACAGCCAGGCCGTGGCCATCGAGGAGCTGGCCTTCTACAGCAAGCGCGGCCAGCGCATCTGGAGCGAGCCGCGCGGCCAGCAGGCGGGCTACCACTGGCCGCAATACGCCATCAACCGCGGCACGCTGCAGGTGATCCTGCTCGAGGCGGCGCGCGCGCGGCTCGGGGCAGAGCGCATCCACACGGGCCACCGGCTGGTGTCGTTCGAGCAGGATGAAACGGGCGTCACGGCGCATTTCGTCGACAGCAGCACCGGCGCCGCGTTGCCGCCGGTGCGCGGCGACCTGCTGGTGGCGGCCGACGGCATCCATTCGGTGGTGCGCAGGCATTTCTATCCCGACCAGGCACTGCGTTACGGCGGCCAGCTGATGTGGCGCAGCGCCGTCACGGCGGCGCCCTTCCTCGGCGGCAGCACGATGATCATCGCGGGCCACCGCAACCAGAAGCTCGTGTGCTATCCGATGCTGCGCCAGCCCGATGGCCAGGTGGTGCTGAACTGGATCGCCGAGCTTGGCGAAAGCGGCGACGGACCGCCGCGCGAGGAATGGAACCGCAAGGTCGACAGGACCAAGTTCTCGGGCGCCTTCGATGCCTGGGCCTTCGACTGGCTCGACGTGCCCGCGCTGATGCGCGCCGGCGCCGAGGTCTTCGAGTTCCCGAAGGTCGACCGCGACCCGGTGCCGCAATGGACCTTCGGCCGCGTCACGCTGCTGGGCGACGCCGCGCATCCCATGCATCCCGTGGGCTCGCAGGCCGGTTCGCAGGCCGTGGTCGACGGCCGCGTGCTGGCATACCACCTCGCAGCCACCCGCGGCGATCCGCAGGAAGGCCTGCGCCGCTACGAAGCCGAGCGCCTGCCGCCGATGCGCGACATCGCGCTGCAGAACCGCACGCTCGGCCCCGAGGTCGTGATGGAGATCGTCGAGGAGCGCGCGCCCAACGGCTTCGCGCACATCCACGACGTGCTCGGCGCCGCGGAGTTGCAGGAGCGGGCCGACGCCTTCAAGCGGCTGGCCGGCTTTGCCGTCGAGAGCCTCAACGGCCGGCATTCGTACAGCGTCGTGCCGGGCTGACGCCGGGCGCCCCTTTTGCGCCGTCGTCCTCCTTCCCGCGTTTCCTTCATCCCTCCAGAAAGCCAGCCATGCCTCCATGCTTCAAGCCGATCCGCTCGCTGACCGCCGTACTGCTTCTCGCGGTCTCGGCGGTGCAGGGTTTCGCGCAGCAACAACAACAACCCGCAGGCACCGTCGAGTCGCGCCTGAAGACCGAACTGCTCGCGCTCGGCTTCGCCGATGGGCAACTGCCGGTGCTGAAGCCGGCCTTCGGCAACTACGTCGACGCCGTGAAGGTGGGCGACATGCTGTACCTGTCGAGCGCCGCGCCGCAGCGCCCCGATGGCCAGTTCGTCAAGGGCCGCGTGCCCGACCAGGTGAGCGTGGACCAGGCGATGGTGGCCGCCAAGCTGGCCTGCGTGCGGCAGATCGCGCGCCTGAAGCTGGTGCTCGGCGACCTCGACCAGGTCAAGCGCATCGTCTATGTGCGCGGCAAGGTCTATTCGCAGCCCGACTTCACCGACCAGACCAAGGTGACCGACGCATGCTCCGCGCTCTACGTGGCGGTGTTCGGCGAAGCCGGCCGGCACGCGCGCACCACCGAAGGCATCGTGGCCGGCCCCTTCGGCGTTGCCGTCGAGATGGAGACCTTCGTCGAACTCAAGCCCACGGCGACCCTGGTGTCGGCGGCGCCCGCGGCATCTACCCCGGAGAAGAACTGATCATGCGCAGCAACTCTTTTTTCAAGCGGCTGGCCCTGGGCCTCGCCTGCGCCGCCGGCCTGGCGGGCTTCGCGGGCGGCGCATTCGCGCAGGGCGCCACCACAAGGATCGGCTTCCAGGCCGGGCTCACCGGTCCCGCGGCCGCTGACGGCAATGCGGGCCTGGCGGCGGCCAGGCTCGCCGTCGAGCAGATCAACGGTGCCGGCGGCGTCAACGGCAAGAAGCTCGAACTGGTGGTCTACGACGACCAGGGCAAGCCCGAGCAGGCCGTGCCCATCGCCAACCGCATGGTGGGCGACGGCGTGCGCGCCGTCGTGTCGGCGGGCTTCTCGGGCCCCTCGCGTGCGGCCGCGCCGGTGTTCCAGCGGGCGAAGATTCCCTACATTGCCGCCATCGCCTTCGCGCCCGAGATCACGCGCACCGGCAACTACATGTTCCGCGTGACCAGCGTGGGCGAGGTGCAGGGGCGGGCGGCCGCCAAGCTCATGGGCGATGTGCTGCACAAGAAGCGCGCGGTGCTGCTGACCATCAAGACGGACTTCGGCAAGACGCTCGCCGCCGGTTTCAAGGAGGCCGCCCCCAAGTTCGGCGTGCAACTGCTCAAGGAGTACGAGTACGCGCCGAGCGACCGCCAGTTCGGCCCGCTCATCGCCAGCATCAAGGCCGACAACCCCGACGTGATCTATGCAACGGGCTTCTACTTCACGGCCGGCCCGCTCGTTGCCCAGTTGCGCAGCGCCGGCGTCACCGCCGACGTGGTGGGCGCCGAGTCGCTGAGCTCGCAGCAGTACATCGACATCGCGGGCCAGGCCGCGGAAGGTACCGTCATCACCAACGTGATCGACTGGGGCTCGCAGTTGCCCGAGATCGCCGACTTCCTCAAAGCCTACGAAAAGGCCACGAACAGCAAGGCCGAGGCGGCCGCCACTTCCACGCACGCGGCCGTGGTCGCGCTGGCCGCCGCGATCCGCAAGGCGAAGTCGGACGACCCCGACAAGATCCGCGCTGCCCTGGAGACGCTCGATGTGACGACCGCCATCGGCCGCATCAGCTTCAACAAGCTGCACGAGGTGAAGAAGAACTTCCCGCTGAGCATCGTGCGCAACGGCAAGTGGGAGCGCTTCGGCGTGATCGACGACGCGGCCCTGCTGGCCCCGCCCGAGCAATGAGCGTGAGCACCGAGCGGAAAGGCATGCCATGAGCCTGTTTCTGAACCTGGCGTCGCAGGGGCTGATCAACGGCGCCGTCTATGCGCTGATCGCGATCGGCCTTGCCATGGTGTTCGGCCTGCTGCGCATCCTGCACATCGCGCATGCAGGGCTGTTCGCCCTCGGCGGCTACCTGGGGCTGGTCGTCACCAATGCGACGGGCAGCTTCGCACTCGGCCTCGCGGTGTCGATGGCCGTGGTGGCGGCATGCGGTGTGCTGATGTACCGGCTGTGCTACGAGCCCATCCTCGAGCAGCCGCCCTACGTGCCGCTGATCGCGTCGGTGGGCATGTTCCTGGCCATCGAGGAACTGCTGCGGCTGGTGTTCGGCGACCACGGCCTGTCGTACCACGTGCCGCCGCTGGCGGGCGCCATCGACCTGGGCGGCATGCGCATCAAGTATGCGGAGATCGCGGTGGTGGTCATGGCCTGCGTGCTGCTGGGCGGCCTGGCGTTGTTCGCCACGCGCACCCGCATCGGCATGGCCTGGCGCGCCACGGTGAGCGAGCCTCGCATGGCGGCTTCTTGCGGCGTGAGCCTGCGGCAAGTGCGCTACCTGAACTTCGCCATCGGCTCGGCCTTCGCAGCAGCCGCCGGCGTGATGGTGGGGGTGCTGAACAACCTGGTGGAGCCTTCCATGGGCGCGGTGCCCAGCTACAAGGCGCTGGCCATCATCGTGCTGGGCGGCCTGGGCAACATGGGCGGCACGCTGGTGGCGGCCCTGCTGCTGGGGTTGGTCGAGGCCTTCGGCGCGACCTACCTCTCGAACTACCTCGACCGCGACAGCATCGCGTTCGCGGCCATGCTGTGCGTGCTGCTGGTCAGGCCCGAGGGCCTGTTCTCCGGAACCAAGGGCTCGACGGGCCTGCTCGCCAGAAAACTTCAACTCAAGGGGGCAGCCAAATGGGTGCTTACGAAACGTCCATCCTGACGCTGGTGGCGATCAACGTGATCCTGGCGCTGAGCCTGAATCTCATCTCCGGCCTGTGCGGCCAGGTAAGCCTGGGCCATGCGGCGTTCTTCGGGGTCGGTGCCTACGCCACCGCGCTGTTGGCGAAGGCCGGTGCCAACCTGTGGCTCACGCTGCCGGCGGCCTTGCTGCTGGCCGGCGTGTGCGGGCTGGTGGTGGGCTTCTGCAGCCTCCGGGTGCGCGACGACTTCCTGGCCATCGCGACCATGGCCGCGGGTTTTCTGTTCCTGGGCGTGGTGCGCACCAGCGACGCGCTGGGCGGCGAGCTCGGCATCTCGCAGATTCCCGAATCGGGGCTCGAGGGCTTCTATCCGTACTTCGTGGTGCTCTGCGCCGTGGCGGCCGGTGTGTTCTGCAGCTGGGTCAAGAAGAGCTGGCTGGGCTACGCCTTCGAGGCGGTCAGCGCCGACGAGACGGCCGCGCGCAGCCTGGGCATCGACACGCCGCGCTTCAAGCTGGCGGCCTTCGCGCTCGGCACGGGGCTGGCCGGCGTGGCGGGCTGCCTCTATGCCTACTACCTGGGAACGGTCGGCGTCGAAGCCTTCGGCTTTCCGGTGTCGGTGATGATCCTGGCGATGGTGGTGATCGGCGGCATGGGGTCGATCTGGGGCAGCGTGCTGGCGGCCACACTGCTGACGCTGGCGCCCGAGTGGTTCCGCTTCATCAACGACTACAAGCTGCTGGTGTTCGGCCTGCTGCTGTTCGTCATGATGCGCTTCGTGCCGGGCGGGCTGTTTCCGCTGGTGCTGCGGCAGGCACGCCGGCTGCGCGGGGAGGCTGCCCGATGAGCGCCGACGCATTGCTGGCCATCGATGGCCTGGGCGTGCGCTTCGGCGGCATCGTCGCGGTGCACGACGTTGCATTCGACGTGCACGAGGGCGAGCTGCTCGGCCTGCTGGGGCCGAATGGCGCCGGCAAGACGACGCTGCTGCGCCTCATCTCGGGCGTGGTCGCGCCCACCGCGGGGCAGATCCGCTTTCGCGGCGAGTCGCTCAACCGACTGAATGCGGCGATGCGCGCGCAGCGCGGCATTGCGCTGTCGCACCAGATCGTGCGGCCCTTTCGGAACATGACGCTGCTCGAGAACGTGGTGTTCGCGGCGGGCTCGCGCATCACGCGCACCCCGTGGCGCGCGCTGGCCACGCTCGATCGACGCTCGCTGCGGGACGAAGCCATGCGCTGCCTCGAGCTGGTGGGCATTGGCGCGCAGGCCGACCGCCTGCCCGGCGCGCAACCGCTGGGCATGCTCAAGCGGCTCGAAGTGGCGCGCGCACTGGCCACCCAGCCGCGCCTGCTGCTGCTCGACGAGCCGCTGGCGGGCCTGGGTCATGGCGAGGCGCTGCGCCTGGCCGACCTGATCCGCCAGCTCAACGCGTCGGGCGTGACGATCGTGCTGATCGAACACA
>JACXTT010005699.1_pt1 | contig 18011 bp, 13 predicted proteins | sample 9270951 | NCBI WGS metagenome assembly JACXTT01 (sample SAMN15532306, study PRJNA645909) | rock metagenome | isolation source: weathered quartz diorite | place: Puerto Rico | collected 2017-06-21 | reverse complement strand
TTCGTTGGCAACCGCTATCTCAATGCGTGGGACATGAACACAGGTGAGCAGGTATGGCAGGTAGTCCTTCCTGCATCGTCGGGCGCAACCGGTGGATTAGTGGCCACGACGGGAGACGTCCTTTTTGCTAGCGACAACGCGGCCAACGCGGGTCATATGTACGCCTTTGACGCCAGAACCGGTCAGCAACTGTGGAGCTTCAATACCGGTGGCACGATCAAAGCGCCACCAGTCGTCTATTTGCTGAACGGCCGGGAGTATGTTGCCATAAGGTCGGGCGTGACGATTTTCGCGTTCGCTCTGCCGAGTCAGTAGATAACGAAAAGTTGAAGTCGCCAGGGCCACAGGCGAGCATGCCGCCATTGGCCCCGGCGGCTTAGAACTTAGTTCAAAAAAACGCGAAGACCCCGCAGGACGCAAAGAGAGATATCTTTCGGTTTGTCCTTGGTGCTCTTCGCGTTTTTATCATTTTTCAGTCCATTCGCGCCTCGCCCTTGATCGGAGGCCGTGCAATAGCACGTAAGCCCATCGTCGGTTTGACCATTGACTTCTTTCCTTGAAGGTGCCAAGTTGCGGGCGATCGCTGAAGGGATTTTTCTTTGTGCAGAGATTGCTGGGGGATCATTTTCTTATTCGCGTTCATAGAAGATTCTATTTCTGGTCGCCTGTGTCGGAACGTGCTTGGGGCGACCATCAATCGTCCAAACTGAAGTTTTTTCCCACACTCGTCGTATCCGCGTTGGCTGTTTTGCGCGGGTCAAGTTTGTGATTCAACCGTACGGCTGGACCAAGCGGCGCAGGACGCGGTTCTCCTAAGCCGAATGATGTATCGCTTCGCGCTTTAGGCCATCACGAGGCAACCAAGCAAACTCCATAAGGGGAGAACATGTATGAGATTGAAGAACGTTGTAACAATATTGACTATAACCGTGGTAGTGGTCGTGCTCGCTATGCCAGCATGGGCCCAGAAGGGAAACAACAGTAAGCTCCAAGATCCATATGATCTAGCTGCCCTCGAAGGTGACGCAACACGAGTCGTCGTGGAGAATACAGCGATTGGCACACTGACTTGGTATAAGGACCAAGCCCCAGCTCAGGTGGATGCGGCCACGTCGTTTAACTGGCAGCTGCACAATTATGATCTGAATAACGGCCGGTACGCTGCGCTGGATCAGATTAACATTTCCAATGCAAAATCGATGGTGCCAACTTGGGTAGCATCACTCACGGTGGCTCAGCCCACGACACGCGGTTTTCAAACAACCCCCACGGTGGTTGATGGGGTGATGTATGTAACTGGTCAGGCGAGCACCATGGTCGAGGCACTGGATGCTGTCACAGGCACACGCATTTGGACCTTCCAGATAAATCCAGGCCTGATTACCGACGAGGAGACCCCACAGAAGCAAAACCGAGGTGTGGCCTATGGGGATGGCGCTATTTATATGGGTGCAGGCGGATTGCTATTGGGGTTTGACGCCAAGACAGGGAAGCCGCTTCAAGGCTTCGGCAACAACGGCGCAAGCGACGTAGTGCTACAAATTCTTAAGGCAAAATTCCCGAATATTAAGAAGCCGATCGAGAAGGGGTATCAATTCAATGCGGCGCCACAATATTACAATGGCATGGTGGTCGTGGGCTTGGGCTATAGCGAGCTGACCAATCCGGGCGGGTTGGTGATCGCGGTTGATGCAAAGACAGGGAAACTCATCTGGAAATTCAACACCATGCCCCAGGGTCCAGATGATCAAGGCTGGGAGATTGCAAAAGATACATGGAGCGGCACTCAACGCACGGGAGGTGGTGTGTGGGGGACACCCGCCATCGACCCGAAGCTGGGGACAGTATATATTGCGGTTGGTAATCCTTTCCCGTTCACGGACGGTTCCTGGCGATCTGGAATCAACCTTTTTGGCTGCTCGATTGTTGCTTTGGATCTGGCGACCGGAAAGCTAAAGTGGTACTTCCAGCAGACCCATCACGACCTGTGGGATTACGACTCAGCGAGTCCGTGCATTCTTTTTGACATGCAGGTGGCTGGAAAGACGATCAAAGCTGTCGCTGAGGCCAGCAAGAACGCATTGTTGTATGTGTTGAACCGGGAGACAGGCAAGCCAATCCTTCCGATCGTAGAAACTGCCGTCCCGACGGCGACAACTCGTGTTGGAGAGAAACCTTGGCCGACGCAGCCAATTCCCTATTCGCTCAGCGGGCAAGTCATCTCTACCAGCCCATTGGTCGCATCGGAGGTTCCGGACAATGCCCTTCAGTATGTAGTTCCGCCGTTCACTCCGCCAGGTGGTCAAAATCAGATCCTGGCAGTGGGCTCCCGAGGTGGAGTGAATTTCGCCCCCTGTTCATACAGCCCGCGGACGGGATTGCTGTATACCAGCGGTCTCCAGGCGGTCACGAGTAACGTTCAAGGTGTCGCCATCCCGAGGAGGGGATATATTTCGGCGTTTGACGCGAGCACATTGAACTTGGTGTGGCAGACAGTCATTCCCTCCCCGACGCAAAATGGGACCGTCGTGACTTCTGGAAACCTTGTTTTTGTGGGCGATGCCGACGGTTTCTTTTACGCGCTCGATGCCAGGACGGGTGCGGAGCTATGGAAGTTCTTCACAGGTGCCGGCATCTCGGCGGCACCGATGGTCTACATGGTGAACGGCAAGCAGTACGTATCTGTGGCTTCGGGAGGCGCAGTATACGGGAGTAAATTTGGGAGCAACATTCTGACCTTCGCCCTCTTCGGGCAATAGAAGTGAAGAGAGGCAAAGGGTACGGGTAAACCAGCGAGAAAGCCGCCAGAGTCGTTAGCTCGGATCGCGGGTTGAGGCTCTGGCGGCAGGGCATGTTTGCGGAGGAAGCTGATGAGATGCATAGTGGTCAGTAGTAAATGGCTGGTTTTTCCTTCTCTCGTTATTTCTCTGATCGGCACAATGGCTTTGATGGCGCGCCACTTAGGTGCCAATACTGCCCGGTTGCGGAGCAGGTCAGCCAACGTGGGGCTTGAAAATAGTTATGGGATCGCCTTGGCCAGTCTGTCGCTTCAAGTGAGCGGTGTAGTGGTTAATGTCCCTACGCGGTCCGAAGGTGTGGCGAAAGGTCCTGATGGCAGATACTACGTGGTAGTCCCTGACAATCCCGTACCGGGTAACGGGAAAATCAAGGCCATCTCGGGCGATCCCTTCGCCGGAACAGCCATGGTGAGCGACGTCGCTACGGGATTGAACAGTCCCCTGGGGATGGTCTTCGTTGGCAATGACATGTTCGTCGTTGATTGGAACATGGTGTGGAAGATCAATACTTCAGGAGAGAAAAGCGTCTTTCTGGCTCCGAGCGCCTTTCCAGGCGGTAATCCAGCACTTGGAATTCCAGGCGGAGCATTATCTTTGAACGGGATCGATGCTGATGCCAATGGAAATCTCTATATGGCCGACAGTACTCGGAGCGTCATTTGGAAGGCGACTCAGCAGGGCGTCGTGAGCATATTCCTTAATAATGGGCCAGTCAGTCCACTGACGGGGCCGAACAATGTGCTGGTCGATACCAGCGGGCAGATCAGCGGAAAAGCGGGAAGCCTGTTGGTCACCGATTCGACGAATGCCAATCTCGTTGCGATTGCCCCCGACGCCAGCGCGGCGCCGGTAATTGCCACCGGCTTAGGGAGACCTGATGGCATGACGTTCGATGCCCAGGGCAATTTCTATATCAGCGACGTCGGCGGGGGGCGAGTTTTTCGGATGAGGCCCGACAAGAGTATCGAGGTCATTTTAACTGGTCTGACTTCACCGTCCGATATCTGGGTGGACAAGCAGAAAAGATGGCTTATCGTGCCAAGCATTTCGAGTCCAAGGTTTAGATTTTATGAGTTGCAGTAGAGATTCTTACCCTTCGAGCTCAGATCGGGATAACATCCCGCTTAAGCAAGGTTGAGTATCGAGGAGATCTTGTAGCTCGGCCTCTTAAACTATTTTCAGGGAGCTAGTTTACGAAATCACAAAAAAGGAGAGCGCCTATGAGATGGAAGAAAGTGGTAAGCGTCTTGAGTGCAGTTGTAGTCGTGGCCGTGCTGACCATGCCAGCATGGGCCCAGAAGGGACAGAAAGGCAAGTTGCAAGATCCATACGATGAACTGGCAGCCCAGGAGCTGGCCGCCCAAGGGACACGAACAGTAACGTCTTTGGGTACGCTGATCCAGTATGACCAGCCGCTCCCTGAGGCCGATGCAATCTCATCGTCCAACTGGGAGCTACACAATTTAGATCTCGCGGGCAGCCTGTATTGCCCGCTGGACCAGATTAACACCTCCTCTGCGAAATCCCTGGTTCCTGTTTGGCAGGTTCAGACGGGTGTGGTCGGTTCCGGTTTTCATATCACCCCCATCGTGGTAAATGGGGTGATGTATACCACCAGCCAGGCGGCCAAAAACGTCGAAGCGTTTGATGCGGCCACTGGCCAAGTGATTTGGAGCTTCAAGATCGCAGACGATGTGGTTCCTTCGGACCAAATGGGAGCGCGAAACCGCGGCGTGGCCTATGGGGACGGGACTCTCTATGTACTGGTGGGCCCATCGGTGCTGGCGTTTGACGCCAAGACAGGAAAGCCCGTTGATAGCTTTGGCGCCAAAGGCAAGAGCGACGTCCTCTTTGACATCCTGAAGGCGAAATACCCGGATCTTAAGAGGCCCTTCGACAAGGGGTTTTATTTTACAGCGGCCCCTCAGTATTACAAGGGAATGGTGATCGCCGGTACGGGCTTCAGTGAAAGTACCCCGCCTGGCGGATTGTTGTACGCGGTTGATGCCAAGACAGGGAAACTTATTTGGAAATTTAATACCATCCCTCAAGATCCAAGCGATCAGGGCTGGGATATTGCTAAGGACACCTGGAGCGGGACTCAACGTACGGGCGGGAGTATCTGGGAGACACCCTCGATTGATCCGGTGTTGGGAACGCTCTATCTTCAAACTGCTAATCCGTTCCCGTACACAGATGGTTCGTGGAGATCGGGGATCAACCTCTTCAGCAGTTCCATTGTTGCCTTGGATGTGAACACGGGCAAGATGAAGTGGTACTTTCAGCAGGTGCATCACGACCTGTGGGACTACGACTCGGGAAGTCCGTGCATTCTTTTCGACGTGCAAGTGAATGGAAAGACGGTCAAAGCCGTGGCTGAGTCCAACAAAGACGGACTACTGTACGTGCTGAACCGGGAGACAGGAAAGCCGGTCTTTCCAATATTAGAACTACCCGTCCCGACGGCGACGACTCGCGTTGGGGAGAAACCTTGGCCGACGCAGCCCATTCCGTTTACAGCCAATGGGCGGACCATCGTGTCTGTGTCTCCGCAAGTCGTAACGGATCTCCCGCCTGAACTCACTCAATACATCGTTCCGCAGTTTACTCCGCCAGGTGCAAACCAGATTAGGGCCTATAGCGGAACGAATTTCGGTCCAATTTCATTCAGCCCACGAACGGGTATGCTTTACGTTACCGCGCGCGGTAGGATCGCTAATACCGTTCCGAACACGACGATCCCCGAGAACGGCTATTTGTCGGCGGTCGACGCGAGCACATTAGAGTTGGTGTGGCAGAGAAAACTGTCCGGCACAGTCCAAGGTGGGACGGTCGTTACCGCCGGAAACGTTGTTTTTGTCGGCGCTGCTGGCGGCTTCCTTTATGCATTTGATGCCCGGACAGGTGATGAACTTTGGAAATTCAACACCGGCGCCGGCATTGCGGCGACGCCGATGATTTACATGATAAACGGCAAGGAGTTTGTTTCCGTGGCTTCAGGTGGCTCCGGAGCCGGCAGGCTTGGAGACACTATTATGACCTTTGCACTCTTTGGGCAGTAGAAGAAGAAAGAGGCAAGGGGGAAGAATAAGACAGCGAAAAGCCGCCAGAGTCGTCAGCTCGGGTCGCGGGTTGAGGCTCTGGCGTCGTAGCGGACGTGAAATGGAAGATGATGAGATTCAGAATGCTCGATGGCCAGCTGTTAGTCTTGCCACCTCTCGTTTGTTGATCCATGATCTTGCGCAAATCCTTTTCGGTGTTCAGGAAGACCGCGGCCAATTTGTGCGGGAAAGGACCGACGAAGATCTGGGAGGTTGGCCTCTCAAATAACTCTCAAGAGGGTAATCTGCGAAATTCCAGGAAAGGAGAGCGTGTATGAGTTGGAAGAAAGTAGTAAGCGTCCTCAGTGTAGCTGTAATCCTGGCCGTGCTGTCCATGCCAGCCTCGGCCCAGAAGGGGCAGAAAGATAAGGTGCAAGATCCATATGATGAACTGGCGGCCCAAGAACTGGCAGCCCAAGGGACGAGAACAGTAACGTCTTTGGGTACGCTGATTCAGTATGACCATCCGCCTCTTCAGGTCGATGCGGCCACCTCGGCCAATTGGGAGCTTCACAATCTGGATCTGGCTGGCAGCCTGTACTGTCCACTGGATCAGATTAACACTTCCACTGTGAAATCGCTGGTTCCTGTCTGGCAGGCTCAGACTGGTGTAGCCTCTGCCGGTTTTCATATCACGCCGGTGGTGGTTGATGGGATTATGTATGCCACGAGTCAGGCGGCCAAGAATGTCGAGGCGTTTGATGCGGCCACGGGCCAAGTGATTTGGAGCTTCAAGATCGTGGACGATGTGGTTCCTTCTGACCAAATGGGAGCGCGAAACCGCGGCGTGGCCTATGGCGAGGGGAAGATCTATGTGCTTGTGGGCCCATCCGTGTTGGCGTTTGACGCCAAGACAGGAAAGCCGGTTGAGAGCTTTGGCACCAAAGGCAAGAGCGATGTGTTGTTCGACATTCTCAAGGCCAAATACCCGGATCTTAAGAATCCGCGTGAGAAGGGGTTTTATTTTACGGCGGCGCCGCAGTACTACAAAGGCATGCTGATCGCCGGTACGGGCTTCAGTGAAAGTACCCCCCCTGGCGGATTGTTGTATGCCGTAGATGCCAAGACTGGGAAACTCATTTGGAAATTTAATACCGTCCCTCAAGATCCAAGCGACCAGGGCTGGGATATTGCTAAGGACACCTGGAGCGGTCCTCAACGCACGGGGGGTAGTATCTGGGAGACACCCTCGATTGATCCGGTGTTGGGGACGCTCTATCTTCAGGTTTCCAACCCATTCCCGTTTACGGACGGTTCGTGGCGATCTGGGATCAACCTGTTCACCAGTTCGATCGTGGCCTTGGATGTTAACACGGGCAAGATGAAGTGGTATTTCCAGCAGGTACATCGACCTGTGGGACTTTGACTCAGCGAGTCCGTGCATTCTTTACGACGTGCAAGTGAATGGGAAGACGGTCAAAGCGGTCGCCGAGGCCAACAAGAACAGCCTGGTGTATGTGTTGAACCGGGAGACCGGCAAGCCGATCTTTCCGATCCTGGAACTTCCCGTTCCGACGGTGACATCTCGCGCTGGAGAGAAACCTTGGCCGACACAGCCCATTCCGTTTACGGCCAATGGGCGAACCGTCGTATCTGTGTCTCCACAAGTCCTCACTGATCTCCCACCGGAACTGGCTCAGTATGTAGTTGCGCCGTTTACTCCGCCAACTACAAGCTTTCCTCAGATCAGAGTGCCGGGCGGCGGGGGCGGAACGAATTTTAGCCCAATTTCGCACAGCCCGCGGACGAACATGCTTTACATCACGGCGCGGGGCACGATTTATAATACAGTCCCGAACAGCCCCCCCATCCCACTGAAGGGAAATTTGTCGGCGTTTGACGCGAACACATTGGAGTTGGTGTGGCAGAAAACATTTGGCAACACAGTGCAAGGTGGGACCGTCGTGACTGCTGGAGACGTTGTTTTTATTGGCAGTGCGACCGGGTTCATCTATGCGTTTGATGCCCGGACGGGTGATGAGCTGTGGAAGTTCAACACCGGCGCCGGCATTGCGGCGACGCCTATGATCTATATGGTAAACGGCAAGGAGTATGTTTCTGTGGCTTCAGGTGGCTCAGGTGCTGGCAGGCTTGGAGACACTATTATGACCTTCGCCCTCTTCGGGCAATAGAAGTGAAGAGAGGCAAAGTGGAAGGGTAACCCAGCGATAAAGCCGCCAGAGTCGTTAGCTCAGGTCGCGGGTTGTGGCACTGGCGGCGCAGCGTGTGTCGAGGGATAGACGATGAGACTCAGAATAGTCAATATCGCATGCTTCGTTTATCCCTCTCTCACTATCTCATCGATGGGCACAGTCCAAGGTTAAGATTTTATGAGTTGCAGTAGCGTTTCTTTTCCTTCGAGCACAGGTCTGTATGACATCTCCACGAAAGAGAAGGTATCAGGTGAGGAGGTGGAGGTTGGCCTCTTAACTAATTCTTAGAGAGAGGTAAGGTCAGGATTTCCAAGAAAGGAGAGCGCGTATGAGATGGAAGAAAGTGGTAAGTGTCTTCAGTGTAGCTGTAGTTCTGGCCGTGATGACCGTGTCCGCCTCGGCCCAGAAAGGGAACAAGGGTAGGTTGCAAGATCCATATGAACTGGCAGGCCAAGAACTGGCAGGCCAAGGCATGAGAACCGCAACGCCTTGGGGTACGTTGATCCAGTATGACCATCCGCTGCCTGAGATCGATGCAGCCACATCGGCCAATTGGGAGCTTCACAATTTAGATGTGGCAGGCAGCCGATATTTCCCGCTGGATCAGATTAGCACCTCCAGTGTGAAATCGCTGGCGCCGAGTTGGCTAGCCTCGGTGAATCTCTCCACGGGGCGTGGTCTGCATATGACCCCGCTCGTTGTTAATGGGATCATGTATATCACGAGTCAGGCGGGCCGGACCGTCGAGGCGTTGGATGCGACCACGGGCGAAGCGATTTGGAGTTTCCAAGTCGCGGACAACGTGATTCCGGGGGATCAACTCGGATCGCAACACCGCGGCGTGGCCTTCGGGGATGGGACCATTTATATGCTGGCGGGCGGATCGGTGTTGGCGTTTGATGCCAAGGTTGGAACGCCGATTCCGAGCTTCGGCACCAAAGGCAAAAGCGACGTAATGTTTGACATTCTCAAGGCCAGATATCCGGATATTAAGACGACAAATGATAAGGGGAATTACTTCACGGCAGCCCCCCAGTACTACAAGGGCATGGTGATCGCCGTGTCGGGCTTTAGCGAGAGGACCCCTCCCGGTGCCTGGTTGATGGGGATTGACGCCAAGACGGGGAAACTCATCTGGAAGTTTAATACCATCCCTCAAGATCCAAGCGATGAGGGCTGGGCGATTGCCAAGGACACTTGGAGCGGCCCTCAACGGACGGGCGGCGGGATTTGGGAGACACCCTCGATTGATTCATCTCTGGGAATGCTCTATCTCCAAACCGCCAACCCATTCCCGTTTGTAGACGGTTCGTGGCGAGCAGGGACTAACCTGTTCACCAGCTCGATCGTGGCCTTGGACGTAACCACCGGCAAGATCAAGTGGTACTTTCAGCAAACGCATCACGACCTGTGGGACTTTGACTCAGCCAGCCCGCCCATTATTTTTGACATGAAAGTGAATGGGAAGACGGTCAAAGCAGTGGCTGAGTCCAGTAAGAGCGGGCTGTTGTATGTCTTGAACCGGGAGACAGGAAAGCCGATCTTCCCGATCGTAGAAACGCCCGTCCCGACGGCGACAACTCGCCCGGGAGAGAAGCCCTGGCCGACCCAGCCCATTCCATATGCCTCCGATGGGCGGACGGTTCTGGCTGTGGTGCCGATCATCCCAACGGACGTTCCAGACAATCTCGCTCAGTATATCGTTCCGCCTTTTACACCGCCATTGACAAGCACACCACAGATTAGGGCACCGGGCACATTGGGCGGAACTAATTTCGGCCCCATTTCATTCAGCCTGCACACGGGACTGCTTTACACCACGGGGGTCCATACGGCCTTCACCGCAGGGTTCACCCCTAGTCCAACGCTCCCTGCGAAGGGTTATGTGTCCGCGTTTGACGCTAACAATTTAGGATTGGTGTGGCAGAGAGTCCTTCCCGGCATCGTTCAAGGGGGGACCGTGGTGACCTCGGGCGACCTCCTATTTGTCGGCGATACGACCGGTTTCTTTTACGCGCTTGATGCTCGGACCGGCGATGTGTTATGGAAGTTCAACACCGGCGCCTCCATTGCGGCCTCGCCTATGGTCTACATGGTGAACGGCAAGGAGTATGTTTCAATCGCGGCAGGTGGCGGAAGAAATGGCCGGGTTGGAAACGTCATTGTGACCTTTGCTCTCCCCGGGCAGTAGAAGCGAAGAGTGGCAAAGGGTAAAGAGTCAAAGCGTGATGAAGCCGCCAGGGCCAGAGGTGGTAAACTGACCTCCGGTTCTGGCGGCTAATCAGGCACTACAGATGCCGCTTAATGACAGGTGACCCGCTAATCAGTAGAGTGGTCATCTCGTTGTCTGAGGTCAAGGGCCTCTTAAATCTGTTTCAAGGGCTAATTTAGTTGACGAAATCTGTGAAAGGGAGAGAGTCTATGAAACTGAAGAAGCTGTCTGCGTTTTTTAGCATAGCTGTAACTGTGGCCGTGATGACCGTGTCCGCCTCGGCCCAGAAGGGGAACAAAGGGAAGTGGCAAGATCCGTATGATGAACTGGCAGCCCAAGAGCTGGCAGCACAAGGGACGAGAACAGCAACGCCCTTGGGTACGTTGATCCGGTATGACCATCCGCTCCCTGAGATCGATGCGGCCACATCGTTTAACTGGCAGCTTCATAATCTAGATCTCTCCGGCAGCATGTACTGTCCTCTGGATCAGATTAGCACCTCGACTGTGAAGTCATTGGTTGCTGTATGGCAGGCCCAGACAGGTGTGGTCGGTTCCGGGTTTCACACGACCCCTGTAGTGGTTGATGGGGTGATGTACACCACCAGTCAGGCGGCGAGGACCATCGATGCATGGGATGCGTCAACGGGTCAGCTCATTTGGACCTTCAAAATCGAGGACGACATAATTCCATCGGACGAAATTAAAGGCAAAAACCGCGGCGTTGTTTACGGAGATGGGACGATTTATGTGCTGGCGGGCGCGTCGGTGCTGGCGTTTGACGCCAAGACAGGAAAGCCAGTTCAGGGGTTTGGCGTCAAAGGCAAGAGCGACGTGCTACTTGACATTCTGAAGGCGAAATACCCGGATATTAAGAGACCGGTTGAGAAGGGGTTTTATTTCACGATGGCCCCTCAGTATTACAAAGGCATGGTGATCTCAGGCACGGGCTACAGTGAGAACACACCTCCCGGCGGGTACTTATTCGCGGTTGATGCCAAGACGGGGAAGCTCATCTGGAAATTCAATACCATCCCTCAGGACGCCAGTGATGAAGGCTGGGCGATTGCCAAGGATACATGGAGCGGCAGTCAACGCACGGGGGCAGGTATCTGGGAGACAACCTCGATTGATCCTGCGCTGGGGACGCTCTATCTTCAAACCGCCAATCCATTCCCGTTTACAGACGGTACGTGGAGATCGGGGATTAACCTGTTCAGCAGTTCGATTGTTGCCTTGGATGTGAACACCGGCAAGATGAAGTGGTACTTTCAGCAGGTGCATCACGACCTGTGGGACTACGACTCAGGAAGTCCGTGCATCCTTTACGACCTGCAAGTGAATGGAAAGACGATCAAAGCCGTCGCCGAGGCCAACAAGAACGGACTGTTGTACGTGCTGAACCGGGAGACAGGAAAACCGATCTTTCCAGTCTTAGAATTACCCGTCCCGACGGCGACAACTCGTGTTGGGGAGAAACCTTGGCCGACGCAGCCCATTCCGTTTACGGCCAATGGGAGGACCATAGTTGCTGTATCGCCACAAGTCCTGACCGATCTCCCAGAAGGACTCGCACAGTATGTAGTCCCACCATTTACTCCGCCCAGCGTTGGCTCAAACCCACCTCAGATTAGGGTGCCGGGTCAGCAGGGCGGAACGAATTTCGCCCCAATTTCATACAGCCCGCGGATGGGAATGCTTTACATAACTGCACGAGGCACGATCTATAACACAGTGCCGAATAGCCCAACCATCCCTCTGAGGGGATACTTGTCGGCGGTTGACGCGAACACATTAGAGTTGGTGTGGCAGAAATCCTTCCCGGGACTGGTGTCAGGAGGGACCGTCGTCACATCTGGAGACCTTGTTTTTGTTGGCGACGCTGCCGGTTTCTTCTACGCGTTTGATGCCCGGACAGGTGTTGAACTATGGAAGTTCAACACCGGCGCAGGCATTATAGCGACGCCCATGGTCTACATGTTGAATGGCAAGGAGTATGTTTCAATAGCTTCGGGAGGCACTGGCAGGCTTGGGGATACCTTTATGACCTTTGCCCTCCATGGGCAATAGAAGTGAGAAGTAGCAAAAGGAAAGACTAAAGGAGTGGTGAAGCCGCCAGTGGCCGGAGAGGTATTTTGAGCTTCGGGGCTGGCGGCCTGATTCTTTGCCACGGCAGCCTGCAGTTAACTTCGCCTTTGTTCGCGCAGCGCTCGCCCGGTGGATAGTGTCTTGCACATGTTCTTACAATGTTCAATTCGTGGTCGCTTGTCTTACAGCTTACCTGGAGCGCCCAGTGATCATGCAAACTGAAATGGGGGAACATCTATGAGATTGAACAAGGTTTTAACAATTTTGAGTATAACCGTGGTAGTGGTCGTGCTCGCTATGCCAGCGTCGGCCCAGAAGGGAGCCAACAGTAAGCTCCAAGATCCATATGATCTAGCTGCCCTCGAAGGTGACGCAACACGAGTCGCCGTGGAGAATACAGCCATTGGCACACTGATCAGGTATAAGGACCAAGCCCCAGCTCAGGTGGATGCGGCCACGTCGTTTAACTGGCAGCTGCACAACTATGATCTGAATAACGGCCGGTACGCTGCGCTGGATCAGATTAACATCTCCAATGTCAAATCGATGGTCCCAGCTTGGATAGCTTCACTCACAGTGGCCCAGCCCTCGGCTCGCGGCTTTCAAACGACCCCCGTGGTGGTTGATGGGGTGATGTACATAACTGGTCAGGCGAGCACTGTGGTCGAGGCATTGGATGCTGTTACCGGCACACGCATTTGGACCTTCCAGATAAATCCCGGCCTAATTAGCGATTCCGATACTAACCAGAAGCAAAACCGAGGTGTGGCCTATGGAGATGGCGCTATTTATATGGGTGCGGGCCCATTGGTGCTGGCGTTTGACGCAAAGACAGGACAACCGCTTCAGACCTTCGGCAACAAGGGCGCAAGCGATGTCGTGTTTCAGCTTCTGAAAGCCAGATACCCGGATATCAAGGCGCCAATTGAGAAGGGCTATCAATTCACTGCGGCCCCACAGTATTACAAAGGCATGGTGATCACAGTTGCAGGCTATAGTGAGCTGAACAATCCTGGCGGGTTGGTGATCGCTGTTGATGCCAAGACAGGGAAACTCATTTGGAGTTTCAATACCATCCCACAAGGTCCAACCGATCAAGGCTGGGAGATTTCCAAGAACACTTGGAGCGGCGACCGCCAGGGCGGTGGCGTGTGGGGGACGCCCGCGATCGAGCCGGAGACGGGGACGCTCTATTATTCAATTGCCAATCCATACCTCAGCGGGTTTCAGGAAGCCCCGGGCAAGCTCCGAACTGGCATCAACCTTTTCACTGATTGTATGGTGGCCATGGACCTCGCAACCGGCAAGCTGAAATGGTACTACCAGCAAACGCATCACGACCTGTGGGACTTCGACTCCGCGAGCCCGGTCATTCTTTATGACATGAAGGTGGGTGGAAAGACGATCAAAGCTGTCGCTGAGGCCAGCAAGAATGGACTGCTGTATGTGCTGAACCGGGCGACAGGCAAGCCGATTTATCCGATCTTAGAACAACCCGTGCCGACCGCGACGCCTCGCGCGGCGACTGGAGAGACAGTTTGGCCGACTCAGCCACATCCGTATTCGGCCAATGGGCAACTCGTTGCTACAGTACCACTGACTCCGACGGAAGTCCCCGATGATCTCCTTCAGTATGTGACTCCACCGTGGGCCGTGCCAGCTCCAAACCAGATCACGTCACCGGGCCTCCGAGGCGGCGTTAATTTTGCCCCAACTTCACAGAGTCCCCAGACGGGCATGCTTTACACCTCGGCCCTCCACGTGATTCAAAATACGGTCCCAAATACCACTGGCAGGATTCCTAGTAGAGGAATCGTGTCGGCGTTTGATGCAAACACTTTGGATTTGGTGTGGCGCACAGTCATTCCTTCCCCAACGCAGAATGGGACCGTCGTGACCTCTGGAAACCTTGTCTTTGTTGGCGATGCTGCCGGTTTCTTTTACGCGCTTGATGCCCGGACAGGTGAGATCCTGTGGAAGTTCTACACTGGTTCCGGGATTGCGGCGGCGCCGATGACCTACATGGTGAATGGCAAGCAATACGTCTCTATCGCTTCGGGCGGCGCAGTTTATGGCACTAGGTTTGGAAGCACCATTACGACCTTTGCTCTCTTCGGTCAATAAAAGTTAGGAGCGGCTGGAACGAAAGAGCAAGGGGTGATCAAGCCGCCAAGGCCAGCGTAGTATATTGAGGTTCGGCTTTGGCGGCCCAATTTTTGTCCGGGCTGTAAGAGGTAGGAATTCGATGGTATATCATGCAAGATTATTGCTCTTGACCTTCTTTGTTTCTGTCCTAATTATCCTAGTACGGCCGCAGGTGCCGATTCCCGGGATCGGACCGCTAGGAGCCATCATTAGAGCACAGACGGGATTTCGGGAGGCCGAGGGGTTAGCGGTGATCCCCGGGGAAACATCTATTTCTCAGACATACTTCTGTACCGGATTTACAAGCTGGATACTGAGGGCCTCCTGTCGATCTTCATGGAAGCCACGGAGGGTATCGTTGGTATGAGGTTCGACGGACGCGGTCGGTTGATCGCGTGTCAGGGTGCTCTAGAGCGTCTCATCGCCATTGATGTGAGCACCAAGGCCGTAACGGTTCTCGCGAACCAATATGGGGGCCGGGCGTTCAATGAGCCGCACGATTCGGTCGCGGATCGTAGTAATGGCGCAGCTCACCCAACTCGGACAGGGCGACGGACTGACCATAGACATCAAAGGCAACCTATATGTAAGCCGTCCACGCAGCTCTGCCGTCGAAGTGGTCACGCCGACAGGTCAGTCCCTGGGATTGATTCAATATCCAGAAGCGGCATCCCACTGTACATTCGGCGGCACGGATTTGAAGACTCTCTATGTCAGCGCGCAGACCTCACTGTACGCGGCGAAGATGGAAGCCGCTGGATATCCTCCCGGTACCCGCGGCAATACCGTCTCCCGTATGTTAGCCGATCCACTGTGGGCATGGGGTTCTATTTGGCGGCTGAGTCATAATTGGCGATCGGACCAGTGATCGTGAGGTATGAATATGTTGGGAAAAACGATTGGAAGAATCACCCTCGTCGGTATAAGCCTGTTCCTGATTGGCATTTCTGAATCCGCTGGCTGGGGTCAGCAGCCAGCCAAAACTACTGAAGCCCCGTCGGCGGTCATCGCCAAGATCGAGGATTACGTGCTCACGGTCAAGGACTTGGACCAGATTATGGAGGGCTATCCCGCGGGCTCGGTCTCATCGCGTGAAGAGAAACTGCGCGTGGTCGAAAGTTTAATTACGCCGAAGCTCTTTGCCTTGGCAGCACGGACCGCCAAATTGGATGCCGAAGCTGAATTTCCGAAAGCCAAGCGGGACGCGCGGGAAAGAGCACTAGTGAATACCTATATTCAGCGCCATGTTTATCCGAAGTATTCTGTGGAGGCAGCGCAAAAGTATTTCGAGGCTCACAAAGAAGAGTTGAAGTACTTTTCTTACTACCGCAATGAGATCATCAAGAATCTGAGGAAACAAGCGGTGGCGGACACCACGCAGTCGCTTATGAAACAGTGGCGAGTCAAGCAAGGTGAGGATCTGAAGGCGCTGGACCTGCGACGTGCCGACGCTTCACTGGTTCTGGCCCAGGTTGAAGACAAGCGAATCTCAGTGAGTGATCTGAAACAACTGGCCGCCCAGACATACGAGCCGGAAGAAGTTTCCCGATTATCGGTCGATGAGCAATCGGAGTTATTGGATTGGCTGGTGATGAGGCAATTGTGCCTGTTGGAAGCCGAGAAAACCGGCCTGGCCGATGATCCGGCCGTGCGGAAGACGATGGCCGAGTCTGAAGATCTATTGCTGGCCACACGATACACGGTGTTGACACAAAATAAGGTCACTCTCGAGGATGCCCGACGCTATTACCAGGACCACCTCGGCGAATTCAAGGGAACGGATCAGGTTTGGCTGCGCCATATTGTGGTCGCCGCACAGGACGACGCGCGGTCGGTCAAGACCAAGCTGAATAGTGGGGCTCGGTTCGAGGAAGTGGCCAAGGCCGTTTCCATCGATAAATCGACCGCCGAAAGAGGAGGCGACTTGGGTTGGGTGAGGAAAGGACGTCTGTATCCTGAGGTTGAAAAACTGGCCTTCCAACTTCAACCTAAGCAGGTCAGCGAGCCAATCAGAACGCCTGAAGGATATGTCATCGTGAAGATGGAAGAGCGGTTGGCGGGGACAGTCAATCCGTTTGATCGAGTGGCCTCGCAGATCTTGCTCGAGTTGAAGACGCAAGCGATCGAGGCGGAACGCCGGCGGTTGATGGCTGTCTACAAAGTGACGATCAACAAGGAATTACTTTGAGTCAAGACAGAATAGGTCCGGATCAATAGAAGTGATCATTACAATGAGAAAAAGAACGGTTAGGGTCGCGGCGATTGTCCTGCTGTCTTTCGGTGTATCTATAAACAGAGTTCATTCATTTTCTGGAGGGCCGCCTGAGGGCGTGAGCGGGGTGCCGGAAGAGCATGGTATTCCCGCCGAGTTGACGTGCAACCAATCGGGATGCCACGAAGGCTTCCCGGAGAATCCAGACACGCGGGGCAAAGTCGCAATTATTGGCTTGCCGGACAATTACGTGCCCGGAAAACGATACACGCTTATGTTCCGTATCACACAGCCAGATTCCGACAGGCGGCAGCGGGGTTGGTCGATAACGCCGTGGCGGCAGCGGCCGCATGGGGCGACTATGACAACGATGGCAATCCGGATCTGTTTGTTGCCAATGCGGGCCAGGACTTTCTCTACCGCAACAATGGCGATGGGGCCTTCAATCAGGTAGCTCTCTTTTCAGGAATGACCGACACGGCGATGGGCAGCGGGGCCAATTGGTTCGATTTTTGGTAAAGACGGAAACATCGATCTGCTGGTGGCCAATGTGGATACTGGAAACTTCCTCTACAAGAATCCTGGGCAGTCAGGAGCTGCCACAGCGTCGACCGACGAGTTGACCCGAAGACTGAAGGCGCGTCCTTGGTTTGCGAGCTCTCTCGGCTTGGTCCTGCTAAGCGTTGTCGCATTGAAGTAGCGGGCAAACCAGAACAGGACGTAAGCGTCAATAAGTTCAGGACATGGCTGCACCGCCGGCGAATGACATTTGTGCCAATGCATTTGACCCGACAGAGAAGGATTCCCGATTTGGGTCTCGTTGTTCGCAGAGTGCATCAACATCGGTCTCGCCTCTGTCGAGTGCAGTGAAGTAGAGGGCCGTGTAATAGCACGGTAACCCTTCGTCGGATTGATCCTTGACCTTGCCCCCAGGAAGGCGCCAAGCTGTGGCTTGAGTTAATTTCATCTTTCCTTATCCAGAGGTTGCGACGTGGCCGTGTCTTTATATACGTTCATACAATGTTCAGTTGGTGGTCACTTGTTTTGCGACTTGCTTGGCGTGACCGTCGATCGTACAAACTGAAGTGGTTTCCCACAGTGGTCGTATCCGTGCCGTCGGTTGTTTGACCCGGATGTAGTTAGTGATTCAACCGTAGCGTTGGCCCGAGCGGAGTGAGACGCGCAATTGCTGAGGCCCAATGGTTCAAGGCTTCGACGCCTCTTCCGGAAGGCCATTACGTTGACAGGGAGCATATTTTCGACTGTAATAGCGTCACTGCTATTCTCGTGAGGAAGTGGTTTC
>JACXTT010005698.1_pt1 | contig 18012 bp, 17 predicted proteins | sample 9270951 | NCBI WGS metagenome assembly JACXTT01 (sample SAMN15532306, study PRJNA645909) | rock metagenome | isolation source: weathered quartz diorite | place: Puerto Rico | collected 2017-06-21 | reverse complement strand
GTACTTCGCCTCCCTTGTAACGGTCGCTGTGCACGTTCACGTATAGGTTGCCGGCCTTGAGCGCCTCGATCTGCGCCGCCGTGAGCTTCTTGCCTTCCGGCACGCTGTAGGTGTCGCCGTTCTTGCTGAGCGGCACGATCACCGGGCCGTTCTGGCCTTTCGCGCCCTGGTGGATGTGCGCCATCGTGCCCTTCACGCCCTCGGTAGTGACGCCGCCGGTAATGGTGCCGTCCTCGGCGACGCGGAAGCTGCCGCTGCCCTTGCCGTCGCCCTTCGCGGGCGGGACTTCCTCGGCGCCGGTGAGGCTCACTTTCATCGCGCCGCTGCCCGGCATCCAGTCGGGCATCTTGTCGCGCAAACCCGCGCAGCCTGCGAGCGCGACGACCGCAATCATCGCCACCATGCTCTTCATCGCTTGTCCCTCCTCATCGAGTGTTGAACCGATCGCAGAATCAAACAGGCGGGCGGCTAGAATATTCCCATGCCTGCCATCGCCGCCTCATCCGCACTTTCGCGCCTGCGCATTCTAGACTTTTCGCGCGTGCGCGCCGGGCCGACGTGCGTAAGGCAGTTCGCCGACTTCGGCGCCGACGTGATCAAGATCGAGTCGCCGCCGGGGGTCGACCCGAACGAGAACATGGGCGGGCCGCGCGACGGCCCGGACATGCAGAACCTGCATCGCAACAAGCGCGCGATGACGCTCAACCTCAAGCTGCCCGCGGCGCGCGAGGTGCTGCATCGCCTGGTGAAGACGGCGGACGTGGTGATCGAGAACTACCGCCCCGACGTGAAATATCGCCTCGGCATCGACTACGAGTCGCTCGCCAAGATCAACCCGCGGATCATCCTCGCGAGCATCTCGGGCTTCGGCCAGGACGGGCCGTACCGCGACCGGCCGGGCTTCGACCAGATCGCGCAGGGCATGAGCGGCATCATGTCGGTCACGGGCGCACCCGGGCAGGGACCGATGCGCGTCGGTTGCGCCGTGGCGGACGTGGGCGCCGGGCTGTTCGCCGCGCTCGGCATCCTGACGGCGCTCTATGAGCGCGAGCATTCGGGGCGCGGCCAGTGGGTGCAGAGCTCGCTCCTGCAGGCGGGCATCGCGCTCCTCGACTTCCAGGCGGCGCGCTACACCATGAAGGGCGAGGTTCCCGGGCAGGTGGGCAACGACCACCCCACCAGCATGCCCACGTCGGCGTACAAGACGAAGGACGGCTACATCAACGTCGCTGCCTCGGGCGACGGCATGTGGACGCGTATCTGCAGACTTTTCGGCCGCGAGGACCTCGCCACGGACCAGCGCTTCAAGACCAACGAGCTGCGGGCGAAGAACCGCGCGGCGCTCAATGCCGAGATGAACCAGGCGCTCGCGACGCGCAGCTCGGCCGAATGGATCGAGGCGCTGAACGGCATCGGCGTGCCCTGCGGCCCGATCTACAGGATGGACGAGGTCTTTGCGGACCCGCAGGTGAAGCATCTGGGCGTCGCCACCGAAGTGAACCATCCGCGCCTGGGACGCTTCCGGATCCTCAACCAGGCGCTGAAGCTCTCGCGCACGCCCGCGATGCTGAAGACGGCGACGCCCGAGATCGGGCAGCACACCCCGGAGATCCTGCGCGAGCTCGAGTACAGCGACGCCGACATCGCGCGGCTGCACGCGCAGGGCGTGGTGTGAGCGCTGGACGCATCGCGGCGCGCAGCGAGGGCGCGATCGGCTGGCTGGTGTTCGACAACCCCGAGCGGCGCAACGCCGTGTCGCTCGAGATGTGGCAAGCGATCCCGCGGCTGCTCGACGATTTCGCGGCGGACTCAGGCGTGCGGGTGGTGGTGCTCACCGGCGCGGGCGACAAGGCGTTCGTTTCCGGCGCCGACATCTCGCAGTTCGAAAAGGAGCGCGCGAGCGCCGAGGCGGTCAAGCGCTACGAGGAGCTTGGCGAGCGCGCGCAGGCGAGCATTGCCGGCTTCGACAAGCCGGTGATTGCCATGATCCGCGGCTACTGCCTGGGCGGCGGGCTCAACGTCGCGAACCTCTGCGACCTGCGCATCGCCGCCGAGGACGCGCGCTTCGGCATCCCGGCCGCCCGCATGGGTCTCGGCTACCGCGCGAGCTCGATGAAGAAGCTGGTCGACATCGTCGGCAAAGCGGCCGCGCTCGAGATCATGATTACCGCGCGCCAGTTCAGCGCCGCCGAGGCGCTGAGGATCGGCCTCGTGCACCAGGTGGTGCCCGTTCCCGAGCTCGAGACGGCGACGCGCGCCTATTGCGACATGATCGCCGCCAACGCGCCGCTCACCATGCGCGCGTCGAAGCGCATCATTCGCGAGGTGACCAGGGGCGGCGGCTACGACGCGGCCGCGTGCCAGGCGTGGGTCAAGCAGTGCTTCGCGAGCGACGATTACCGCGAGGGCCGCCAGGCCTTCATGGAAAAGCGAAAGCCCGTCTTCAAAGGGCGTTGACCACGAGGAGGATGCAGATGAAGCGTTGGATGGCGGCGGCTGTGCTCGCCGGTGCGGCGGCCGGCGCCGCGGCGCAGAACTTCCCGGCGAAGCCGATCACGACGGTGGTGGGCTTCGAGCCCGGCGGCGGCACCGATACGGTCGCGCGCATTGTCGCCAAGCCGCTCGGCGACATCCTGGGACAGCAGATCGTCGTCGAGAACCGCGCGGGTGCCGGCGGCAACATCGCGGTCGACTACGTCGCGAAGAGCGCGCCGGACGGCTACACGCTGGTGCTCGCGAACGTCGGCGCGATCGCGGTGAACCCGCACATCATGAAGACGACCTACGACCCGCTGCGCGACCTCACACCCGTCACGATGGCGGTGGTGTTCGCCAACGTGCTCGTGGTGCAGCCCGAGCTGCCCGTCAAGACGCTGCGCGACTACGTGGACTATGCGCGCAAGAACCCGGGGAAGGTGACGTACGCATCCTCGGGCATCGGCGGCGCCGGGCACCTGGCTGGCGAGCTCCTGCGGAACATGGCGAAGATCGACATCGTCCACGTGCCCTACAAAGGCGGCGGGCCGGCGATGCATGGGTTCCTCGGCAAGCAGGTCGACTCGTTCTTCGCTACGCCGGTGTCGTCCTTCAAGCAGATCGAGGCAGGCAAGGCACGGGCGATCGCCACCACGGGCACGAAGCGCGCGGCGCTGTTACCCAACGTGCCAACCGTGGCCGAGGCGGGCTACCCGGGCTACGAGGCGCTCAACTGGTACGCGTATTTCGGGCCGGCCAATCTGCCGAAGGAGATCGTCGCGCGGCTGAACCAGTCGCTCGTCAAGGCGCTGCAGAGCCGCGAGGCAGTGACGCTCCTCGACAAGCAGGGCGTCGAGCCGCAGCCCGGCACGCCCGACGAGCTCGCGCGCTACGTCGCGCGCGAGTATGACACCTGGGGCAAGGTGGTGAAGGAAGCCGGCATCAAGGCCGAGTAATCCGGAGCCAGGGTCGCAATTATCAGCCGGCGAACAGCCGGCCGATACAGGTCAACGCGTTCCCCCGTGGCGGTATCCATTGAAGTTCGGACAATTGCGACCCTGGATCGGAATTCAGATGTGCACCACGATCTTGCCGACGTGGGCGTCGGCTTCCATGCGCGCGACCGCTTTGGGCAGCTCGGCGAAGTCGTAGACGCGATCGACGAGCGGCTTCAGTTTTCCGCTCGCGAAGAGCGGCAGCCAGTCGCGCGCAAAGCCCTGCACGGTGACCGCGCGCTGTGCCGCCGTGCGCAGCTTGTTCGAGACGCCGAAGAGCTTGAGCCGCTTTGAGTGCAGCGCCTCGAGGTCGAGCTCGCTTTTCAGCACGCCGTCGACGTAGCCGACGGTGGCATGCCGCCCCTCGTAGGCGAGCACGCGGATGGTCTCGGCGAAGACCGAGCCGCCGACGTTGTTCACCACCAGGTTGACGCCTTTGCCGCCGGTGGCGTCCATCACCGGCTGGTAGAAGCTCGGCGCGCGCGTGGCGATGCCGACGTCGAGGCCATGGCGCTTGAGCGCTTCCAGCTTGGCGGCAGAGCCCGAGGTGCCGATGACCTTGGCGCCGATCGCCTTCGCGGCGAGCAGCGCTGCGACGCCGACGCCCGCCGCGACGCCGGTGACGAGCAGCCACTCGCCGGGCTTGAGGTTCCCCTGCTGGACCAGCATGTCGTAGACCACCAGGAAGGTGATCGGCACCGCGGCCGCTTCCTCCCAGGAGAGGCTCGCGGGCACCGGGATGGCGTCGGGCTCGTCCATGAGCGCGTACTCACCGAACGCGCCCGGAAGGCGGCCCATGACGCGCTTGCCGCTGCCGGCGACTTCGCCGGCGCCGTCGGTGCCGGCGGGCTTGGCGGCGCCGGGCTTGGTGAGGCCCGAATTTAACCCATGTGCGCGGATGAATTCGCCACGGTTCAGGCTGGCGGCGCGTACCCGGACGAGCAATTTGCCCGCCGCGGGCTGCGGCTGGGGCACCTCGCGCAGCTCTAGGGCCGTGCCGCGCTCGGTCGACTGGACGAAGTAGGCTTTCATGCGCCGGGATTATGCCCACGACCGGCGTCATATCACGCCGCTATATTGGGAGCCTCCTTCCTCCCCAGGAGCCGATATGAAGAGGTTACTCAGCATGCTGATCGTCGCCGCGGCGCTCGTCGTCCCGCAGGTCCAGGCCGGGGTGATCGGCACCGACAAGGCGCTACAGGCCTCCAGCGAGCGCGAGCGGGTGAAAGCGATGCTCGCGCGGCCCGAGGTCGCCCGCGAGCTGCAGAAGTTCGGCATCAACGCGCAGGACGCCGCGGCGCGGGTCGATGCGATGAGCAATGAAGAGGTGGCTCAGCTCGCCGGGCGGCTCGATGCGCTGCCGGCCGGCGGCGCGCTCAGCAACAACGAGCTGATCATCATCCTGCTGGTGATCGTCATCGTCCTGCTCGTCGTCTAGGCGGCGAGCTCTACCGCTTCGCTTCTCTCGTTCACCGTGGTGAGGCGCGCCGGGCGGCGCCACACCCGGTGGACGTACTCGAGCACGCGCTTGGCGCGGGTGACATCGAGCCCGCGGCCGTCGCTGGCGTGGTCGTGCGCGAGGGTCAGGCTGCCGTCGTGCTTCAGCTCGACGGCGGCGACGCGCGGCGCGCCGAAGTTGAACTTCGGCGCGAGGATCGCCTCGCGGATGGCGTTGATGTCCTTGGTGGCGACGCGGATCTCGTCGCCCGGTCGCGCCTCATAGACGAACAGCCCCGCCTCGCGCGCGAGCTCCTCGTCGAGCCAGTTCCTGATGAAGCCGAAGTCGTCCTCGTCGCGCCGCACCTCGCGCGCGCGATCGATGCCGTGTCTTTCGACGATCCGCTCCCAGATGGTGAAGCCCAGGTGATAGGGATTGATGGCGAGCGCGGTCTGCTGGCCGCTCGCGAACGGGCGCACCACGTCGGAATGGGCCTTGATGGCCGATAGATACAGGGGCTGAGGCAGGAATTCGGCCTCGCGCAGCAGCCGCGCATGCCAGTAGGACGCCCAGCCCTCGTTCATGATCTGGCAGGCGAACACCGGGTAGAAGTAGAACGACTCCGAGCGCACCATCAGGAAGATGTCGCGCTCCCACTGCTCGAGCTCGGGGGCGTAGTTGGCGATGAACCAGAGCAGGTCGTACTCCGGGTGGGGCGGGACCGGTGCGCGCACCAGCCCGGTCTTCTTCGCCGCCGGCTCGTCCGCCCCGGGCAGCTGCTTGAAGCGCGCCCGGAACTGGCTTTCGACGAGCGCCGCCTTCTGCGGCAGGAACTCGGGGTAGCGCGCCCGGTGCAGCTCGCCGCCGACGTCAATATGCGATTCGAGCGCGAGCGCGGCGTCGAGCACCGCCTCGACGCGCTCGACGCCGTGCGCCTCGATGGCGAGCTGGATGCGATGCGCGTGCGCCGCGGCGGTCTCGACGATGTTGCCGCCCGCCATGGCATGGAAGCGCGCGAAGAGCTGGTTGTTCTTGGCGAAGTCGGCGTGCCCGAGGACGTGCGCGGTGACCAGCGTGTTCTCGGCGAGCGAATTGCCGTCCATCAGGAAGGCGCGGCACGGGTCGCCCGGAAACATCACTTCGAAAATCTTCGAGTGGCCCATGCTCTGGCGCACCAGCTGGTGGATGTAGCGCACGCCGAAGGACCAGTGCGGCATGCGCACCGGCAGGCCGTAGACCGCGATCTCGGTCATCAGGCTCTCGGGCGCGAGCTCGAAGTCGACGTGGTAGTAGTCAAGCCCCAGGCGCCGCGCGAGCGACTCGATGCGCGCGGCGTAGTCCTCGAGCTCAGTCACCGGCAGCCTGCTGCGAGAAGAACTCGCGGATCGCCTTCCAGACATCGTCCTGCGAAGCGATGTGGCTCGTGCCCACCGGCAGCCCGGCGCCCTTCAGCTCGGTGAAGAGCTCCGCGAGCTGCGTGTCGCGCGGCCGGAAGGTGGCGACGCCGCCGGTCTCGCAGTAGCCGGTGTAGTTAACCTGGCGGGCGATCTCGGTGAGCGAGGTGCGCGCTTCGTCGCGGTCCTCGGCGGCGTTCTCGCCGTCCGAGGCGTAGAAGAAGTACACGTTGTAGCGACTCGGATCGTAGCGCGACGTCATGACGTCGAGCGCAAGGCGGGCGACCGTGGAGGTTACCGTGCCGCCGCTCGATGAGGCCTGGAAGAACTGGCTCTCGTCGAATTCCCAGGCCTGGGCAGCATGCGCCAGGAACACCGTCTCGACCTTGGCATATTGGCGCCGGATGCCCTGCAGCGCGAAGAAGAAGAACTGCTTGGCGAGCCGCCGCTGCGCCTCGTCCATCGAGCCCGAGACGTCGAGCGCGAAGATCACCGCGGCGCTCGTGGCGGGCGAGGGCCGGCGCACCAGCTGGCGGAAGCGCAGGTCCTCGTTGACCAGCGAGATCGGCTCCTCGTCCGCCGTGGTATCGGGGCTGCCGGGGGCGTTGCCCTGGATGGCGTGGCGCTTCACCGCCTCCTTCATGGTGCGCCGCCGATCGAGCCGCGAGCGCGCGCCGCGCTTGTCCCACCCCTCGCGCACGTAGTCGGCCTGGTCCATGCTCGCGGTGCGCTTGGGCTTGAGCTCGGGCAGCTTCAGCTCCTCCCACAGCCAGTCGACGATCTCGTCGACCTTGAGCTCGACCACGAAGCGGATCTCGCCGTCGCCGGTGCCGCCGGCCTGGCCGGCTTCGCCGCCTTCCTCGCGCCCGGGCTGCAGCACGTCGCCCGGCTCGCCCTTGCCCTGGCCCGCACCCTGCTGCACCTGCGCGTCCGCCAGCCGCAGGCGCGAGTGCTCGAGGAACTTCACCGGCACGGCGACCGTGCGGTTGCCGGGGCGCGTCATCAGGTCCGAGCTCGCGAGGAGCTCCGGCAGCGTCTCCTTCACCGCCGCGCGCACCTTCTCGTTGTGGCGCAGCCAGTCGCGCGCGCCTCGCGAGAAGAGGTCGTACCAGGGCGTCTCGGCGGCGATGCGAATGGTCATTCTTGCGCCAGGAGAGTGGTCACGTAGTTGAGCGCCTCGCGAGCGCTGTGCGGGTCGTACCCGTACTCGTCGACGAGGCGCTTCTCCACCACGGAGATTTTCTGCCGGGTCTCTTCATCCGGCCGCGCGGCCGAGCTCACCAGCCTCAGCACGTCGCGCCGGCTCTCGAAGAGGTACTGCTCCACCGCGTCGTGCAGCGGCGCATGCGAGTCGAGCGTGAACTTCTCGCCGCGCTTGTACGCGCCCATCGCCTTGCGCACCACTTCCTGGCGGAAGGAGAGCTTGCCGGACTCGGAGATGCGGATCTTCTCCTCCACCGAGCGCAGGAAGCGCTCGTCGGGCTTCCTTTCCTCGTTGGTGATCGGATCGCGCACCGTGCGGTTGTCGAGCGTCGCCTCGACCTCGTCCAGATACTTGTCGAGCAGCTGCTGAGCCTCCTGCTCGAAGGACACGAAGAGCGCCTTGTGCACGTCCTCCTTGACCCAGCGGTTGTAGAAGTCCTTGCGCACCACCACGAGGAAATCGACCCACTTCCGCTTCTTCTTGCCGTCGATCCGCACGTCGGACTCGATCGCGTCCTTGAGCGCGATCAGGACGTCCATGGTGGTGAGGCTCTTCGCCTGCGACTGGATGATGGCGTTGGAGAGCGCGTTGATCACGAAGCGCGGCGACACGCCCGCCAGGCCTTCGTCGGGGTTTTTCTGCCGCATCTTGTCGGCTTCCGTGGCCGACACCCCCTCGACGTCTTCGCCGGCGTACAGGCGCACCTTCTTCACGTTGTCGGCGTCGCGCTCCTCGGCCTCGCCGAGGCGCGAGAGCACGGCGAACACCGCCGCGACGTGCAGCGCATGCGGGTCGAGGTGCACCTCGCGGAACGCCTGCGTGGAGGAGCACAGCTTGCGGTAGATGCGCGCTTCCTCCTTGTAGTCGAGCGTGTAGGGCACCTGGATGATGACCATGCGGTCGAGCAGCGCCTCGTTCTCCGGCTCCTGCAGGAACTTGCGGAACTCGGCGAAGTTGGTGTGCGCGACGATCCCTTCATCGACGTGGATCAGCGGGAAGCGCGATACCTTGACGTTCTTCTCCTGGGTGAGCGTGAGCAGCAGGTACAGGAACTCGCGCTTCACCTTGAGGATCTCGATCATCTCGAGCAGCCCGCGGCTCGCGGCGAACACCGCCCCCGACCAGGACCAGGCGCGCGGGTCGCCCTCGTCGCCGAACTCGCTGACTTTGGACAGATCCACGGAGCCGACCAGGTCGGCGATATCAGCCGTGGTCGGGTCATGCGGCGCGTACGTGCCGACGCCGACGCGCGCGGCTTCCGAGATGAAGACACGCTGCACCGGCATCTGCATGAAGTCGCCGTTGAACTCGTGCTGCAGGCGCGTGGTACAGAACGGGCAGAGCTCGCCCGTGATCTCCACCCCGTAGGTCTGCCGGAATTGCGCGCGCAGCGTGTGCGGGATGAGATGCAGCGGCGACTCGTGCACCGGGCAGCCGTGGATCGCGTAGAGCGCCCCGGCGTCGGTCTGGCTGTAGGCTTCCATGCCGCGCTTGAGCAGGATCACCATGCTCGACTTGCCGCCCGAGGGTGGCCCGAGCAGCAGCAGAAGACGCCGGCCTACTTCGGAGCCGGCGCTCGCCGCTTTGAAGTAGTCGACGATCCGTGCGATCGTATCGTCGATGCCGAACAGCTCGTCCTCGAACAGCTGGCAGCGGAAGCGGCCGTTGACGTCGTCAAAGCCGTTGGCGCGCAGCATGTCCCAGATGTACTGGTGGCTCGAGCGCGTAATGCCCTTCGCATCCGCAGGGAATATCGTCTCGAGGAACTCCGCGAGCGGGCCGCTCCAGCGCGCGGCGCGATGATCCTTGGTGAACTCGACCAGCGACTTCAAAAAGTCGGAGTGGCGCCCGGTCGGTGCACTTCTCATTGGCGTGTCTGCATTCACGATCATGACTCCTTGGCCAGAGCAAGATTCGACCCAGAGGCGGCCCATGTCCCCCCTTTTGGCACAGGCGACCGCACTTGTATTGCGTGCTCTATTTCCCACGAACGCGCCGAACGGCCCAGCGTTGACCCGCAGCAGCCGATATCGCGGACCTCGCGACTTGATGACAAAATCCGCCTGACAAGCGAATCGAACCTGCCCATGCCCCCTCCGGTCAAACACCCCAGATGCTGAAAGAAATCCACGGGGTCGCCGACGACCCCCCAGCGCGCCGGCGCTGGTTTCACGACGAGTACTTCGACTTGTTCGTCTGGCAGACGGACGACGAGGTGACGCTGTTTCAACTGTGCTACGGCGTCGACTCGAGCGACCGGGCGCTGGTGTGGGACAAGCGCCGCGGCTTTTTCCACGACGGTCCCCCGGCGCCCGACGAGGTGGTGGCGCGCTTCGACGATGCGGCGACCGCGCTGCCGGAAGATATCCGGGCCGAGATCAGGGAGAAGATCCACGAGTTTGCCGGCCGGCGCATCGCGGTGACCTCGCGACGGCGCCAATTCCGCCGCGCCGCATGGCAGCGCTAGCGACACGCGTCGACGATCGTCGACAAGCCGTTTTTTCAGAGGAAATGAATCTTCAGCGGGGCGCGCGTTGCGCGCGCTCGGTAACACTTTCCTGCTCGTCGCGGCTCTAGGCTTGGTCGCGGTTCTTCCCTTCGTTGTTTTGTTGCTGCCAAGTCCCATCTTGCTCCAGCCGCAACCGGCACGCAAGTCTGCAATTGGGTCAAAATGTTTGGCGTTAAGGGAGGTAAAACCATGAAACCGGAATTAGCGCTCCTCGTATGGGCAGTGCTGCTCACTTTTGTGCAGATGCTCGTCGCCGTGACGGGTGCCATACTGCAGGTCGGGCTGCCGGCGCTCGCCGCCAATCGCGAAGGGCTCGCAGCGTGCACCGGCTGGGCGGGGCGCACCGCGCGCGCGCACCACAACATGCTCGAGAACCTGGTGCTGTTCGCGGCGCTGGTACTCGTTGCGGTAGCCGCCGGCCGCACCAACAGCACGACGCTGCTGGGCGCGCAGCTCTTTTTCTGGGCGCGTCTTGTCTATGCGCTGGTGTACCTGGCGGGCATCCCGTGGCTGCGCACCGCGGTGTGGCTGGTCTCCGTCGTCGGGCTAGCGCTTATCTTTTCACAGGTACTGTAGGCGCGCCGATCGCGACCGGCCGGATCGCCGATCCGGCCGCGCCCTTTTCGCGCAGCGGCAGGATCACCGTGCAGGACAGCCACACGCGGTCGCGCGCGAGCTCGTCGAGCTTGGCGTTCTCGACGAGATGCACGCCGGCTTGCGTCAGCAGGTGGTGATGCACGACGAAAGGCAGCCCGGGCGGCGTGCCTTCGGCAGGGCCGCTCTTCCCCTGCAGCATGCCTTCGGGCACGCTGTCGATGAACGGCGCATCAAGCCCGATCGCGACGATGCGCTTCTCGCCGAGATAGCGCGCGGCGTCGTATGAAATTCCGGGCGCCGCGGCGTAATAGGCCTTCTCGGTATCCGGGTCGCGCCACTTCTCTCCCCACCCGGTATGCACGTAGACCACGTCGCCGGGCAGGATGCCGCGGTTGGTGAGCGCCTGCGCCTTCAGCATCCCCTGGATGTCTTTCGCCGTGACGAACTGGCCGGCTTCCATGGGCTTGCCCTTGCCGACGTACGCTTTCGCATCGAGCAGCACGGCGCTCGTGATGATCGGCGGCGCTTTGTCGACACCCAGGCGCTGAAGCGGTGAATCGGGCGAGGGCTTCACGTCCTGCTCGGTGAAGCCGCCGTAGTACACGGCCTCCCCCGCGGGAAACGGCGGCTTGCCGTCCCACGGCTGCTTCAACGCGGCGAAGTGCCCCAGCGGGTCGAACTGCGTGCCCTGCTGTCCCGGCTCGGCGCCGTCGGCGATCGTCTCGCTGTTGAACGCATGCGCCGTCATCGGGATGCCGGCGGTGGGCCTCGGCTTCACCACGTACGGCCCGGCGAACGGCGAGAGCGGCATGCTGTTCGAGCGCAGCTGCGCGAGCTCGTACGCCTTCGCCCCGGGCAGCGCCATGTGCCAGGCGCAGCGATTCCAGGTCGCGGCGCCGAGCTGGTTCGCCATGCCGCGCTCGTCGCCCGCCGGCCACGGCGGCGAAGGCATCGGCGCGCGCTGCGGCTTGAGCGGCTCGGCGCCGTGAACCAGCAGCGGGAAAACGAGGAGAAGCCAATTAAGATACGCGCGCATAAAAATAAGGGAGCTCTGTTTGGCGGTGCGCCAAGTCTACCGGGCTCAAGCCTATGCGCTTGCCCTGGCCGCGGTTCTCGGCGCAACCAGCGCCGGCGCGGCGAGCGATCCGTTCATCGACACGCTGCCCGTCGGCGGCGCGGCCGTCGGCTACCTGCTGCGCCTGGAGCGCTCCACCTACCGTGACGCCGCGCGCGTCCCCGATCAGCTGCCGCTCTATCTTTACGAAGGCGAGCACGCCTACCTGCACGGCACGCGCCTCGGACTGAAAGCGAGCGCGGCCGACTGGCGCTTCGACGCCTTCTTCGCCTATCGCTTCGAAGGCTTCACTCATGACCAGCGTCCCGCGGTGGCCGCAGGCCTCGCGCCGCGCGAGCCCGGCTTCGATGCGGGCATCAGCCTGCGCCGGCGCACGAACTGGGGCACGCCCTACGTCGAGCTGCTCCGCGATGTGAGCCGCAGCTCCAACGGCACCGAGCTTCGCGCCGGCTACTGGAACGAGTGGCGGCGCGGCCGGCTCACGCTCAAGCCGCAGCTGGTCCTCGCCTGGCGCGACTCGAGCCTCAACAACCACTACTACGGGACCGCCGACTACCAGGCAGGCGCGGGACTCGATGCGCAGGCCGCCCTCTACGCGAGCTACGCGCTCACCGAAAGCTGGAACCTCCTCGGCTGGCTGACGGCGACGCGCCGCTCGCACGAGATCACCGCGAGCCCGCTCGCCCAAGGCGGGTTGCAGGGCGAGGCGTTCGTCGGCTTGCTGTACGACTTCTCGCCCAAGCAGGCGCGCTGGACCCCGGAATCGAAGCCGCTCATCGCGAAGGTGCTCTACGGCAATTCGAGCGACTGCAACGTGGCGCAGATCGTGGAGCTCGCCTGCACCACGCGCCACACGGTGGACAATACGGACGTCGCGGCGCTGCACGTCGGCCGCAAGCTGATCGAGCGGGCGGGCGGCTGGCCCATCGATCTCGCCGGCTTCGTCGGCATCCAGCGTCATTTCGAGAAGAGCTACCAGGACGACTTCTGGTCGGTGATGGCGTTCTTCAAGGTCTACTGGTACGGCTTCGGCTGGGAGCGCTGGGGACTGCACACGCGCTTCGGCATGGGCAGCGGGCTTTCCTATTCCGAGCAGATCAGCCAGATGGAGCTGCGCGACCAGGGCCGGCGCGGCCGCGGCAACTGGAAGCTGCTCAACTACCTCGACCCGAGCTTTGACGTGCGCGTGGCGCGCGATACTTACGTCGGCGTCGGCGTGTCGCACCGCTCGGGCGCCTTCGGCAAATCGCAGTTCTTGGGGAACGTGAACGGGGGCTCCAATTACATCTACCTCTCGCTCGAAACCGCCTTTTAGCGCTCATTTTCCTGACTTGGCCATCCTCAGCACGCTCGCCATGAAAGGCGTGCTGGAGGCCGCCGCGCCGGGCCTGCGCGCGGAGTTTCACGCCACGCAGGCGCTCCTCAAGTCGATCGCCGAGGGCGCGAGCGCCGACGTCGTGCTACTCACGACCGAAGGCATCGGCCAGCTCGCCGCCGCCGGCAAGGTGCTCCCCGCGACTCGCGTCGAGCTCGGCCGCTCGGGCGTGGGCATCGCGGTGCGCAAAGGCGCGCCCAAGCCCCGCATCGGATCTTTGCAAGAGCTGCAAGACACCCTGCTCGCCGCCGATTCGGTGGCGCACTCCCGCATGGGCGCAAGCGGCCTTTACTTCGCCGGGCTGCTCGAGCGGCTCGGCCTTGCCGACCGGCTGAAGAAGCGCATCATCGTCGACAAAGGCCCGGTCGCGGCGCGTGTCGCGAGCGGCGAGGCCGAGCTTGGCGCACAGCTCCTCTGCGAGCTCGCGCCCGTCCCGGGCATCGACATCGTCGGGCCGCTGCCGCGCGAGGTGCAGAAGTACTACCTCTTTTCCGCGGCCGTGATGACGGCGTCGCGCAAGCCGGATAGCGCGCGCGCGTTCCTCGACTTCCTGCGCACCGAGCCGGTGCGCGCGGCGATGCGCCAGAACCTGCTCGAGCCCGCCTAGCCTTGCACCGAATAGCCGCCGTCCACCGGGATGGCGGCGCCGGTGATGAAGTCGCTCGCGCTCGAGGCGAGGAACACCGCGATGCCGGCAAGATCGGCCGGCTCGCCCCATCTGCCGGCGGGCGTGCGCGCCAGCACGCGCTCGTGCAGGCCCGCGACCTCCTCGCGAGCGCGCCGCGTGAGCGCGGTGTCGATCCAGCCGGGGAGCACTGCGTTCACCTGGATGTGGTCCTTCGCCCAGGCGCAGGCGAGCGAGCGCGTGAGCTGCACGATGCCGCCCTTGCTCGCGCCGTAGGGCGCGGTGAACGAGGCGCCGAAGAGCGACATCATCGAGCCGATATTGACGATCTTGCCGCCGCCGGCGCGCTTGAAGTGCGCATAGGCAGCCTGCGAGGCGACAAAGGCGCTCGTCAGGTTGGACGCGAGCACGCGCTGCCATTCCTCGAGCGTGTACTCCTGCGGCTGCTTGCGGATATTGATGCCGGCGTTGTTGACGAGGATGTCCAGGCGTCCGAGTTTCCGCGCCGCCTCGTCGACCATGGCGCGGCAGGCGCGCTCGTCGGCGACATCCGCCGCGAGTGCGATCGCGCCTTCGCCGAGGTCTTTCAGCGCGGCCGCGTTCTTGCGCTCATCGCGCCCGGCGATCGCCACTTTCGCCCCGGCGCGCGCCAGGCCCTGCGCCATGCCCAGGCCGATGCCGCCATTGCCGCCGGTAACGAGCGCGCTCTTCCCCTTCAGATCGAACAGGTCCATCGACCGATTATGAATTACTTGACAAAAGCAAGTATCTCCGCCCAGCATGGCGCATGTCCCACGTCGATGCCGTGCGGCGCTTCAACCGCTTCTACACGCGGCGCATCGGCGTGCTGCACTCGAGCTACCTCGGCAGCCCGTTCCCGCTGCCGCAGGCGCGCGTGCTCTACGAGATCGGCCAGCGCGGCGAGTGCACCGCGAGCGAGCTCGGCGCCGACCTCGACATCGACCTCGGCTATCTCAGCCGGCTCCTGCAGGGCCTCAAACGCCAGCGCCTGGTGCAGGGTGAGCCCGCGCGGCACGATGCGCGCCACATCCGGCTCACGCTCACGCCGAAGGGCCGCAAGGCGTTCGCCACCCTGGACGACACTTCGCGCCGCACGATGGGCGAGATGCTGGCGCCGCTCGCGCGCGGCGAGCGCGAGCGGCTGGTGGCGGCGCTGCATACCGTCGAAACCGTGCTCGAAGCACGCGCGGCGAAGGACCAGATCACGCTGCGCGCGCACCGGCCGGGCGACATGGGCTGGGTGGTGGAGCGCCACGGCGTGCTCTATGGACAGGAGTACGGCTGGGGCGCGCTTTTCGAAGCGCTGGTGGCCGACATCGTCGCCAAGTTCCTCCGGGGCTTCGATGCCAAGCGCGAGCGCTGCTGGATCGCCGAGCGCGGCGGCGAGCGTGTTGGCTCGGTCTTCGTCGTCAAAGAAAGTGGCACCACTGCCAAGCTGCGTCTCTTGCTCATCGAGCCGCAGGCGCGCGGCGCCGGGCTGGGCAAGCGCCTGGTGGAGGAGTGCATCGCCTTTGCGCGCAAGGCCGGCTATCGCGAGCTCGTGCTGTGGACGCATGCCAATCTGCTCGCCGCGCGTGCCATCTACACGAGGCTCGGCTTCCGCAAAGTGAGAAGCGAGCCGCATCGGCAGTTCGGCGTGCCGGTGGTCGGCGAGTACTGGGAGTTGCCGCTTACGCCGCGGCGGTGATCTATTTATGCTGCTGCCGCCGCGCGGAACTTGACGCTGCGGTTGCGGCCGTCCTGCTTGGCGGAGTAGAGCGCGCCGTCGGCGTGCGCGGCGAGCGCGTCGAGCGTGGCGCCGTCCTCCGGGTAGCAGGCGATGCCGATGCTGACGCTCGTCGCGAGGCTCTTGCCGTCGAACTCGAGCGGCGAGCTGGCGATGCGGCTGCGGATGCGCTCGGCCACTTCCATGGCGCCCTTGGCCGGCGTGTCGGGCAGGAGCACGATGAACTCGTCGCCGCCGTAGCGCGCGGCGATGTCGGTGAAGCGCAGCTCCGCCTGGATCGACTCGGCGAGGTGGCGCAGCATGCGGTTGCCGGCCGCATGGCCGTAGCCGTCGTTCACGCTCTTCAGGTGGTCCGAGTCGATCATCAGCACGCTCGTCGCGCGCCCGTGCCGCGCGGCCTGCGCGAACAGCCGGTTGGCGGCGAGCGCGAAGCCGCGCACATTCAAGAGGCCGGTGAGGTCGTCGGTCTCCGAGAGGAGCTTGGCGCGCGCGAGGCCGTAGCGGATGTCGGCCGAGAACATGGTGGTGATATAGGCGACCAGCACCACCGGGGCGAGCTGCGCGAAGAAGGCGCCGATGAAGGGCAGCGACATGAGCTCGGCGGGCTCGATGCCGCCGCCGAGCAGGATATGGCAGGCGCCAATGATCACCACCGCGATCAGCGTGAACACCTTGCCGAGCGTGAGCGCGGAGGTGATCACCGGCAGCAGGTAGGCGTTGAGCAGCGGGCTCGCGAGGCCGTCGGTGTACCAGAGCACCCAGGTGATGAAGATCAGCATGCCGGCGGCCTCGATCGCGATCTTCCAGCGCGTCTCGCGCCGGTAGAAGTTCGCGTAGCGAAAGCTCATCACCAGCGCGGCGTAGAAGAAAAGGCCCATCCAGATGGCGGCGCTCGCCTCGGCGTCCTCGCGTGCGCCGCCGAAGATGAGATAGAGCAGCACGAGGATGAGCAGCAGCCAGTGGATCTCGGCCACGGTGCGCGCGATGCCGCGCAGTTCTTCCTGCTCGATGGAGACGTTGGTCCCCGTCGGCGACGGTCTGAGCATGCGGGCTTCCCCCGTAAGCCGTGCGCTATTATCCACGGCCGTGAATCTCTCCGCCAAGGAAATGCGCGTCCTTGTAACGGCGGGCGCGGCGGGCATCGGGCGCGTCATCGCGCAGACATTCCTTGACCATGGCGCGCGCGTGCACGTGTGCGATATTGACGAGCGGGCACTCGCTCAACTGCCTGAAGCGATCAGCCGCACGCGCGCGGACGTGGCGAGCCTGGCGGAGGTCGAGCGGCTGTTCGCCGATGTCGAGCGCCGCCTCGGCGGACTGGACGTCCTGGTAAATAACGCCGGCATCGCCGGCCCGACCGCCAAGGTCGAGGACATCCGCCCGGAAGACTGGGAGCGCTGCATCGCCGTCGATCTCAACGGCATGTTCTACTGCACCCGAAAGGCGATGCCGCTCATAAAGCGCTCGGGCGGCGGCTCGATCGTCAACCTGTCCTCCGCCGCCGGGCGCCACGGCTTTCCGCACAGGAGCCCCTACGCCGCGGCGAAATGGGGCGTCGTCGGCTTCACCAAGAGCCTGGCGGTCGAGGCCGGCCCCGACAAGGTGCGGGTGAACTGCATCCTGCCGGGCATCGTCGAGGGCGAGCGCATCGAGCGGGTCATCGCCGCCAAGGCCAAGGCGCACGGCGTGCCGCACGAGGAGTTCAGGCAGCGCTTCCTCGAGACGACGAGCCTGCACTCGACCGTCAGCGCCCAGGACATCGCCAACATGGTGCTCTTCCTCTGCACCCCGGCCGGCGCGCGCATCACCGGCCAGCCGATCTCGGTCGACGCGGACGTGCGCTACCTCGTCTGAATTCGGGCTGCGTCGCTGAATGGCGTTGGCGTAAGATCGGCTCTCCTTCTGGAGGAGGAGGAGAGATGAGAACCATCGCACTTGCCGCAGTGCTGGCGCTCGCGCTGGGGGTGCCGGCCCACGCGCAGAAAGTCATTCGCGTCTGGCACACCGAGACGCAGCCAAACTCGCAGGAAGCCGTCAAGAACATCGCCAAGCGCTTCGAGGCCAGGCACCCCGGCGTGAAGGTCGAGGTCGAGGCGCTTGCCTGGGGCGACCTCGAGCCGAAGATCATGCAGTCGCTCGCCGCCGGCACGCCGCCCGAGCTCTCGCACGGCCAGCCGATCACCTGCACCGCGCTGCAATCGAAGGGGCTGCTGCTGCCGCTCGACGACGTGGTGAAGTCGCTCGGCGAAGACAATATCTGGGAGCAGGTGAAGCGCGTGTGCCGCGTCGGGCGCACGCAGTACGGTCTGGTGCACGCCGCGGGCACCTCGCTGCTCATCTACCGCAAGGACCTGGCGCAGAAGCTCGGGCTCAAGCCGCCGAAGACCTGGGCGGACCTCGTGGCGAACGCGAAGGCGTTCAGCACGCAGGGCATGGCGGGCATCACCATCCCGGGCGACAACCTGTTCATCAACATCCTGCTCGGCGAGCTGGTCAAGGCGAACGGCGGCGTGTTCTTCGACAAGCAGAACCGCCCGCAGCTGACCTCGCGGCAGATCGTGCAGACGCTCGAATTCAT
>JACXTT010005697.1_pt1 | contig 18013 bp, 20 predicted proteins | sample 9270951 | NCBI WGS metagenome assembly JACXTT01 (sample SAMN15532306, study PRJNA645909) | rock metagenome | isolation source: weathered quartz diorite | place: Puerto Rico | collected 2017-06-21 | reverse complement strand
GGCTTGCGGCCTCGCAACGCCATCACGCCGCCGCCAGCCAGCACAATCACGCCCAGCGCAGCCGCAAAAATGCCAAAGAACTTTCCAGTCGAGCTCTTCGTGCGCGCGGAATCGTGAATCTTTAGGGAAGACAGGTCTGCGGCCGGCATGCCAGGCGTGGTACTCCTCAAGATTTATTTTGAAACCGAGACGGGGTCGGCACACCACTAACGGGGAAAGAGGTAGAGGCCCGTCGTCTACTTCACTCCCCCTTACTATACGCCATTTCGATGCAATTTCTATCAGTCTCTGTACGCGCCCAGGGAGTCTAAATCGGCCAATTCCCGCCAGTTACCGGCGAACGGCCTAATTCTCCTCTCGGGCAGCAACTCCTTCTTCAAGTAAGCAAAATAATGACCTCACATCCGGAAAAACTGATAACCTCTCGCCTGCCTGCCGCGGCTTGCCTGCTGCAAGCAGGGCGGGCCTCGAGGAACCCATATGTCCAGCAAACTCAGTGGCTTTGTCTTGCCTTTTGCCGCGATTCTCCTAACTGTTCCGCCTTCCGTAGTGCCTCAAGAGAAACCGAAAACCCCTGCGGAAAAAACCGTGGCTATCCGCGCAGGCCGCTTGATTGACGGCAAACGCGACTCGCCCATCGAGAACGCCGTCATCCTGATCAAAGGCGACTCAATTGTCTCGGTAACGCCCAACGGCCCAGTACCGGCTGGGGCAGAACTTATCGACCTCTCCAAAGCCACCGTTCTTCCCGGCCTCATGGACGTCCACACCCACGTGCTCTTGAACGGCGACATCACCCAAGAGGACTACGACGCGCAACTGCTGAAGCAGTCCATTCCCTATCGAGCGATTCTGGCAGCACGCAACGCGCGCATCGCGCTCGACCACGGCTTCACAGCGATCCGCGATCTCGAAACCGAAGGTGCCATGTACGCGGACGTGGACGTCAAGAAAGCAATTGCCCGAGGAGAAGTTCCCGGTCCGCGCATGCAAGTCTCCACCCGCGCCATGACGCCGACCGGGATGTATCCGCTGCTCGATTATTCCTGGGAGTTGAAAGTGCCGACGGGTGTTCAATACGCGGACGGAGTCGAAGGCGTCCGCAAAGCTGTACGCGAGCAAGTCATGTACGGCGCGGACTGGATCAAGTACTACTCTGACCGCCGCTATCACTTCGAAGCCGACGGCGTTTTGCACAGCATGGTGAATTTCACCGACGAAGAGGCCAAAGCAATCGTGGACGAAGCGCACCGGCTCGGCAAAAAAGTCGCAGCGCACGCCATCGGCAGCGACGGCATCGGTGCCGCCCTTCGCGCCGGAGTGGACACCATCGAGCACGGCGACGCCATCACCGAATCCCAAATGGACGACATGGTGAAGCGCGGAGTCTACTGGGTGCCGACGCTCACCGTTCTCGTCTATGTTGCGCCGAGCCGCGGAGGCAACTGGCCCAAAATGGTGGACAACGTAAAATCCACATTTGCGAAAGCGCTCAAGAAGAACGTGAAAATTGCCCTGGGCACGGACGCAGGCGGCTTCGATTGGAAAGAGATCAACCAAGCCCAGGAGTTCAAATACTACGCGGATTACGGCATGACGCCGATGCAAGCAATCAAATCCGGAACGAGCGTGGCCGCAGAGCTACTCGGGTGGTCGGACAAACTAGGCTCCGTAGAAGCGGGGAAGTGGGCCGACCTCGTCGCCGTCTCCGGCGATCCCCTCAAGGACATTTCCGAATTGCAACACGTGAAGTTCGTCATGAAAGCTGGCGTCGTTTACAAAGACGACTTGCGTTGATCCGGCAACGGTTTCTAATTGAGTTCTGAAAAATGCTTGAACTTGTCCCCCTGATCAGGGGCGGCGGTAGAGGTCGAACGCCCACTCGCGAATTGCACGGCGGGCTGTGCGAACAAATCCGGCAGACTCAAGGACCTGCGCCATGCGCTCCGGCGAGTGAACGAAGGCGCGAAACGCGTCTTGTCGTAGCCGGTACCAGAGGTTTTCCACCGCGAAGGCAGCGCGCACGTACCACACATCGCGAGGATAGGTGAACGCGACCATGTGACGCGCGCGGGCCGCCACTCCCTGGAGAAGCGCTTCCATGTCGGGGTAACAACAAACGACGCGGTCGAGCGTGACGATATCCGCGTCGGGCAGGGAGTCTGCCGTCGCGGCGAAGTCCCCGAGGAAGAATTGAGCGGGGCTGGAGGCGCCCCGCGAGGCGAGGTGGCGCCGAGCTGCTTCGAGATAACCAGCTGATGCGTCCGCGAGTGTTACGCTGGCCAGTCCTGAGCCGGCGAGTTCCACGGCGATCACGCCAATCCCACCGCCGACATCGAGAAGGTGAAGCCCCTGCAGAGGCCAGCGACGGAGTTCTGTCAGGAGGATTTGCGTGGTGGCGTCCGGACCATGTCGTTTGTAGCGGCGCAGATCACGATCCGCCTTCTTGGGATTGAAGTGGGCGGCAGCAGCGCAAGGTCCATTGCAACACGTCACGGAGTAAACCTCGACGGCCTGGAAGAACAGCAAGCAGGAATGCTAGCAGACAAGGGATAGCGGCCCAACTCTTCGCAGGCGATTGGGGATGGCAGGCGTCAAAACTTCGGCGGTAAAAACTTTTCCGGGTCCGGCGACATCCCATCCTTTGTTGCCTTCGAATGTTCTTCCACCGCGCCGACCGCTGCCACCAGGCACGAATAGAAGAACGCGCGGAAACTTTGCCGGAACTCTTCCGTAATCTTTTCCCCCACACGCGAAATCTCGGCTTCCAGCGTCTCCTTTCGCGTGTCGCAAGCCGTGCGGTATTGCGCTTCGAGCGCAGCCAGCGAGGACGTGACGCGCTGCGATGTGTCCGACATCGTCATTGCTGCGTGCGTGTCCGCTTGCCGGCGAAACTCCGTGAACGCCTGCCGCGCCGCGCTTTCCACGGAGGCCAGCGCCTCCGCCGCTTTCGCTTCCATGTGCGAGACGATCTCCCGAGCAATGTTCTGAGATTCCTCGAGCAGTCGCACCAAATGCCGGTCCGCGGTCTGCGCTGCGCCCAGATGAAACTCTTCCGCCGCCTTCAAATGCGTCTTTTCCATTTGTGACGAAAGCAGTGGCTCCAGATCACGCACCGCCCGCTCGGTCACTGCCTTTGCCTCTTCCAAATCGCGCCGCGCCGATGCTGTGTGCCGCTCCACGCGATCCAAAATTTCTTCCGCGCGCATGCGGTAGCCGTCGAGCTCCGCGTCCCAGCGCACGCGCACATCTTCAATTCGCTCTTCCAGCCGTTCGAGCAACTCGCTGCGCGTCACGTGCAGCATAGTGTTCCGCTGTTGTGTCGAAGCTTCTTCCACCTGCACGATGCTTCCTTGGCGCGTTTCTTCAATTGCAGCAAGCGCTTCGCGCAGAACCGGCTCTAACTGCTTCTCCATGGCCTCGCGCACCGCCGCCTCCGCGGCTTGCCGCATCCTTCCGCGCATCACGTTGACGAGTTGATCTTGTGTCAGGACGAGCCGCCCGGGCCGAGGCAGGACAACTTGCGGCGCGGGCGTTGCAGCCACCGGTTCTTTTTCTGGAGCAGCGTCCATTTCTACAGGCTGTGCCGATTCCTCAACGCCTTGCATATGCGGCGGCTTCGGCATCTCCACCAAAACCGACGCCCTGGCCGGGCCTGTCGCTGCGGCAGTTTCTCCGTTACCGCGAAATCCGCGGTCAATCGGCTCCAGCCAATCCGCGGGCGGCGCCGGAATGCTCCAGATGTTTCCCGGCGTTTCCAGTTCCACGCCGACATGATGCAGCTCACGTTGACTTTGTGGCGGGTGTACGGACTTCACTTGCGCGCGCACGATTGTCGCTGAAGTCTCGATCAGTGCGTTCTCGCCAAGCTGCAGCGTAATCCACGAGCCGACTTGCAAATCGTGCCGTGAAGGATAGCGGCAGCCGTGCAGGTTGATGCTGACCGCCGATGTGCGCTCGAGAAAATCCTGCCCTTGGGTGTCGCGACCGGAAATGAACATCGGAACGGAACGCTCGATGCGTGTGCTGCGGCGCAATTCGATTCCCGAATAGACGCGCACCGGCGTTCCGAAAAATGCCTGGCTCAAATTTCCGCTCCGCCTCTACGGTTGAGGTTCATAAGCATGAGCGACCCGAACGCAATCTTCTCGCGACTGCGCTTCGGTGCGCTCCAGCTTATTCCGGGCACATTCGTGCGAAGAGGCTGTGGAACGCCAAAAGTATATAAACACCGCCGCCCTCATGCAATGCGGAGAGTTGCCTTCTGGAATTGCTTCAGTTGGGTTCGTCGGGGAGATTTCGAGCCCCGCAAAGATGAGTGTTCGTTAAACCATTTGCGTAGCACCGATAAAGTGTTCATGCGAAGCCACCGCGCAGCCAAATTGCTGTAGTATGCACCTACCATCGTAACGCAAACATTCGGATCGAAACTTAAATGGACTCCCTCAGACTATTCCAAACTACCGCTTTCTTTCTTTTGATACCAATTTCGGCCGAAGCACAAGAAATTGCCTCGAAAGACCTAGTTCGGACATCCCCCATCGTGGAGGAACCCAGCCGAGCAGCTAATAAGTCCGAGTATCCGAACGGTTGCGAAAAAATGGGTGTAGGTTTCGCAGACGGTATGGCTTTCGCCGAAAGCAAAAAGCCAAGACAAATTAGCGTAGAGTTGGTCACTCTTAGCAACACAAATCTGATTCTCGGTAGTGAAATCGTTGCCACAGTGAAGTTGCGAAACGCCGGTAGCGATTCGATCCAGATACCGTGGAGCACGGATTTTCGGACGACTCAGGACGGTCAGGACACTAACAATCGCACTTGGGAATTTGGCCAGTTTCGGATAGCAGTCAGGAACAAAAAGGACGAATACGACGAGCTAATCAATACGTCTCAGCCTCTTTACGGTTCGAAGTTTGTTCCCGACAGCTTCTTAACAATTAAGCCGGGAGAATGGATCAAGGCGAAGATTAGCTTTCGGGTCGCAGCCCAACATCCGGCATATGAAACGATAAACGAAGGGCCGGCTGATTTGGCGCTGGAATGGTTTCAAACCGTTCGGACGTATGTGGTTAAAGGGTGCGGCGTCACACTCGGATATTATCCATACGATGGTTTCTACGCTCACCATAGTCGCACAATTGTGCGGAAGGTGGAGATCAAGCGTTCTGAGAAAACGACAGCGCCCAACAAATAGCTTCCACTCACCTGCGCTAAAGCCTATTGAGTCGCTACTCGAAAAGCCGTGAGCGTTCTTACGCCGTCGCCGACGAACTGCTCGCCTGCTTGGTGATTTCGGCCAGACCAAACGCGCTCAAAATCTTTGCTTGCACTTGATCCGTCACTTTGTTGATTTCCGGCACGCCCAGCCCCTCGCTCCCGATTCGATAGCGCAGTTGGCGCTTCCCGAATGGCGTCCGCACAATTTCCAGTGCAAGATCGGCGACTTCCTTGGGATCCCCGCCCGAAGTTGTCAACGCCCCCATGAGTTTGTCAGGCACCGCCTTCATCGCGCCGTAAAGAGCAAGTCGCGAAGGATCATCTCCACGGTCAATCTTTCCGAAAATCTCCGTCTTGTACGCGCCGGGCTCCAGGCTCACCGAATCGATCCCTGAGGCTGCGAGTTCGTAGCGATATGCTTCCGTAATCGCTTCCAGCGCATATTTCGAAGCACAGTAAATCCCGAACGAAGGAAACACGACGCGCCCAGCTCCGCTGCTAATCTGCAGCAGCAGCCCGCTGCCTTGCTTGTGCATCTGCGGCAGCGCCGCGCGCGACGTGCGTTGCACGCCAAACACGTTCGTATCGAAAATCTTTTTCGCCTGATCGATCGTGATCGCTTCCATCAAATCCACGTACGCAAATCCCGCGTTGTTGATGAGCACGTCCAGCCGTCCCGCTTTGCTCATCACGCTCGTCACACAGCTGTTCACGGACTCATCGCTCGTGACGTCCATCTCTTCCACTTGAATGTCCAGCGAATTCTGTGCTGCAAACGTGCGCAGGCTCTCCGCGGCTTTCGCATTCTTGTCGGAAACGCCGCGCATCGTCGCGAACACGGAATATCCGTTTCGCGCGAATGTCTCTGCAAACAGCCGGCCAAAGCCGCTGCTCGAGCCTGTGATCAGGACAACTTGCTTTTGTGCGCTCATGGAGACTTGCTCCCATCAGTTCACGTACAACTTCGAAATCTTCGCATGCGTTTGCAGGATTGCTTTCCGAGCTAAACTAGCAACTGGTCAAAGCTTTCGATGCAAGCATGGCGCGAACCTGCCGGCTGCGGACTTCTGGGCCTCACCATCAACGCTGTGTACATTCCCGCATCCCGCGCCGCGTCCAATTCCTGCGTCACGTCCGAAACAAAAAGCATACTCCCAGTTGTCGCTGCCAGCGCATTTCCGATTGACTTGTAACTCGCCGCCTCGCGCTTCGGCCCCGTCGTTGTGTCAAAGTACGCGTCGATGTACACCGTTAAATCCCCTGCGTTCGAATGGCCAAACAAAAGTCTTTGCGCCAGCACGCTCCCCGAGGAAAAAATCGCAATTCGTTTTCCTTCTTTCTTCCACCGCAAAAGCGCGCGCGGCACATCTTCATAGACTTCTCCGTGCAACTCACCGCTGCGGTATCCCTCTTCCCAAATTTCCCCCTGCAACGTTTTTAGCGGTGTCACTTTTCGATCTTCCGCAATCAATTGGCGCACATAACTAGCCGCCGACACAATCTCCGCTTCGCGCGTCTCTCTATTCCAATTCTCAAGTCCATGCTCCTGCCGCAATTCCGCAATTAAGTCTCGAATCTTTGCTTCTTCCGAATGTTCGCGCAAAAAAGCTTCCACGCGCGCGCTCGCAAACGGAAACAACGTCTTGTAGACAAAGTCCACAGGGGTCGTCGTTCCTTCGATGTCCAGCAGGAGGAAATGAATAGAAGGATTGTTCGGCAAAAGCGCCAAGTTCGGCTCAGGCCACAGTTTGAATTTTCTTAATCGTGACACAAGGGATCAAAATTCAAACTGACCCGCTATTCCAAATTTGCCCGCCCAGGAAAATAATTTGGCCCAAAGCACACCGGTTCATAGCCGCGGTCCACGCCGCTCTCGGTGTAATGCGGCGTCCAACCGCTCATATCCTGGAACAATCGAATCGCGCGAATCCGCCGCTCCTGGCACAAATCAAACCAGTGCCATGTGCCTCGCGGCACGCGCAGCAAATCCCCCGCCTCGACAGTTATCGAGACCACGTTTCCTTCGCGCGGATGAATATGAAAGATTCCTCGCCCTTCGATGATGAACCGCACTTCATCTTCATCGTGCCAGTGCTCGCTGTTGAAGCGGTTCAACATCGCTTCGAGCCCCGGCGTCTGCGGCGTCACGTCAATCACGTCCGCGGTTACGTACCCGCCCTGCGCTTTCAGGCGTTCAATCTCTGGCGCGTACGCCGCAAGAATTTCCGCCACCGACGCGCCCGCCGCCACTTCGTGCGCCGGCTTCCAGCGCTCGTAGTCAATTCCCATCGCCGCCAAGTGCGCGCGCACTTCTTCGAACCCACTCAACGTTCTCTTTTCGTCGGGAATGTTCAGTGTCGCCATACAATTCTCACAACCGCAAATACCGTGCAGGGAAATGTCAGCCTCAACCACCCAACCATCCGCCGATTTTACTCCCGTGCTCGGCCATCTCGCGCCTGCCCACGACTTCCAGCAGAAACTCAAAAATTTCCACGTGGCGCCGCGCCTGCGCCACGCTCTCCCCCCAAGTATATAACCCATGCCCGCGCAGCAGAAACCCATGCGGCCGCGAATCCTGCTTCAGCAGCGCTTCTGCCTCTTTTGCCAGTGCCGGAATGTCCTGCGAATTTTCAAAAATCGGAATCCACTCCTGATGCGTGTGCGTCTTCACGCCTTCCAGGCCTTTCAACATCTCGTAGCCGCCAATCGCCATGCTCTTGTGCTTCGTCGCGTGCCGGTCCGAAAGAATCGTGCTCCACACCGAATGTGTGTGCAAAACACATCCAACTCCCCGCGCCCGCACCACCGCCACGTGCAGCAGGGATTCCGCCGAAGGCCGCCCATCTCCTGCCAGAACATTCGCGTGATCGTCAATCTGCAAAAAATGTTTCTTGCTGAGATACGCCTTGTCTACGCCGGAGGAAGTAATCAGCAGCCGCAGCGGCTTGTCCTTCAAAACCGCGCTGTAATTCCCGCTCGTTCCCAGCGCCCAGCCCCGCGCATGAAACGCCCGGCCAGTTTCCGCCAGTTCTTCGGCCAGTTTTTTCGGATCGGCTTTCTTTTTTCCCGCGCTCATCGGCTCCGTCACCCGCAGCCGATTATCTCACGCTCGTTGCCGTTCAGTCGTTGCTCGAACGCTGTTCAGTTTGCTTTCACTGCTTCAATCACAAACTGCGGCGACTTTGTGGATACAAATTTCGTCACGCGGAATCCCGCTCCCGCAAACAGTTCGCTATACTCTTCCTCTGTGCGCTCTTTGCCGCCCGGCATCAGCAGCATTTCCAAATCAAGCCATTTCCCCAGTTGCGGTGCGTTTCCCGGCGCGATCACGCCTTCCAGCAAAATTACGCGCGCATCCGCTGGCGACGCCCTGTGGATGTTCTTCAAAATCGTCGTCGCCTTCGCGTCATCCCAATCGTGAATGATGTGCTTCATTATGTACGCGTCAGCTGGCGGCACTTCCTTGAAAAAGTCGCCCGAGCAAACGCTGCACCGGCTCGTCAATCCCAGGGACTCAATCCTCGGCTTCGCCCCATTCACCACATGCTCCAAATCAAAAAGCTTTCCTCCAATTTCCGGATACTTCAGCAAAATCTCCGTCAATATCTTTCCATGTCCGCCGGCAATATCCGCCAGCGTTCTTCCGTTCAAATAACTGAAATCATACGCTTCCAGCGCCGCCGGGATCACCACCGCGCTGAAATCCGTCATTGCATCGTTGAAAATGTCTCCGGTCTCGCGATCCTTCTCGAAGTAGTCGAAGATCGAAACGTTGTGGACCTTCTCCACCACCGTTTCGCCCGTCTTCAATGCATGCATCATCTCCGGGGCAAGTTCGAAGTGAATCCGCGTCGCCAGGAAGAGCACCATGTTGCGCATCGATCCCTTCGCATCGCGGCGAAGCAAATCCGCCGCCGGCGTCAGGGCAAAGATCTTCGGCGTTTGCTCCTCGAAAATTCCTTCGGCCGCCAGCGCACGCAATACTCGGTAAAGCGGCTCCTCTCTGACGCCGCTTTCCGCCGCAAGTACGGCTACACTCTTCGGCCCATTCTTTAGCTTCCCCGCAATATCCAGCTCCGCTGCGCAGCCCAGCGCCGCCGTTCTCATGAATCCCAACGCCATCTGGAACAGCCGCTCCACCGCCGGCTGCGGGCTCTGTTGTGTATTTGCTTCCTCGCTCGCACTTCCTTGCCCCTGGGCTGAAGCCGGCGCAGCACTCATCGTCTTCCCTCCGTTAGATTTTTGGGACCAGGTTTTCTTGGGACTTTGACCTGAAAAAGCGTCTCTGGAACAGTGGACGTATCCTAATCGCATTTCGTTGGATTGCCCACTGCAAAATAGAATCGTTACCCGCGCGCCATCTTTGCGCGAAATAAATTCCCGCAAAAGCAAAAGGCCGGACTGTGGCAGCCCGGCCTTTTCCATCTCAATTTTTCCACAGAGCCGAATCTTAATTCTGCGGTTTCAAATCCCTCAGCATTTTCTTCACGCCGGAATTCACGTGCTCCTGATCCAGCCCGTTCCAATCGAGCGGCTTTTCATACGTCGCCCGGTATCCCAGTTTGTTGTCGGCTTGCCGCACCAGGTCAAAAACAATGGATCCTTCGCGGTAGTGATATGTCCGGACTACGTATCCTGGCGGACCCCAATATCCCCACGACTGCCAGCAGCCGTAATATCCGCACACCAGCACCGGCGGATTCACAGGCTCGGCCACGCGTTCACGTCTTCCTTGAATTCCCACCTGATAATCCACCAGAAAATCTGCCGCCGCGGGATCGCTCACCTGCGTCAATCCTTTTGATTTCAGTGTCTGCTCGATCGCAATCCGCGTACGCACGTGCACCATGTCCTTCGACGGATCGGCGTATTGCGGGAAGTCACGCTGCGGCCTGTCGCCGCGTGGCGTAATCACGTCGCGCGAAATCACTCTCCGTCCTCCGCCTTCCGAACGCGCCGCTTGCTGCGCCGGGGCCGGTCTCCACGCCCACGTCATCCCTTTTTGAACTCTCACACCCGGGTCGCGGTCAATCACAATGTGCTCGTCGCATCCCGCCAGCACGGCCGTGCCAGCCAGCACGGTCACACACGGCAATAGCGCCCTGCTTCTCAAAGCTCCCATCCATCCCATGGTCAATACCTCTCCGTGTAATCAAACACGGAACCCGGCAAAAAGTTTGATGCAATTTTCTTGTGGCACAGCCATTCCTGGCTGTGCGCTTTGGCATTTAGTTGTAGCGGCCGCCTTCTGAGGCGGGCCCTTTCTGTTCTGTTTCTAGGTGTTGTAGGGGACGCTTTCTGAAGCGGCCCTTGTTGTGGCGCAACCCTGCCTGGCTCCTTTTGCTGGGCAGGGTTGCATCCTCGATCTTGAACCGATCTCGATCTCACGACATGCGTGTCGTCTTTATCTTACGTCCCCGCCTTCGCCCAATCCGCCGGCGGAAACTCCACTGGCCAGAAATGTGGTGACGGCTCCGCAAACTCAAACGCTACCGCGGTGTACCCTCCCGGCGGATTCTCCACCCGCACCACCCGAGCCGCCACTTCCGCTCCCGACCGCGGATTCATCAGCACAATCGGCTGCCCCGCCAGAACTTCCATCTCCAGCTTCAGCAGCCCGCCGTGCGCATTTACCACCAGCGTGTGCGTCTCCTCCTTCATTTGCTCGTGGTCCACGCTTTCCGTCATCAATACAATCGGAATCTGCAGCATCACTCGCTCGCTGCGCCTGCGGTTTGCGCCTTCGGAAGGGGACATGGTCTCCGCTTATTTCACGCCGGAACCCGGAGAGCCGGGCCGGAGGTTCTCGGCACGAACGCCAAAGTGTTGCTCAAATTGTCCTATGTTTCAAAGCAAAAAAAAGCACTGATCTCAACCCAGCTTACAAGTATATTCGGGAGCCATCTATCCGGAAGTTACATTCTGAGTTACTATGAATTCCCGCCCAGAAACCGAGGGCCATATGCAACGAAATTTGCGAGCCCCGCAGACGGCTCTTCTTCTCTTTCTTATTTGTCCTTTGATTGTGGCTCTGCCCTTGGCCGCTCAAGACAGCAAGGTTATGGGCGAGATCCGATTTAAGGGCGCCACCAGCCTGGAAAGAGACGCCGGCGTTTGGATTGATGGCAATTATGTGGGCTATTTAAAGGAACTCAAGGGCGACAAAAAGGTTTTGCTATTGCCAGGCAACCATGAAATCAGGGCCCGCCAGTCCGGCTACGCCGACTTCGTTCGCGAGGTCGTTGTCGAACCGGGGCAAGCACAAACCGTGCGCGTAGCGATGCAGCTTCTTGCCGGAGCTCGCTCGCCCTCCGTCACAGCAGAAATTAAGCTGACCGTTCAGCCTGCACGCGCCGCCGTTTTTCTTGATAACAATTATGTCGGCCACGCCGGCGAGTTGGGCGGCGCCGTTCATTCTTTGCTTGTCAGCCCTGGCAAGCATCGCATTAAGATCGAGCTCCCCGGCTATCGGAGTTTTGAGACCGAGGTTTCACTTCTTGCCGGCCAGAAGTCAGAGGTAAAGACTGAGCTGGTCAAAGGAAGCATCCAGCAAGCTACAACAGACATTAAGAAACCCGAATAGTTCTTCCGCTGCGCTGAAGCCCCAACGAGAGAATACCGACGCGAACGACACTTGGTCTGGAAACATGTTCCGGCGGCTCTTTAGCCTTTTGGCTTGGCCGCCCTCATTCCTGTCCGCGAGTTGTCGGGTGCCCGAAAATTACAATGCCATTAGGTGAATTCCTGTGCGGCTATTGCCTCCGCTAGGGTATGATAGAATTTTGATAAATCCCTGAGTTAGGAAGAAGATGCCGACTGAATCCAATGGAAAAGTACTCTTGCGCGTCCGCCCCCGCGGCTTTTGCGCCGGCGTGGTCCGCGCTGTAGATATCGTCGAACTTGCCCTCGAAGCTTATGGCAATCCCGTCTACGTCCACCACGAAATCGTCCACAACACCTATGTCGTCGAACAACTTCGCCGTCGCGGCGCTATTTTCGTTGAAACCATCGAAGAAGTTCCCTACGGCGCCGTTCTCGTCTTCAGCGCCCACGGCGTTCCTCCCACCGTCCGCGATGAAGCAAAAGCCCGCAACCTCAAGGTGATTGACGCCACTTGCCCTCTCGTCACCAAGGTCCATTTCGAGGCGCTCAAATTCGCACGCGAAGATAAAACCATCATCTTGATCGGCCACAAGGATCACCAGGAAATCATCGGCACTTCCGGCGAGGCCCCTGACCGCACCATTGTTGTGGACTCCGTCGAAGCCGTGGACAAACTCGAAGTCGAGCATCCCGACAAACTTGCCTTCCTCACGCAAACCACGCTCAGCCTTTACGATACGCAGGAAATCGTCGCCCGCCTCCGCCAGAAATTTCCCAAAATTGTCGGCCCGAAGAGCGACGACATTTGCTACGCCACGCAGAATCGCCAGGAAGCCGTCGAGCAGGTCGCCGGGGATTGCGACCTCATCCTCGTCGTTGGTTCGCAGAACAGCTCCAATTCGAATCGCCTTGTCGAAGTCGCTGAGCGCCGCGGCGTCAAAGCCGCTCTTATCGATTCCGCTTTGGACATTAATCCGGCTTGGCTCGAAGGCGTGAAGAGCGTTGGCCTCACCGCCGGTGCTTCCGCTCCCGAAGTTCTAGTCGAGCAGGTCAGCCAGCGCCTCGCCGAATACGGATTCACGGATCAGCGCGACCTCGACTTGATTCGCGAGGACGTTCGCTTTACGTTGCCGCCGGAGTTGGCCACCATCGCGCCCGCTCCTCGCCGCTAGGGTTTGTAGTGGCCGATCTTTAGATCGGTGCAGTTGCAGAGTCCCAGGTTTTGTAGGGGCCGCCTTCCGAGACGGCTCGTTGATGTGAGGTACCGGAAGCATTGAGCGTCCTGCGCAGCGTGTGGTGCAGACGTTCGGAACCCAGGCTTCAGCCGTAAATCAAAACAGGGGGCAACTTTGGCGGTCAAAATCGCCCGTCAGCAGAAGAAGATTGCCTTGATTGGCGCGCCATCCAGCGCAGCCGCATTCTTGGCGGGAAGCGAAAAAGCCCCCGCCGCCCTTCGCGCCGCAGGCCTTGTCGAACGCCTCCAATCCGCCGGTTTCGAAGTCATTGACCATGGCGATTGTGCTCCGCGCCTCTTCGCCGATGATGACGAACATCGCCGCGCCCGCAATCTCACCGAGATCGTCGCCGGCCTCAACGACCTGAAGACTCGCGCCGAAATCGCCGTCAAAAGCGGTGCCCTCATTCTCATTCTCGGCGGAGATTGCGCGGAAACCATCGGCCTTCTCACCGCTGCTCGCCGCTACTACAAGCATCTCAATCTTTTCTGGATGGATCGCGACGCCGACCTCAACACTCCCGCGACCACTCCTTCGGGCCGCATTGACGGCATGGTCGTCGCGCACATCATTGGCAAAGGCGCCCCCGAGCTTGTACGCTTCTGGGGCGAGCCGCCGCTAGTTCGCGAACCGGACGTCTATCTCTTTGGCCTCGAACGTCTCGATCCTCCCGAACAGGAATTTCTCTCGAAGTCGCCCATGCGCCATATGCTCGCGGTCGACGTTCAGCGCAAGTCCGCCTTGGCTGCCGCAAAAGACGCTCTCGCTCATCTTCACGCCGACTCTCGTGAGTACGTCATCCACCTCGACACCGACCTCGTTTCGAACGACGAATTTCCCGCCGTAAACGTTCCTGCTCCTGGCGGCCTTCCTCTTGCCGATGTCCGCACCGCTCTTGCGGAAGCCGCCCGTAGCAATTTCCTCGTCGGCCTAACCATTACCCAGTACAACCCTGACAAAGACCCTGACGCCTCCGGCGCCAAAAAACTCGTCGACCTCCTCGTCGAAGCCCTTTCTACCCGCATCGAATCCCCGGCCGAGGCTCCCGCCCCGTCCGAACCCGTCACTCAACCTCCTTCGCCTGGATCGGACCAACCCTCCGAAACGACTGAGTAGCTGACGCCTGTAACGATTTCTCCCCCCGCCGCACTACTCAGTCAAAACTCCATCGAAAACATCAGGCGAATGGATCGAGCACGACTATGGAATGCGCTCGCTCGTGATTTGCGCCGGTGGAATGTACGTTCTGATTCTTTGTTCCATGAGCGTGTATCCCTTCGAGCCGCATCCCGCCTTGCAGGTCCTCGCGGTAGCTCTTGTCGTAGTCATGGCGGTTGCTGTCGGCTTTGTCTATGCGGGAATGCACCGCGACGCGGTTCTGAGCCGCCTCACTTCCACCACGGCGGGCGTGCTCGGTTGGGATTTCTGGTTCAAATTTATTTCTGCGGGCGCGATTCCCGTTTTCAGTTTGCTCGCAGTGCAGTTCCCGGAAATCAGCCGCTTTCTTTTTTCGTGGTTGCAGCCTGCGTTGCAAGCGCTCAAGTAGCGGGCTGCGCTTTTGCCTTCTGTTTTTTGATGTAGCGCAATAGTCCTAGCCAGGAAAGATACAATCCACCGTTGAAAATGTAGTGGTCCGCATCGGGGGAGGGAACCGCGTTTTTCGTTTCCGCAGCAACTGCTTCCACAAACCTTTTTCCGGCTTCTTCCTCCGATTTCTCACTTTCCAAAAGGTTTCTCGCCAGCGCAGTCCAGCTCGCGAGTTTCTCTCGGTAGCGCGCTGCATGCGCTTCCGGATCGTGTTGGTAGCCAAAATGTGTGAGAAACAGTTTTGCGGGTCGCAGCGCGAGAATCGCGTCGAGCGATTTGTTCCACAGTTCCAGATCAATATCCGGCGGCGGCGTTGCGGGCATGATGAATGAGTCGCCTTCAACGGTGATTCCACCCACGTCGCCGGCAAACGCAGTTCCGTCTTGCGCGTCCCAGAAAGTCAAATGATGCGAAGCGTGCCCGGGCGTATAGAGGACAGAAAGTCTCCTCCCGCCGACGCTGACGGTTTCGCCTCCCGCAAGCGAGCGCAAATTTTCCTCCGGCACGGGAAGCACGGCGCCGTAAAGCCGATCCATTTCCGCCCCATAGAGGCGTCCCGCGCTTGCCAGTAATTTCGAAGGATCGGCCATGTGCTTCGCGCCAAATTCGTGAACGAAAACGTCCAGCTTCGGATTTTCTCGAACCAGCGAGCCGGTAGCGCCTGCGTGGTCCAGATGAATGTGCGTGAGAAGAATCGAGTGCAAGTCCTGCACGCGAAGGCCATGATTTCCGAGGGTAGCGCGCAATGTTTCGAGCGTCGAAGTCGGTCCAGGGTCGATTAGCGCGTTCACGCCATCCGATTGCACGAGCACTGCGGCGATGCATTTCGGCCGCCCCGTCCAGTTCAAATCAATTGTTTCGTAAATTCGTCCCGCAGTTTTCTCCATGCAAAAATTCTATCGCAAGTGAGCGCTGGCTTCCGCCCGCTGCTTCCTGCGAATTCCTCCGCTCAATACGTCGCCCAAACTCCGGGCGTGGCCAACTCCAGCAAATTTCCATCCGGGTCACGGAAGTAGAGACTTCGTCCGCCGCGTTCCCATTCCACCGTGCTTTCGATGGCGATGCCGTGCGCAGCGAGTTGTTTTTCCCACGCTTCCCACTCCGACGAAGCGATGGGAAAAGCCGCGTGGCCGTTGCCTTTGCCGTCGAAACCGGGAATTCTTCCTCCGGGCAGAATCACGTCTTTCCACGTTTCTCCGCTCTTGAAAAGCAGCAGAACGTGTTTGCCGCCGACGTCCATTGCGGCGAGCCGCTCCGGCTCTCCCGATTTCGCCAGCACGTTCAATCCCAGCACGCGCTCGTAGAACTCCACAGCGCGATTCACATCATCCACATAAAGCGCCGTTTCCAGCACTCGTTCGACGCGTAGTGGCGACCGTTGTGAAGAAGAAGCCTGTGAAGGAGTCATGAAAAAAGTTTATCTCAGTTGAGCGCTCAGTGTTTGCCGCGCGATTTTTTGTTACGGGCGCGCTCGTAGCGGAGTCCGATCATTCCTTGCGAGTACGTTTTGTTTTCGATGAGGTCGAATTCGCGCTGAGGGTAGCCGCTTGGGAAGAGCGGAATGCCTTCGCCGATCAGCGTAGGTATGACGCCGATGTAAAGTTCGTCCACCAAATCTTCTTTCAAAAATTCGCGAATGAGCTCGCCGCCACCCATAAGCCAGATGTTTTTGCCCGGCGTCTTGCGAATTTCAGCAATGACGGCCCCGGGCGCATCGTTCGTGACCATGGCGCCATTGCGCATGCCGGGCGGAAGCGTGCGAGAGAACACATAGTATTTCGTCTTGCCGGTGAAGCTGCCGCCCATCTTCAGGCCGTCGTCGTAGGTTTTGCGGCCGAGCACGGCGGTATCGATCGTCTTGAAGAATTCGCCCATCGAATAGTCTTTGGGCATGAAGAGAAAATCCACGGAGCCGTCCGGCCGCGCGATGTAGCCATCAAGACTGATGCCAAGCCCGAGAATCACTTTGCGCTCGGCGCCAATCGCGGCCTTTTGCGGCGCACTCTTCTGTTTCGCTTTCGGCGTTTTCTTTTTCACGCGCCGCATCGTAGCACGTTGCAAATCTATTTGAGTGTCAAATCTCCCGCTCCGACGTGCGCGTACAGCGTGAGCTTTCCGGTTCCGGACTTCTTGAACGAGCGGAAAAGGCCGCCATGCGATTCGCCGAAGGGGCTTGCTTCGATATCGCCGGCCATAACGGATGCTTCGACGCGCGAATAATCCGCGGGATTGCCCACGTAAATCGTCAGATCACCAGCATGGAGCTGGACATCTTTGCTAGCGTTGACATTTTCCACGGTGACGTCGCCCGCCGGAATGCGCGCGTAGAGTTCGGCGTTTCTCGGAACGTGAACTTCGATCGTAAGGTCGTTGCGCGGCCCGCCGGAGATGTGCAGCTCCGCGCTTTCCGAAGAGCTCGTCAGCCGGTAACGCAAGTCTTCGATCTTGTCCTTGTTTCTGCCGGAGATGTCCACGGAGAGTTTTCCGTCTTCGCTGCCGACGATGCGGATTTCGCCGGAGCGGATGTGAAGCGCGACGCGAACCGTCGGCGGAATCGCGGCTTCAAAATGAGCCACACCGCGCTCGGAAATTTCGGTTTTGTTCGTCGCAACGGACGAAAAGGGAACTAGAGTGAGGGTGAGGGCCGCCCCCGTTGAAACCAGGGTCGAAAACAGGGATTTGCAGGTAAGCCGATTCATGAGCACACCTCCACGGTAGGCGTTGTTGAAGAAAGATACGCCTGTCGCCGGGAGAATGTTCCATGTTTTGTTGCCGGATTCATAAGGCGCCTTTCTCCGGAAGCCAGCCCCACGTTACACTCCGGAAATGAGCGAAAGCCTGTTACTGGAAAGGCTGGCAGTCGTAAAGCGCGGCCGGAGGCTCGAATACTTCACCATCTCATGGAACGCCCTAGAAGGTCTCGTCGCCATCGGGGCCGGAGCGCTGGCGGGCAGCATTTCGCTCGTAGGTTTTGGAATTGACAGCTTCATCGAAGTTGCGTCCGGCTCCGTCCTCCTCTGGAGAATGTCGGTCGACGCAGACGAGCGGCAGCGTGCTTCCCGCGAGAAACTGTCCCTCCGATTGGTCGGTGCGTGTTTTCTCCTGTTAGCCTCTTACGTTGCCTACGACTCCGCGACGGATCTGTGGGCAAGGCGCGCTCCACAACACAGCCTCCCGGGAATCATTTTGGCCTGCGTTTCGCTTGTCGTGATGCCCGTGCTATCAAGCGCAAAACGAAGGGTCGGACGTGCCCTCGGGAGCGCGGCCATGCACGCGGATGCGAAACAGACGGAATTTTGCACTTATCTTTCCGCAATTCTGCTCCTCGGCCTTTTGCTCAATGCATTCTTCAACGTGTGGTGGGCAGA
>JACXTT010005696.1_pt1 | contig 18015 bp, 20 predicted proteins | sample 9270951 | NCBI WGS metagenome assembly JACXTT01 (sample SAMN15532306, study PRJNA645909) | rock metagenome | isolation source: weathered quartz diorite | place: Puerto Rico | collected 2017-06-21 | reverse complement strand
AATTTATAACATTTACAAACTTAAAAAAAATAGGCAATATAATGCAATGCCTGATGAAAACAATTGGGAATTTAAATCAACCAGTCTTAATCATTATTAGAAATCTATTGTAAGTCAAAGGGCAAGTTCAATAAGTATTACAATAAACCAAAACCCGGATATAAGAATTCAATTCCAAAGTGATCAGCCTTCTTTATCAAAATTTAATGATGATACAGCAAAAGAATTATTAATTAACTCTAATAAAGAAATTCAATTTGTGATATCACCTGAAAGCGATATGCACGAAAGAATACAGCATAATATAGAATTTGGAATAAGGCATGTGATTGGAGATGATGCAAGCTTTACATCAATGCTGCAAAACATTGGGCCATTCCCGGGTCTTATTGAATCTTACAGGGAAGATTCAATATTAATAAAAACATCAGAAAAGATTTTTGACTCAAAAGGAAGAGAAAGTTTTGAAACACAAACAGGTTTTACCATTATTGGAGGTCAAATAGTTGATGTAATTGTAAAAAATAATCAAAGAGATATTTTTATCGAAAACAACAGAACACAAATCAGGGTGCATGAAGATAACTCTATTTTATCCGCCTTATTTATTTTAAGAAGCGGTCAGTCAATTCCCCTTGCTGTGCTAAAGGGATATATTGGCACATTGGTTTTTGATGAGGACAGGCTACTAACTGTTAATTACACCCCAAGTAAAAATAACTATAAATTCTATGATTTTCAGAGGCGCGAAAAGGAAATAAATTTTGTTAGGGCATTTGTAGCTAGTTCGGCAAATGAAGGATTTGATTACCAGAAGACATTCGCCAAGGAATTTAATAAAGATGGTAATTTTTACTATGATGATACAGGCGGATTTTTACGCCGCGAAAAATCATTAGATCCCTCGCTTGGTTTATATGCTATTTATGCCTATCGTCAGGCAGGCCAATTTAAAGATATACAATCTGTTTATCGATACATGAACGAGGAAGAGGATCATATACTTTTTGACGTTGCAATGCTTGCTAAAAAGCTTAATAAGACTAAGCATGAAATTGCCCCATTTTGCCCTATGTTATCTTTAGGGTGGGCTTACAGGCGACAATTTGAAGAAAAGATTTCAAGAATAGTAGATGAAGCTTCTCAATTCCTTATCCCCAGCCTTTGGACAACTTTTGACGAACCTGGAACAATTATGTTAACTAAGGCGATTGAAAACAATAAAATACAATGAAGATAGTATTAGTACACGGAAGAGCACAAGAAGGCAAAAACCCAGTAGCCTTAAAAAAGCTTTGGGTTGATACTTTAAAAATTGGGTTAGCTAAATCTGGCTTGGTATTGCCAATTGAAGATAATGATATTATTTTCCCATTTTACGGGGATAAGTTAGACGAATTAGCACGAGCATTTAATCAACCTCTAGAAGAAATTATTAAAAAAGGTGGTCCGTTTCTTGCAAAACATTCTTTGTTCTTACATGATTTCCTGATGGAGATTGCAGAAAATGCAAATATTAGTATCGCTGAAATACAATCAAACTTTTCTGAAAATATTGTCGAAAAGGGCCCCCTGAATTGGGCCTGGGTACAGGCTATTTTGAGGGCAATTGACAGAAAAGAAGGATGGAGTGAACTTGCGATTAAAAAATTTACATATGATGTATTTCTGTACCTTACCATACATGGAGTTCGCAACTCAATAAATGAAATCGTTATAAACAGTATCCCGGATGAACCCTTTATTATTGTCGGTCATTCGTTGGGTACCATTGTAACCTATAATATCTTGAGAGACAATAACAATCTTAAAGTAGCCAGATATGTAACGATAGGATCTCCATTAGGGTTAGATGCAGTAAAGAAATACCTCAAAACGCCCATCTTAATGCCTCAGTGCACAAAAGGCAAATGGCTCAATGCTTTTGATAAACGGGATGTAGTTGCACTTAATCCCTTAGATAAACTACATTTTGATGTTGATCCTCCGGTTGTTAATAAAAATGACGTTGATAACCAGACGGGAAACAGGCATGGCATCGAGGGTTATTTAAATGATAAAGTGATCGCCGGGGAAATATACAGTGCTTTGAGCCATTGAAACATGGATAAATCGTAATAAGCATGAAGTAATTTGATTATTCCACCAATTGCCTTGTGAAGCCTCAAAAATACACTCTTAAAAACCGTTAAATGCAACGTCAAACCTCAAAATAATTTTTAATTTTATGAATAGCCATTGTAAGAGAAATAAATATAAAGATTTTTATACATTCCTGATTTGATGATGCCAGCTTTTAAGTTGGTCTAATATCTTTTCGCCATTCCTCTCCCGGAATCCCTTTACAACTTCATTGATTTGTAAACCTCCACTATTGGATGTCCGCCTAATTTTGCCTTCCGTATCGAGGTAAGCCATTTCGAGATCATCCACTTTGAACCCTATTAATCGGAAAATAGTTCGTTGTGCCTGCGCCCGTATATCAAGGCCTCGTAATTCCAGTAAAGGCTTATTGGCAAGAATCGCTATAATAACTTCCAGGCTCTGACAAGCTCTGTCTTCAATTTGTAAATAATTCCAATACCAGAAAAGATAGCGATTCACTCGCCTGATTTGCATTTCTTCGGTATTGGGGTCCAGATCATCAAATGCCCACATTGTTTTTGAAGCTATTTCTATCATTCCTAAAAAGAAGTCCTTTTCATTCTTAGTTTCGGGACTATAATATATTCTTGAATAACCGTATTCATGTATCATAGCCCAAACATCTGCGATATAGTCCACCTCTTCCAAAACTCTTGGGAATCTTCCGATATTTTGCGCAGTATGATTCGTCAATAGCTGGTGTATATGAACGGCCTCATGGAAAATGAACATCCGCAATGCCCGTAGGATTCTATTTTTATCTTTCTCCAGCCGGTTCATAATATTAAAAATAAACCGATCCTGTATCTGCCATTCGTTCTTTTCAGAGATATAGAAGCCATCTCCCGCCCGATCTGTTTCCTTGGACAAGCTAGATGAGCCAAGAATAGTTTGTGTTATATCTTTTACGCTTTTCCAAAATCCCTTATCCATCTCCGCGTAGGTTCCTTTCGGCAACACTTGCTGTACCCAACTTATTGAGGCTTCTTTATACTTATGTTTATCTTCTGTCTTATCTGAAGCATAAGGAGCAATTCTGTCTTCCAACTCAATTTTAAGCGCAGCCTTTATTTCATCAATAAATTGTTGATCTTCTGGGGTAATGTTTGCCTCCGGTTGTCCTGTCTCCTGTAATATCAGAATCTGCTCGTGTTTCGGTGTACGCTGGGCATTGAACTGGTAGGTAACAACCGGTTTTGTAATGAGTGGGTTAATCTTTGTGCCCATCAAGAAAGCTAGACCCACCGGAACCGTAGGGAACAGGTGTATTTTATCTGTATTGGGTAAATAGTTCGCAATGGAATCAAGCCCCAATGAAAATTGGTGCGCAAAAGACCTTAGCTGTTCTTGGCTTCTAAATACGTCTTTTCCTATTGTTTCCAAACCTAACCCTATTATTTTACTCGCGTTTTGCACGACATCTTTTAATTCATCTTCCTGCATAATGTAAGTTGCCTCTACCTTATAAATCACATCCAGCGGCCCGGGAAATGCTTCTTTCACAAACAAGGTACTAACAGGTAGTGATGGTTTCTCGTCATCATTTGCCCAATGCCATGTCATTTGTTCCCGATGCAGTAAATAGACTTCGACTTCTTTCCATGAACCAAAGCAATATCCAAGATGCAATGCAAGTGGGATAGTCGCCGTTCCGAAATACAACACCTGGTAGTCAGGATGCTCCCGCAGGTAAGGATTTATTTCATTTTCAATAACATTTTTTTGGTATATCCGGTATTCAACGCTATCCAATAAATGGACATTCGCCATATCAATAATCTCTTTTTTGATATCAACTATTTTGTATATGGGGGTAGCGTCTCCTTTTGGAAGATGTTTTAATACTTCCTCATCTGTAATTTCGCCGAACACCTGATGCTTAATTATTAGGTAACCCTGTGCCATATTCCAATCGTTTTCCTTTTTAATCAATTTAATCTATACTCTCCTAACAGCGGTGTTGGCTCCGTTCGCTCCAAGATTTGTTGAAAAAGATCCACGCTAAAAGCAGTTTTCTTTTCTACCGCTTCATACAATGTTTGCTTGGCTACCCGCTGAATTAAATCTGAAAAACTGTACGGTACAGGATGAGCAGAACAAATTTTTATAAGCCTATCCATATCCGCCTTCTTATATTCAGTTCCGTCCAATATCCAGGTTAATACCTCCTCTAGCTTTTTACCCGTTGGTCTTTCAAACACCAAGTGCAGGCTTGTCCGCCTACGAATAGCAGGATCAAGAACAACTAGCCGGTTAGTGATCATAATAACCGCCAGCCTCTTATTGCTTTTCATAATCGAGTCAATCTGCTTGATCAGCACGTTTAATCCTGCCCGGTCTTCATGATGCGCCTGGTTCTGCGCCCTGCTGGTAGCCAAATCATCCGCTTCGTCAATGATCAGCAACCCAATGTCATCATTTTTCAGACGCGCTTTAGCCGTTTCAAATACTTCAGTGATACGGTTGGATATTTCTCCTACAAGGCCGCTTCCCCTGATATTGGAAGGGGTTTCAAAGACTTTCACTGGGCTACTCAACAGCTCGGCCAATGGAGTACCGATAGATTGCGCCAATGCCGTTTTGCCACAACCCACTTCCCCGGATAAAATGATCAGCGGGCTGCTGGTCTTTAGGTGAGCCATAATAGGCAAGCCTTTACTATGAAACTTCTTTTCCCACTGTTGGATTTTCTTATGATCGAGCAACATTTCTAATGTCTTCAGTAATTCTTTTTTCTGCTCATCAATGCCAATAAGTAAGTTGTAATCCTTCAGAGCATCTTTATTCGGATGCAAGAACTCCGGTAATTTGAGTGTACTATCTACCATTTTCCTATAATTGATTCTTTTAAGCCATATCCATCTTTAGAAAACGATTTTGATGACTGATGGGTTCCTGTCAATGCGGCTCCAGTTCCATACCCCCATTCCTCAAGTTGCTTGTTCACCTGAGAAATATTTGGAGAATACCTATTGAGGTTCACCAAAAGGCTGACCTCTGTATTTTTAGCCAACCTCCAAAAATCAATTCCACCTGAATCTTCATCCATTGAAATTGTCGAATCAGCCCGCACTTCATAATGAAGCCCTCCGATTTCAGAACCACCAGGTGTTTTAAATTGCAGTTGAAAATATGTTACGGCTTTTTTATCCATAAGGAATAAAATATCTCTCCTGATTTCGTCAGCGTAGTCTTTCGTTATTATGTCCGTCATGTAAAGGCTAACCAGATGGTCATAAACCTTTCCCATTACGTATCGCGCCCTAGCTTCTGTGTAAGTGTCGGTGACACTCCGTGTTGTAGTAAATGACATATTTAATCCTCCTCGCAATGATTTTTAAAAGGGTTACCGAATAATTTTACAAGTTCATCCATTGCCATGTTTTCCTCCCCGTCAATGTCGTAGCGTATGATCCTGCTCCAACTATCCCTGGCTTTTTCAAACCAGGAAGCAAATTCATTTAGTTTGTTCGTGTCCCAGCTTTGAGTAATATTGTTATCTGCGTTCACTGGATCAAGCACAATCCAACCTGTTTTGCCAGTCAAAGACGGAGTGCGATAGTAATCAGTGAAGTAGATAGGTTTTTTATTACGAACCACGTTGGCGAGAAAACCAAACCACTTTGCAAATGTCTCTGCATAGGTTTTCTCCACACCAAGCTGGTCAAACGCATAAGCGGCCAACCAGTCAATCAGGGCAGAAGGCGGCCTATAGTCCTTCCCGGTTGATTCATCATAAGCCAGGTAATAAGAATTATCGGCCTGGAACTCTTTCCACCATTTCATCCCCTGCAGACATTCACTAAACGTAACGCGACCCGCAATTTCTTTACTTTTCCTTGTTCTTTTCTTAACAAATTCGTTGTGTTTTTGTACCGATGTACGAGTCCTGACGCCATCTTTTTTGATGATTATCTGTTCATCCGGTTTATCAGTGGACAACATTGGCACTACATCAAAAGAGAGCTCATTTGACAACACAAGGTTAACGGAACTGTTGGTAATATTAATAATAGAATTGGGGTAGGACTTGCGAACGTATTTCTCAAACTTACTTAATAAGTCTTCAAGCTTCTTCCCATCCGCATCTTCAGGCCTGATCACAATAGGAATATCAATGTCGTAGCCGTCTACTTCCGAATGTCCTAAATAATGACGACGTAGGCCAGTATCTTTTTCATCGGAACCGGCCAAAGGAGTATCGATGACTTCCATGCCGTCCGCCTCAGCGTTTTGTTTAGTGTATTTTCTTACCAGACCAGCCTGATAAGAATTATCATCTTTTTTATCTGGATCAGGCTTAATCCACTTGATAAACGCTGTAATCCACCTATGGAGAGTTGTATGTGTAGATAATAAACTCATAAATTTTGTTTTTAGTTTTTAAAATTGGGAGTGCTCACCCCTTTATCGTTTTTAGATACATTTTGAATGGCGGCGATACCCCACATAATTAATAAACCAGCAATACTAAATGTGATTACCTTTGCCAGATCACCGGTGGCAAAAATGGACATTCCTTTATAGCTAAAAGACACTTTGTCTTTTGAATACTTTGTTAGCTTCATTTTATCGAAGTTTTAAAATTGATTATAGGTATTGCGACACCTGGCGTTAGTACAGGGAATAAGAAGACTGTACCCGCATGCAGAGTTGTTTAAAGGCCGGCCTGCCGACCCTTAAAATTGTAAGGAAGTGATATTAACGTGATAAAATGTAAGAGTGGTGCTCGCCAATATCCAAATATGTATATATTTGGGTGCACAATTAATGAAGCACTGTCTTCAACTCATCGCCGGTAAGACCAGTTCTTGCCGGCTTTTTTTTAAGAAGTATTGTATTGCATCATGCTGCTTTTATCAATTTATATAATTGAATCATTTTTTCATCTTTAAGGATCTTCATTACAAAATCATCGAACTGTATGCAGGTCACCTCTTTTTCAATAGCCACGGCTTCTAAAAAAATATCTTCACCGGAAAGCACCAATGAAGATCGCTTATTAACGAAGGATATGTAGACCGAACTTATGTCTCCAACGGATAAATTACCGGGGCGTTTTATACACCATTCATGAAAATCTTCATCCGGCTGTATCATAGAAATCGCTGGGTGTTGCTCGACCTCCTTTCTAATCAGAAGGCTATACTCACTCAACCGCACTGTCGAAATGGAAATACTGCATTCAGGCAAAATACTTTGTAATATTTTGAATTTCCCCAAACGTGATAGCATTTCCATATCGTTAATAATAAACATTAATTATTAACGATAAAGTTTAATTCTCCTAATTCCTTTTTCAGAATGTCAATCTTTGTACCTGCTAATTCAGCCGCCTTTGACCATGAAATACGCTTTTCCGTAACTCCCTGCACCAGGAGGTTATTAAACCGAGTGGCTTTTTCATTACAGGTGAAATGACCGAAATCATGCGTCTTTTTGTCTGCCTTCCTCCATTCTTCATAGCTATTTGACCATTCTTGATAAGTAGAATAGTTAATAAATCCTGTAGTCCTTGCTCTCACAATAATTGCCTGAATGGAAATGCCGTAAACCTCTTTTATTCTTCGTAATTCGGCAAGTGAAATGAGTGTCCGGTTTTTTCCCAATTCATCGTACAATGCTTCATCCACTAGGAGTACAGCGCCGGCAAAGTAATTACAGAAAAACTCCACTTTCTCATTTGTGAAGTCCTGCGCAAATTCAAGCATCACATGCCCCAGTTCATGTAAGGCCGTAAAACGTTTTCTCTCCACCGCCGGGCAATTTACATTCAAAACGATAAGCGGAATATCATCATTGAGCGTACCGCTTAATCCTGCAAAGTCTTCTGCTCTGTTAATCTCGACGATAAAAATCCCCTTTGTTTCTAATGTTTCCACTACATCAGCAATCGGGTCATTGCCGATTTTCCACTTCTTGCGGAGCAGCTTAGCAGCTTTTTCAATATCTTTTTCATCTACGATTTCGAAACCCGATAAGGGATTATCAAAATAGCGATCAATGTTTAATAAGCTCTCCAACTCCATAAACTTTGAAAGATAGCTCAGCACCTCTTGCTTAATTTCTAATTCCAAATCTTCTTTACCGAAGATTTTATGTCCATCGCGGAACTGGATATTGTTAAAACTGAAATTAAACGCTTCGGGGTTTTCGTAAAAGAATGAATAAGGAACGCTAAAGACATCTGACAGCTTTAGTACTGTTTCACTACTGGGGTTGACCAGTCCTTTCTCAAATTTGTGAATGGATTGTTTTGCGACCCCGATTTGGTCGGCAAGTTGCTGAAGAGAAAAATTGTATTTCTCTCTTAGTTCCTTTAATCTTAGTGCAAATACGTTGTCCATAATTAGTATAAGTATCAGTAAAGGTACGATCATCGTAACCTAATTTCAAAATTATTTATTTTTAGGTTACGATATTTTTAAATCAATCAACTAATTATCAATAGATTACAATTTAATTAAGCTATGTGTTTCTTTAGAATTACTATACCCTCAATATTTCAGGAGTGTCCTTTGTTCGCTGAATCTGCACTCAGGTTCAATAGGATCATTAAGAAGTTGGAGCTTTGAAATGTGAACAATAAGACTGGAGCAGGTTAGATCCATTAAAATTTTATTTTCAAACCATATTCATTCTTAATGATCAATAATGCTTCCGCATTACCTTTTGCATCATCTATCGGGTTATGTGTGTGCTCTGTCCTCCGAAGATGTTTAAAATTTTGAAACGTGTCTTTCACCAAGCCTTTGTACAGACTTCCTAGATTCTGGGAACTATGACCAAATGGGTTCGCGCCCGTGAAATGATGAAAGTACCAGCAAATGAACATCCAATCAAATCCATTATTATCACTGATGAAAACGGGCCTGTCTGTACAAGTAACTTCCAGCCAGGACTTAAATTCATGCATTACTTTTTGCGGCTCATCGAAAGAAAGCGTTTCTTCACGGGTAAGTCCTGAAACAGACAGTGCATCAAGGACGAATTTTTCTGAAATCGGCTTAAGCCTTCCGTAGAAAGTCTTATCTAAAGTTTCATTCACCAATACAGCCCCAAAAGAAACCATCGAATAGTCTCCCGGGATAGGGCCATCACTTTCCACATCCACCATTATGTATGCCATTATTTTTAAGATTTAAGCGATATTAACAACAAGTAGTATGCAACTAAAAAGCCACCCGCATAATACGGATGGCTTAGGACATATTACAAATTAATGTTTTCAGGCTTATTACTTTTTTTCAGCTAACATCTTTTCCAACAAAGCAATCTTTTCGTCTTTCTCTTTTAGCAATGCAGCAGTTAATCTTTTGTTTTCTTCCATTGCTTCAAGCCATTTATCAACAGAATTAATTATTGGATTATATTGAAAGAATGCAACATTATCATTGTTTGTAACTGTATTCCCAATAACATTATAGGCAGCCTCTTCAGTAAAATTTTCAATTGCTTTTACAGGTATTTTTAATGCCTTTGCTACCTCTTCCAGTATTTCTGGCTCGATGGTTTCCTTTGTCTCCAGCAAGGAGACTTTTCTTTGCGTCCAATCACCTCCCAGTTCTTTAGCCAAGGCATCCTGTTTCATATCCCACATTTCCCGGAAACGCCTGATGTTCTTTCCCTGGTGAATTTTCTTTAGCATATCTGTATTTGTCATATTGCAAATATAATTTATTTGTCTGATTGGTAAAGTAGCGCTACCGGCAATAAAATAGCGCTAAAATACGCGGTTTAGTCGCTAAGATAAACATTTGGCGGTACAGATACTCCCCCACTAAGGTATTATTTTACTCCCGACTCAAAAGCGCTCCTATGGTCAATTTCTTACTGCGTTTCTGCAAGAACTATCACCACCATACCAATAAGACGGTAGCCTCGACATTGGGTATTAGCACCCGGCAGTACATGGATATTGAAAGAGGCGAAATCTTCCTCACACATAAACAAGCCCATCAATTAGGCAAGCTCTACAAAATGAATGGAAGCTATTTCTACGAAGCGACCCGGCAATTGGAATTGTTGTAAACATGAGTGCTACTCATCAAAATATTGAAATCCCAAAATGAACGATTAGAGGAACAGCTCAAAAAAGCAGAAGAAGCCACCAACAGCAATACAAGAAATAAGAAACCTCGAAAATAATTTTCCACCTAAACCATTATTGTTATGCTCACCAAACTCAACCAGCTTACCAAGCCCCAACAGGAAAAATTAGCCCAGATTACAGAAATCATTGTCAAAGTCATGTCACCGGAGAAAATCATTTGCTTTGGCTGCCGAATAAGTCCTCTACAGGATTGGAGCTGTTTTACAGAAGCTGGAACCTATAACATAGATATATACACCGCTTTTGACTTGCTTATTATAACCAGCGAAACAGAAAAAAGACCAGATCACGAAATCATCGATATACTGGAACAGCAATGCAGTCCTTATGTTTATATAAATAACATTGTTCATAAACTGACCGCAGTAAATAACGCCATAAAAGATGGAAGTCGGTTCTTTACGACCGTTTACCGTAAAGGCTTATTGATCTATGAAAGCGATAGTCTCCTTCCTCTTGTTGAGCCAGCCGCAACTACAGATGCTAAAGTCTTACTTGCCAATGCAGAACAGGATTGGCACCATTGGTACAGCGCTGCCGACGATTTTTTAAAAGGGGCAGAATATTACTTTTCCTTCCAATCTTATAAACGGGTAGTTTTTATGCTGCACCAGGCAATGGAGAACATCTGCAAAGCCCTGATTCGTTCCTTTACCGGGTACCTGCCTACTACCCATAATCTCAGAAGATTAATTGCTATGACCGAAAACTTCTCTCCCTTGCCCGCTTTGATTTTTCCCGGTATCACTACCGAAGAAGACGAACTTTTTAAACTGCTACTCAATGGGTATGGAGATTCTAGGTATAACGAACAATATTTCGTTTCCGCCGAAAATGCCACGATTTTATTAAAAAGGGTGAAACAATTTATAGCGGTAGCGGAAAAAGTCTATGCGTCGAAATTCAATGCCCTGAAGGATAGTAAACCGATTGCTTCCCCTTTAACCGTTGGTTATGAAGAACCGTAAACTTAACAGCAAGGCTTTCCGAAAGAAATTGGAACGTTTCTTACAATCTCTCGGCAGCAAATTATATGCTTTGAGGAGGGAACGTAAGGAAAGTTTACAAACCGTTGCAAAAGCCGTAAAAAGGTCTCCCCGATACCTTAGCAAAATTGAGAAAGGGTTGGCCCCTCGCGTCAAGATAGGGGTATTAATTGACCTCTGTGAATATTACAAAGTAAGCCTGATGGATATTGTACAGTAAAATTTACTTTATGAAAATAATCTACAGCATACAACAATGGCTATTCCCGGTTATTAACCGGCAACAATGTGAGATCGATAAGCTCGGACAATCCTTAAAGGATACCAGCCGGATGTACAATGAGCAATTAGCCAAGAGCAGGGCCCTGCAGGCAGAACTGGAATACATTTATTCCATTTTTCTGCACCGAAACCGGTGCTGTTATCAATTGCATGTATTCCCCCGCCAATCCCCTTTATTGCTTACGGTGGGTCATAAGTCAAACTGGATGAATTTCATCCTTTATACGCCTTACGACCAGCAAGAAATCGCCAACCTGTATTTCCGGGTGGAAGCGACCGACCTCGTTTTAGAGGAAATGCAGGTGGCCCCCCTTTACCAAAACCAGCAAATAGGGGGTTTGTTAATGCAGGAGATTATTTCGGAAGCAAAAGCAATGGGACTACAGCGGCTTACAGGCATTTTCGGAAGTAAGGAGCGGGAGCATTTGGGCGAGTTAGCCCGTTTTTATGAAGAAATGGGCTTTGAGGTGAGGGTAACATCGGGTAGTTTAAGCGGAAAAATTACAAAAGCAATAGCTCCAAGGTGATACATAATGCAAAACATACTGTTCTATACCTTTCCTTTATGTTCATTGATGGTTTTTAATTGTATTTTGATGTGTACACTGTGCAAATTTGATGATTTTCATATCTGATAGCACCAGGATATCATGGCACCGCATGAGAACAGCATGGGTGCATCATAGATTCGCCATGACATCCAGCATGCCTAGAGCATGGCCTTTCTATAATCCGGCTTTACACTACCCTGATCATCCAGCCATTCCGGCAGCAGGTAATAATAGCCCCTGACGCCCTTTACCTTTTGTTGTATTACCCTGCCATAACGGGCCGCCTTGCTCAAGAAGGCTGAAAAATACTGCACTTTGTTATTATTTTGGGCCAGGGCGGGTTCCCGCTTTTCTAGTAGACCAATTAACTCTGAAGAGCGCAAGGGGCGGTTTTCCTGCTGTAAGGTGAAGGCAATCTTACTGATCCAACTGGAAGCGTTGCGATAGCCATCCTTGTTTTGTTGTTCCTGTAGCTGTTTTTCCAGTTCTGCTACCCGCTTACGCAGTAATTTCACTTCCGTGAACATTTCTTTTAATAATTCATGCTGTGCAGCATTCTCTTTTTCCAGGCTCTGGATGGTTTTTGTCGATTCTTCTGGGGTAAGCTGGCCCGCTTTGGCTCCAGGTTGGGGCTGTGCAAGGGTGGGATGGTCCATTTGATAAAGGTTTTTAATGGTTAACAATAGGTATTCCCGGTCGTATTCTGTTTGTTGTCTAATCGAACTCTTATTGAGTTCTTATTGAAATCTGTTTAAAATCTAATCCTGTTCTTGTTGTAAATGCCCGTTCTGTGCATGGCCTGATACTGGTTTTAGTTCTTGCCGTTACGCGATAACTTATCAAGTGTTAAAAAATCTTCCTTTGCAAAGTTATTATTTTATTTTTTTTAAAAGAACTTTTGTATATTTACGGTATGAAAACCGTCCAAAAGGAAAAAAAGGTCACCGTCAAATTCTTTCTCAACCAGCTCATTGAGCCGGTGACCGGCGAAAAGGGGGAGGCATATTACCCCTTGTACATCCAGGTCACCTACAATCGGAAAAACATGCAGCTTAAAAGCATGTATGGAGAGTATTATGAGGATTTAAACGAGGTGAAACCCGGACTGCTGGAATTTGAGGAAAGGATTTTACGCAACATCATTGCTTATGAGACCGGACAAAAATTAGCCGGGGATGACTATGACCTCAAAGGGCTGAAACGTAAATATGAAGTGTATGCTACCTCGGTATCGTCTGCCCTGGAAAACTACCTGAAGCCCAAATTACGATTGGCTATCCTTAAAACCAATCATGAATTGACCTCTGTACTTCATTTTAATCAGCTAAATGCCACAGTAGCCCGGCTGTACAAAGCCGCCCAATTATTATTCAAGGATTTTGATAGCCAATTAACTTCCAAATTGAAAGAGGAATTGATAGCGTACGGTCATTACCAGGTGGTAGACCCGCAACCTATTTTTACCTATACCTTTCCAACGGTCATGGATTGGGTAGACGGAAGCTATAAAATGGAACTGGAAAAGAAGATGAAAATAACCTATAAGAATAAGCCGGAAGTGATCAAAAAAGTCATGCAACTGGTGGATCAGGCTGTCACAGAAAAATTGAAGCAGTTGGGAAGTTAATTTTTTTATCTGATATGTTCTTAAAATAGAATATATATAATAACAATTTTTAAATCAAAAAAGAGAATTATGTCAAACACTGTAGTTACAAAAAAGGAACTGAATGTTCCTGTCGGCGCTATTCTAGCTGTTGCTGATGTGCTGATTGAAAACGACATTATCAACGACATTATCGGAACCGACGATGATGAGGATACCATTATCATTGAAGTAGAGTATGGGAAAGGGCAGCGAAAGATTATCCATAAAATGGAGGATATTATTTCGGATTACCTGGAAGAAGAACAGGAGGAAGATTCGGAAGAAGATGATAAGTAGGTAACGTTTACCACAAAATCGTGGTGAATGGCATCCCCACGATTTTGTGGTCTATTACTGCTCCGCCCTATCATTAACAGCCTCAAAGAATTAAGCATATTGCTTTATTACTATGCAACAAGGAATTACAGAACTACCCAATTCATTGATAACGAATAAATTATCATTAACTTAGGAATACAAACCTTATGAAAACGAAGATCATTGAACACCCTCAATTACCTAATAATCCGCCCGAAGAAAAAATCAGCCTTGAAAAGATGCGGGAACTATGGAATGATGAAAAAGGCTCTTTAGCTGATGATGAGTTGATCCGGGTAAGGGATTGGATGTATGTCATTACCGGGGTTATTATCCGGGTTATTCAAAAAATGAAACAACAAGCATTAATTATATCACGACAATCTGGAAAGCATGAAAATGCGCAAAGCAATTCTATATGTCCGCGTATCAACGGACGAACAGGCAGAAAAAGGGCATAGCCTTGGTCACCAGGAAGATCGGCTACGGCAATATTGTTTACAAAACAATATTGAAATAGTTGCCTTTTACAAGGAAGATCACTCCGCCAAAACATTTGAGCGACCTGAGTTTAAAAAACTGCTGGCTTTTATTAAAAGCAATAAAAATGTAGCAGACATATTGTTATTTCTGAAATGGGACAGGTTTTCCAGAAATGCGGCGGATGCTTACGCCATGATTAGCCAACTAAACCGGTTAGGGGTAGAACCGCAGGCAATGGAGCAACCGCTAAATCTAGAAATTCCGGAGCACAAGTTTATGCTGGCCATTTATCTTGCTGCCCCGGAAGTAGAAAATGACCGGAGAGCATTAAATATTATTTCAGGTATGCGAAAAGCCATGAAAGAAGGTCGCTGGATGGGTAGCCCGCCCAAAGGATATAAGCGAAGCGTGGACGAAAACCTGAAGCCTTGCATCATACCTAACAAGGATGTTGAATTGGTAAATTGGATATTTCAACAGATGGCAACGGGTCTTTATCATATTGAGGAGCTACGAAGGATGGTTCACAAGAAAGGTATGAAAATCAGCCACAATAGTTTTTGGTGGATGCTACGCAACCCGGTATACATTGGCAAATTGATTGTGCCTGCATACAAAGACGAGCGATCAATGATTGTCCCAGCAAAACATGAACCCATCGTACCTGAAAAATTATTTTATGAGGTGCAGGACGTGTTGGATGGGAAAAAAAGGAAAGATTTACCAGCGCATTATAACAAACAAAACGAGCTACCCTTACGCGGCTTTTTAAAATGCAACCAATGCGGCCATAATTTGACCGGCAGCGCTTCAAAAGGAAGGTATCAGCGTTATTTCTATTACCATTGCAAGTATCCGTGCAAAGAGCGGCTACCGGCATCGGAGCCCAATGACGCTTTTGACGAGTATTTAATATCCCTCAGCGGTAATAAGAAACTGATGAGGGTGTTTGACCATATTTGGGAGGGGCCGCATAAAAAGCAGGGCAGGGAAAAAGCGGATGAACTGGCGAAACTGAAACAGGAATTGGAAACCTGCAAAAAGCGACTGTCAAATGCCCAATTGCTAATGCTGGACGGACATCTCGATACCAATGAGTACCGTAATATCAAAAACCAACTGGAACCGGAGATAGGCAGGCTGACAAGGCAGATTGTCGATTATCAGGAAAAAGACCCGGAAGAAGCCGACATAAAGCAGTTCGGCTTTATGTTTCTTAACCGCCTGGGTGAGCTATTTGAGGTAGCCACCCCGGAGGATAAACATTTAATCCTCGGTTCGACCTTTCCTGAAAAGTTAGTTTGTAAAGACGGTAAAGTTCGAACCGCTTCCGGCAGCGACATACAACAGCTACTATTCAGTTCTGACACGGATTTCAGAGAAACGAAAAAAGGACAGTCAAATGATTTTGACTGTCCTTCCTGTCAAGTGGAGCTGGGGAGAGTCGAACTCCCGTCCAAACATATTCGCCGAAAGCTTTCTACATGCTTATTGCTACATTATTTGTCGGGGTATCACCGGGGTAGCACCAACCAATGATATCCGTAGCTGGATAGTCTTAAGCCGCCGTCACAGCCTTCGGCGGCAGCATCCTGTTTTTGTTTTTAGTCGGCGGCGAAGCATGGTAACAGACCAACCTGCTCACGCGGCCCTAATGACTATCTAATCACTGATTAGGCAGCCATGGCATACTGAGTATTGCCATTTGAAGTTTGTGCATTCAAGATTAAAGTGCTGATTACACAATGCACTGCATGCTTACACTCTCAAAGATCTATGCTGTCAAAACCAATACAGCCCCGGAAGCGGTTGCAGGTTACTCCCGCCGCCGCAGTCGGCAAAAATACGACAATTTTGGCAGTCCGGGGTGCTGTAAAAACAAAAACATTTCCTGTAGCTTCACGCCTCAATTTTGCCTATGACAGCAACAGAAAGTTATACCACGCATATAGGATTGCTAAATGAACAGCTGGCAGCCCTGCGAAAACGACGCAACCTGGTGGCTACGGCAAGATTACTGGTTATTGTGCTGATTGGCGGAACTGCCTGGTGGCTTTACCCGGTTAGCTTTTTGTTGACCGCTGTGCTGGTAGTAGCATTATCAGCCGTTTTTACCCGGCTGGTATTGCTGGCGGCCGATAATAAAGCCGCTATGGCGCATGTAAACCGCCTGGTGGATATCAACCGGCAGGAGCTGGCCATTGCCGCAGGACAGTACACTACCCTGCCCGATGGCGCCGGAACGGCCTCTGCCACCCACGATTACGCCCATGACCTGGATATTTTCGGCCGCGCTTCGCTTTACCAATACATCAACCGTACCAGCTCGCAACAAGGCCATGCCACTCTATGCCGGTGGTTGCTGCAACCGGCCAGTCCCAATGCCATTGCCGAACGGCAGGCCGCTGCCCGTGAGCTGGCGCCCGGCTTCCGGTGGCGGCAGGAACTTCAGGCTTACGGCATTGAAGAACCGGTTACCATTGCCACGGAGCAAAAAGTAACCGCATGGCTGCAGGAAGAAAATACTTTTTCGCATAATACCGGGTGGAAACTGCTGCGCTGGCTCTATCCTGTTCTTACCCTCGGGTTCCTGGCATTGTATATCGCTGATGTTGTGCCGCCACAGGCATTTTACGGCTCACTTGTTCTCCTGCTGGCCGTTTCTTCGGCGGTAAGCAAACAGATTACAGACCATTACCGGACCCTGGATAAAATAATGAAGGAAATTGCCGTGCTCAGCAGGAGCGCCGCATGGATAGAAAAAGCGGCTTTCCGGGACAGTTATTTAACACGACTGCAACAGCATTTCAGGGCCAACAACCTGCCGGCTTCGGCTGCCATCAAAAAATTAAAAGATATACTGGACCGTTTTGATTACCGCCTCAACCCCCTGGTGTTTATACCGCTGAACGCTTTTTTGCTGTGGGACCTGCAGCTGATTTTCCAGCTGGAAAAATGGCGGGTGGTGAATAAGCCCCATGCCGGGCAATGGTTTATGGCCCTGGGCGAAACAGAGGCGCTGGCTACCATCGCCAACCTGCATTTCAACCACCCGGAATGGGTATTTCCCACCCTCGATGCCACGCAGCACGGCACGCTGGAAGCTACCAACCTGGGCCACCCGCTGATTCCCGCCGCCAGGCGGGTAAGCAGTTCATTCTATACCAGCGGCACGGCAAAGCTGGCACTGGTAACCGGTTCCAATATGGCGGGCAAAAGCACTTTCCTGCGCAGTGTAGGGGTAAACGTGGTATTGGCCATGATGGGCGCACCGGTTTGCGCCAGCCAGATGCGGGTATCGCCCATGCGCATTATCAGTACCATGCGGGTAGCCGACAACCTGGAAGAAAGCACGTCCACCTTTTACGCGGAATTAAAAAAACTGAAGTATATAATTGAAAGCGTAAACCGGCAGGAAAACGTATTCCTGCTGCTGGACGAAATTTTACGCGGCACCAATTCGCTCGATAGGCATACCGGCTCCCGCGC
>JACXTT010005695.1_pt1 | contig 18017 bp, 12 predicted proteins | sample 9270951 | NCBI WGS metagenome assembly JACXTT01 (sample SAMN15532306, study PRJNA645909) | rock metagenome | isolation source: weathered quartz diorite | place: Puerto Rico | collected 2017-06-21 | reverse complement strand
ATGCAGACGCTATGCCGTGAATCGGGCACGGCGCTGATCTGGATCACGCATGACCTGTCGGTGGTCGCCGGACTGGCCGATTCGGTCTGCGTGATGTACGCGGGCAAGATCGTCGAGGCGGGGGACGTGCGCCAGGTGCTGGAGCATCCCGAGCATCCGTACACGCACGGGTTGATCGGCTCGGCGCCTTCGCGCAATCCGCGCGGTGCGCCGTTGAAGCAGATTCCCGGCATGACCCCGTCTCTGCTGAACCTGCCCGGCGGTTGCTCGTTCCGCGAGCGTTGTCCCTATGCCACCGAAGTGTGCAAGACCGAGCCGCCGCTGGAGACCGCGGCTGACGGCCGGCGGCTGCGCTGCTTCCATCCGGTGCTGACGCAGCAGGAGGCGGCATGAGCGAAACGGACCTGGATACCCCCGCCATGACGGACGGCACATCGCAACCGGTCACGCCGCCCGCGCCGCTGCTGGAACTGCGCGGTGTTTCCAAGCGCTTCGTCAAATCGCTGGACGCGGCGGCGCGCATCGCCAACCTGTTCGGCGCCCACGCGCGTGAAGAGGTCGTCCATGCGGTCGACCGCGTCGACCTGAGCATCCGCACGGGCGAAGTGGTCGGGCTGGTGGGCGAATCCGGCTGCGGCAAGTCGACGCTCGGACGCATGGCGGTCGGCCTGCATACGCTGACCGAAGGCGAGCGGCTGTGGCGCGGCACCAACCTCGACCACTTGCCGCCGGAGAAGCGCCGCGAGAAGCAACTGGCGATCCAGATGATCTTCCAGGACCCGTATGCCTCGCTCAACCCGCGGCTGCGCGTGATCGACATCGTCGGCGAGGCGCCGGTCGTGCACGGCATGGTCGCGCGCGGCGAGCAGAAAGCCTACGTGGAAGACATGCTCGTGCGCGTGGGCATGGACCCGACCGTGCTGCGCCGCTTTCCGCACCAGTTCTCGGGCGGCCAGCGCGCGCGCATCGGTATCGCCCGCGCGCTGGCGGTGAAGCCGGAATTCCTGGTGTGCGACGAATCCGTCGCGGCGCTGGACGTGTCGATCCAGGCGCAGGTGCTGAACCTGTTCATGCGCCTGCGCCAGGACCTGAACCTGACCTACCTCTTCATCAGCCACGACCTTGGGGTGGTCAAGCACATCAGCGACCGCGTGGTGATCATGTACCTGGGCCGCGTGGTGGAGTCGGCGCCTACCGAGGCGGTCTTCGCCGCGCCCAATCATCCGTACACGCAGGCGCTGCTGGCCGAGGCGCCGAAGCTCGAAGTCGGCAAGAAGACCTATGTGGCGATCCGTGGCGAGATTCCGTCACCATTGAATCCGCCCACGGGTTGCCACTTCCATCCGCGCTGCCCGCATGCGATGCCGCGCTGCACGACGGAGCAGCCGCTGCTGAAGGAGATCGCGCCGGGGAGAATTTCGGCGTGTCACCTGAACGATATGGCGTAGATGCGGCCGTGCCGCCCCTCTCCCGCTTGCGGGAAAGGGGTGCAAAACGCGCGATCCGCGAACTCAGCGGATCACCTGCCCCTTCGAGTTGATGATCGTCATCTCGACGAACTTCGAGCCGACGTGGTTCTCGGGCGTGAAGTTGACGATGAACCCGCCCAGGTCGACATTGCGCATGCCCTCCAGCGCCGCCACCAGCCGTTCGCGCGTCAGGTCCTTGCCCGCGCGGCGCAGGCCTTCGGTGAAGGCCTTGGCGGCGATGAAGCCCTCGATGCCGACGTAGTCGAAGCCGTCCGGCTTGCCGGTGGCCTGCAGCAGCCGCAGGTACTCACGCACCACCGGCAGCGTGGCGTTGCCCGGGTGCGGCATGACCTGCGAGATGATCACGCCGCTGCCCAGCGGGCCAAGCTCGCGCGCGAGCGCCTGTGTGCCGACATAGGACACGTTGTAGAACTGGCCGCTGTAGCCGCGGCGCAGCGCCTCCTTCACGAAGGCGCCGGCGGTGCGGTAGGCGCTGATCAGTACCACGGCGTCGGGCTTCGCCTTCATGGTGCCCTGCATGGCGTCGCCGATCTCAACCGTATTGCGCACCACGTTCTCGCGCGCCACGATCTGTACGCTGTTGTCTGGCGAGGCCTGCAGCGCGCGCGCCAGTCCGTCCAGGCCGGCCTTGCCGTAGGCGTCGTCGTTGTAGACCACGGCCACGCGCTTGAGCCCGGTTGTACGGATCTGCCGCACGATGGCAGCGGTTTCCTCGTTGAAGCCGGCGCGCACGTGGAAGATATTGCGCGCGCGTGGATCGCGCAGCGATTGCGCGCCGGTGTAGGGAGCGAAGAATGGCACGCCGGCCTGCGCGGCGACCGGCAGCGAAGCCTCGGCGTTGTCCGTGCCGACATAGCCGAACAGCGCGAATACCCGGCTTTCGCCGACGAACTTGCGCGTGTTTGCCGCCGCGGTCTCCGGCTCGTTGTAGTCCTCCAGCGTCTGCAACTCGATGCGACGGCCATAGATGCCGCCCTGCCGGTTGACGGACTCGAAGTACAGGCGCGCGCCGGCGCCCATCTGCTTGCCCAGTGCCGCTGTCTGCCCGCTCAGCGCGGCCGACTGGCCCAGCAGGATGGTGTCGGCCGTGACGCCGGTTTCCGCTGCGATGGCGGCGCCCGCTGCGCCGCAAAAGCCGATGGCGCCAGCCACCAGCAGGCCGGCGAAACGCCTGGCCTTGACCCCGTTAAGATTGGACATGAACCCCCGCAAAGAAAGTCAGGTTGGATACCCATGCGCTACCCCGGGCCGGTCTGCGCCGGCGTCGGGCCCCCGCCGGCCTACCGCAGGCTGCCGCAAGCCAGTGATGGCTGCGTGGGACGGGGTGGCCGCGGGCATTTCCGGCCAGGACCTGAACGCGCCGCTGCATCATAATCGAATACAATCCGAGCAGAAACTGCCCCGTCTGCCGTGGTTTTCCCGGTAGTGACGGGCATCTGGCCTGTTCCCCGCCCCGACCCACATTCCTGGCGCCTTCGTGCCTGTCCGGAGATTCCATGGCTTCCCGCATTGTCCGCGCCGCCTGTCCGCATGACTGCCCCGATACCTGTGCCTTGCTCGTCACCGTCGAGGACGGCCGCGCGATCAAGGTCAATGGCGATCCGGATCATCCGGGCACCCAGGGCGTGCTGTGTACCAAGGTGTCGCGCTACACCGAGCGCACTTACCACCGGGACCGGCTGCTGACGCCGATGCGCCGGGTCGGGCGCAAGGGCGAAGGCAAATTCGAGCCGATTTCCTGGGACGAGGCGCTGGGCGAGGTCGCTACGCGGCTCAAGGCCATCGCCGCGCGCGACCCGCAGGCGATCGTGCCGTACAGCTATGCCGGCACCATGGGGCTGGTGCAGGGCGAGAGCATGGCCGCGCGCTTTTTCCACAAGCTCGGCGCCTCGCTGCTGGACCGCACCATCTGCGCGAGCGCCGGCGCCACGGCGCTGCGCTACACCTATGGCGCGAGCGTCGGCATGGACATGGAGAATGTCGTCGACGCGAAGCTCGTGATCATCTGGGGCGGCAACCCGATCGCCTCGAACCTGCATTTCTGGACGCGCGCCCAGGAAGCCAAGCGCCGCGGCGCGACGCTGGTGGCGATCGACCCGTACCGCTCGCTGACCGCCGAGAAGTGCCACCGCCACATCGCGCCGATGCCGGGCACCGACGGTGCGCTGGCGCTGGCCATGATGCACGTGCTGATCCGCGACGGCCTGCTCGACCACGACTACATCGCGCAGCACACGCTGGGCTTCGACGCGCTGCGCGAGCGCGCGCAGGCGTATTCGCCGGCCCGCGCCGCGCAGATCTGCGGCATTGCGGTGGAAGACATCGAATGGCTGGCCGGCCTCTACGGCACGCTGGCGGTGCGCGAGCGCCAGCCGGTGGCGATCCGCCTGAACTACGGCATGCAGCGCGTACATGGCGGCGGCCAGGCGGTGCGCGCGGTGGCGTGCCTGCCCTCGCTGGTGGGCGCGTGGCGGCATCCGGCCGGTGGGCTGCAACTGTCGACGTCGGGATTCTTCCCGATCAACGACCGGGCCTTGCAGCGGCCAGACCTGCTGCCGGGCCCGCGCCTGCCGCGCACTGTCAACATGAGCACGATCGGCGATGCGCTGCTGGATGCGGGCCACCCCGGCAATCCGCGCCTAGAGGCCGTGGTGGTCTACAACAGCAACCCGGTGGCCGTGGCGCCGGAATCGAGCAAGGTGGCGGCCGGTTTCGCGCGCGAGGACCTGTTCACGGTGGTGCTCGAGCAGTTCCGCACCGATACGGCCGACTACGCCGACATCCTGCTGCCCGCGACTACGCAGCTTGAGCACGTGGACGTGCACAAGGCCTACGGGCATACCTACTTCCTGGCGAACAACGCCGCCATCGAGCCGATGGGCCAGGCGCTGCCCAACACCGAGATCTTCCGCCGCCTGGCGCAGCGCATGGGGTTCAATGAGCCGTGCTTTGCCGACAGCGACGAGCAGATTGCGGCGCAGGCCATTGTCCCGGGCGATGCGCGTGCACAGGGCATTACGTGGGAATCGCTGAAGGAGCAGGGCTGGCAGAAGCTGTCGCTGCCGCCCGCGCCGTTCGCCCACGGCGGTTTCCCGACCGCCTCCGGCAAGTGCGAGTTCTATTCCGAGGCCATGCGCAGCGCGGGGCTCGATCCGCTGCCGGACTACGTGCCGCCGTACGAGGCGCCGTCCTCTGCGCCGGAACTGGCCGGCAAGTATCCGCTGGCGATGATCTCGCCGCCCGCGCGCAATTTCCTGAACAGCACCTTCGTCAACATCGACAGCCTGCGCGCGACCGAGGGCGAGCCGCACCTGGATATCCACCCCGACGATGCCGCCGCGCGCGGCATCGTCAACGGCGCCCGCGTGCGCCTGTTCAACGACCGCGGCAGCATGCTGGCGCGGGCCCGCGTGACCGACCGCGCCCGGCGCGGGCTGGTGGTGGGGCTGTCGATCTGGTGGAAGAAGCTGGCGCCCGACGGCAAGAATGCCAACGAGCTGACCAGCCAGCGGCTGACCGACCTGGGCCGCGCGCCGGTGTTCTATGACTGCCTGGTCGAGGTGGAGGCATGGCACGAGGCCGACGAGGTGCTGGCCGTCGCGCCATGATCCTGTGATCGACTGGAAACGGGTCCGCCGCCGCGCGGCGGGCATCCTGGTCGCGGCAGGCCTGGCGTTGGCGGTGGCCGGTTGCGATACGGTCGGCTACTACTACCAGTCCATCGGCGGCCACCTCGGGGTGATGGCGCAGGCACAGTCGCTCGATGAGGCGATTGCCGGCGCGCAGGCGTCCAACGACGCGCGCCTGGCCCAGCGCCTGGCACTGGCGCGGCGCATCCGCGACTACGCCTCGCGCGAGCTGAAGCTGCCCGACAACGGCAGCTATCGCCGCTACGCCAACCTGCACCGCCCCTACGTGGTCTGGAGCGTGTTCGCGACCCCCGAACTGTCGATGGCGCTGCACCAGTGGTGCTTCCCGATCGTCGGCTGCATCAGCTATCGCGGCTACTACGCGCAGGGCGATGCCGAGCACTATGCCGCCGGCCTGCGCCGCGAAGGCCTGGAAACCTATGTGGCCGGCATTCCGGCCTATTCCACGCTGGGCTATTTCGATGATCCGCTGCTGAACACCTTCGTCTACCTGCCCGAAGGCGAACTGGCCCGCATGATCTTCCATGAGCTGGCGCACCAGGTCGTGTATGTGCGCAACGACACGGCCTTCAACGAGTCGTTCGCGACCGCGGTGGAGATCGCCGGCGTGGAGCGCTGGCTGCGCGACGACGCGTCGGACGAGGCGCGCGCGAGCTACCGGCAGTACGATAGCCGGCGCCGCCAGTTCCGCTCGCTGCTGCTGGATACGCGCGACCGGCTCGATGTCTTGTACCGCGCGGGGGCGGACGACGACACCAAGCGCCGCGGCAAGGCCGAGATCTTCGACAGCCTGCGCAGCCAGTACGCCAAGTTGCGCGTGGAGTGGGGCGGCTACAGCGGCTACGACCGCTGGTTCGACCAGCCGCTGACCAACGCCCACCTGGCCGCTGTTGCCACCTACCAGCAATGGGTGCCCGCGTTCACGGCACTGCTCGACAACGTGGGCGGAGACTGGACGCGCTTCTACGCCGAGGCGCGCCGTATCGGCGAGCTGCCCGAGGATGAACGCCACGCCGCCTTGCGCAAACTGGCGCCGGCAGCGGTGAACACCGGCACGCTGCATGCCGGGGAGAGCGCGCCCGGCGCCGTCCAGTCCGACCACTGACTGGATCTCCTCCTGTGTCGATGAAGCATCCGGGCGGCGTCGTGTTTTCGATGCTTCGCTACCAGGTGTCGATAAAGCGGCGGTCCTCGCCGGTGCGCCGGCCGAGGCAGCCGGGCGGCACCGAGGCCAACCCGCGCAGCAGCCAGCGGCGCGTGTCGGCCGGGTCGATCACGGCATCGATTTCGAGGTGGCTGGCCATGTTCAGCGCGCGGCCGCGCTGGTAGGCGGCATCGACCATGCGCGCGAACAGCGCCTCGCGCTCGTCGGCATCGGCCACGGCCTCCAGTTCCTTGCGGAAGCCGAGCCGGATCGAGCCTTCCAGCCCCATGGCGCCGAATTCGCCGCTCGGCCATGCCGCGGTGAAGAACGGCGCGGCGAAGCTGCCGCCGGCCATGGCCTGCGCGCCGAGGCCGTAGCCCTTGCGCAGCACGACCGTGAAGAACGGCACGCGCAGCGCACCGGCCACCACGAACAGGCGCGAGACGTGGCGCACCGTGGCGCTTTTCTCAGCCTGCGGGCCGACCATGAAGCCCGGCGTGTCGCACAACGACACGATCGGCAGGCCATGCGCGTCGCAGAGCTGCATGAAGCGCGCGGCCTTGTCCGCGGCGGCGCTGTCGATGGCACCACCGAGGTGGCGCGGGTTGTTGGCGATGCAACCGAACGCGCGGCCCTCGATACGGATCAGCGCGGTAACGATGCCGGTGCCGAAGGCGGCGCGCAGTTCCAGCACCGAGCCGGTATCCGCGAGCGCATGGATGACCGCGTGCATGTCGTAGCTGCGCAGGCGGTTCTCGGGAATCGCGTGGCGTAGGTGGCGCGGGTCCTCAGCCTGCCAGTCGGACGCGTCGCCCTGGAAGTACGACAGATAGCGGCGCGCGGCATCGACGGCGGCTGTCTCGTCGTCCACCACCACATCGATCACGCCATTGGGCGCCTGCACGCCGACCGGGCCGACTTCCTCAGGCGCATACACGCCCAGGCCGCCGCCTTCGATCATGGCCGGGCCGCCCATGCCGATGGTGGCGCTGCGCGTGGCGATGATCACATCGGCGCAGCCCAGCAGCGCCGCATTGCCGGCGAAGCAGCGCCCATGCACGATGCCCACCAGCGGCACCTGGCCGGACAGCCGCGCGAACTGGATGAACGAGGTGCAGTCGAGTCCGGCCACCACTGGCATGTCGGTGTCGCCAGGGCGGCCGCCGCCGCCTTCGGCGAACAGCACTACGGGCAGTTGCCACTGCCGCGCCAGCGCGAGCATGCGGTCGAGCTTCTTGTGGCCGTAGTAGCCCTGGGTGCCGGCGAGCACGGTGTAGTCGTAGGCGAGCACCATGCAGCGCGCGTCGGCGCCGGGGAACGCTGCCGCGTTCACGGTGCCGATGCCGGTGACAATGCCGTCGGCCGGCGTCGCGCGGACCAGGTCGTCTTCCGTGCGCCGCTGGCGCTGCGCGGCAATTGCCAGCGCGCCGTACTCGATGAAGGAATCCGCGTCGCAGAGCTGGGCGATGTTCTCGCGCGCCGTGCGTCCGCCTTGTGCGTGGCGTTTGGCCACGGCTGCCTCGCGGGCAGCATCCTGGCCGAGTGCGTGGCGCTCGATCGCATCGCGCAGGTCGGCGCGGATGTGGCCGGGATCGGCGGCCGCGCGGACTTGCTCGGCATGACCTGCATCGTCGCACGCTTCGATCAGAACCAGCGTGGCGCCTGCCCGCACCGTGGCGCCGGCCTGCGTACGCACGGCCAGCACCGTGCCCGCGGCAGGCGCCTCGAGCGGGTGCTCCATCTTCATGGCCTCGATGATCGCGAGCGGCTGGCCGCGGCGCACGCTGTCGCCTGGCTGCACATTGAGCACGGCCAGGGCGCCGTCCATCGGCGCCCGCACCGCCACGGCATCGGCGGGCAGGTCGTCTTCGGCGTCGCTGTCCTGCGCCGTCGCTGCGGTGCCGGTCGCGTGCAAGGCAGGGTGGTCGCCGTCGGCCGCGGCGAGCGCGGGCAGGGCCTGGTCGAGGTACTGCGTATGCACGGCGTTGCGCTGCACGGCATCCTGCTGCAACAGGTCTTGCAGCAGCCGGCGGTTGGTGTCGATGCCCTCGATGCGGAACTCGCACAGGGCGCGGTATGCGAGCGCGAGCGCACGGCCGTAGTGGCCGCCGGGCTCATGCACGATCAGCTTGGCCAGCAGCGAGTCGAAGCGCGGGTTGGCCGCCATGCCGGCGTAGCCGGCGCTGTCGACGCGCACGCCCGGGCCGCTCGGCGCCTCGAACGCAGTGAGCGTGCCGGCAGCGGGGCGCAACTGCCCTTGTCCGTCGAGATGCTCGGCATTGATGCGAAGCTGCACGGCCACGCCGCGAGGGGCCGGCACGCGCTCCAGCCCCAGTTGCGCGAGTTCCGCGCCCATCGCGATGGCGAGCTGGGTTTGCACGAGATCGACGCCGGTGACCATTTCGGTCACGGTGTGTTCGACCTGCAGGCGCGGGTTGGCTTCCATGAACCAGAATGCCGGCGCCTCGCCGTCGCGCTCCTGCACCAGGAATTCGAACGTGCCGATGCCGCGGTAAGCGGCCGCGCGCGCCAGCGTGGCGGCGGCCTCGGCCAGGCTCGCGCGCATCGCATCGTCGAGCGCGGGGCTCGGCGCCACTTCCACGATCTTCTGGTGCCGGCGCTGCAGGCTGCATTCGCGCTCGCCGAGCGTGACCACTTGCCCGCCGGCGTCCGCGACCACCTGGATCTCGATATGGCGCGGCGCCGTCACGATCTGCTCGACATAGACCGCGCCGTTGCCGAATGCCGCCATCGCCTCCGACGCACAGCGCGTCCATGCTTCGTCGATCTGCGCCGCGTCGTGGACGGCGCGCATGCCGCGCCCGCCGCCGCCGGCCAGCGCCTTGATCATCATGCCGGCGCCGCGTGGCAGGTCGGCAAAGAACGCCTGGGCGGCGGCCAGCATGGTGGGGCCGGCGGTGCCCGGCACCACGGGCACGCCGTGTTCGCGGGCCAGCGCGCGGGCCCGCGCCTTGTCGCCGAACAGCCGCAGCACATCGGGTGCGGGACCGACAAAAGTCAGGCCGGCGTCGAGGCACGCCTGCGCGAAGTCGGCGTTCTCGGACAGAAAGCCATAGCCGGGATGGACAAGCTGGCAGCCCGCGCGGCGCGCGGCGGCGACAACCTGTCCGATATCGAGGTAAGCGCGCGGGCCGCTGCCGGGCAGCGCCACGGCTTCGTCGGCCTTGCGCACGTGCAACGCGTCGCGGTCGTCCTCGCTGTGGATGGCCACACTAGACATGCCCAGGGCCGCGGCCGCGCGGACGATGCGGATGGCGATTTCGCCGCGGTTGGCGATCAGGAGCTTGGTCGGATTCATGTCGGGGGAAAAGGGGGAGGGCAGGCGCCCGCCCCGGCATCGCGGTGCCGGAACGGGAACAGGAGCCGGAGCGGGGCGTGCGGCGTCAGCGCAGCGCTTCGGCCAGTGGTATCAGGTCCTGCTTGCGCACCTTGCCGGTCGCGGTCAGCGGCAGGGCATCGACGATGCGAAGCTGCGGCACCTTGTAGATTGCCATGCTGCCGCGGCACCACGCGGTCAGCGCGGCTTCGTCGACGGTGCCGACGGCCTCGGGCTTGAGCATCACGAAGGCCACCGGCACCTGGCCTCGATCCTCGTCGGCGCGGCCGACCACGGCCGCGCCCAGGATGGCCGGATGCTGGCCAAGCATGGTCTCGATCTCGGCCGGAAACACGCTCATGCCGTTGACCTTGAGCATCTCCTTGCGCCGGCCCAGGTAGTGGAGGTAGCCGTCGGTGTCGATCACGCCGATGTCGCCGGTATGGAACCAGCCGTCGCGCAGCGATTCGCGCGTGGCATCGGGCTTGTTCCAGTAGCCCTTGAGCAGCGTGGGCGTGCGCACGCACAGCTCGCCCTCGGTACCCAGCGGCAGCAGCTCGCCGGTGGCGAAGTCGCACACTTTGAACTCGGTGCCCGGCACGGGCAGGCCGACGAACACGGGCTGTGCGCGCAAGTCCATGTCGTGGTCCTGCATGCCGTAGGTGAAGGTGTTGCAGGTCTGCGTCTCGGTCATGCCCCACGCGGTTTCCGCGATGGTGGAACCGGTCAGCGCCTGCCAGCGGCCGCGGTAGTCGAGGTTCAGTTTCTTGACGAAGGACGATACGCCGACATGGCGCAGCGAGCGCAGGTCATAGTCGCCGACGCGCGGGTGGTCCATCACCTCGACCGCGCTGTCGACCAGCATCGACGCGTTGGTGACCTGGTAGTGCTGCACGGCGGCCATGAAGGTCTGCGCGTCCCAGCGCGCCAGCAATACCAGCGGAACGCCGAAGAAGACGGGGAAGATCAGGCACAGGTTCTCGCCGGCGATCCAGAATTCGGGGAAGAAGCCGAGCATGACGGAGTCGTCGGCCATGGGCAGCGCCACGGCGCCGAACGCGGCGGCCATGTCGATCATGTCGCCCTGCGTGTGGATGCAGCCCTTGGGCAGGCCCGTGGTGCCGCCGGTGTAGTTGAGCGCGGCCGGGGCATCGATGTCGGGGATCGCTGGCGGCGCCGGCGCGGTGCAGGCGGCCATCGCCGCGAGCAGGTCGATGGCGCGCTCCTCTGGCTCGGGGACGAGGCGCGGGGCCTGCACCATGGGCGGCAGCGGCAGCGTGGGCTGGTCCGGCGCCACATCGGCGTAGCTGGTCGCGAAGAGCGTGCGCAGAGGGTCCGCCGCGCCGAGTTCGGCGCGTGCGTCGGCCACCAGCGGCAGCAACTGGTCCAGCGCCACCAGCGCGCACGGCGTGCTGTCGCGCAGCGCGTGCAGCAGCTCGGCGTGCTGTGACAGCGGGCTGACGGGCACGTAGATGGCACCGAGCTTCAGGATGCCGAAGAACACCACATGGAACTGCGGGCAATTGGGCAGCAGTACCGCGACGCGGTCGCCCGCGCCAATGCCTTGCGCGGCGAGCAGCGCGGCGCAGCGGTCGCTCTGCGCGTCCAGCTCGGCATAGCTGGTGACGTGGCCATAGAAGTGGACGGCGGGCTGCAGTGGCCGCTCGCGCGCCCAGTGGCGCAACATCTCCGACAGCGGCACCCGGCCCAGCGGGTACTGCGGCTGGCGCGGCGCGCCGGCCGGCCAAGCGGCGTGCCAGCGCCGGCGCAGGTCATCGAGATACTCGGCTTCATGCCGTGGCGCGCCGGTGGCGGCGGATACGGTCGAGGTCGGCGTTGCAGTCGGGTCCATCAGCGGGTGTCTCCTCGCAGGATGTGTCGGCAGCGGCGCGACGGGCGCGCCGTTCGCATTTACCGTTTAGTATATTTATATACCGATGGGTATGATCCTAGGCCGGTCACGCTTCGGCGTCAATCGGCCGAGTGCCGTGACGGGGCATTATGCGCCTGCCGTTCGAGCGCTCCACCCCTGGGTTGGACGGGATGGCGCGGCCATGGCGCCATGCGAGAATTGAGACATGTCGATTGCACCGAAACCCGAAGCGGTGGCCGAAGAAGCGCCGGCCCGCCCGCACATCGCCGAGCGCCAGGAAGCCCGCCGCCGCCAGATCCTGGACGCGGCGGCGCAGCTTTTCTACACCAAGGGCTATCCCGGCATGACCATGAACGACCTGTGCCGCGCGCTGGGCGTGACCAAGCCGGCGGTCTATTACTACTTCACCGACAAGTACGAGATTTTCGACATCCTGTGCCGCGAGTCGGCGCAGACCTGCCTGCCCGTGATCCGCGAGACGGCCGATCCGTCGCTGCCCGTGCGGGAGCGGCTGCATGCCTGCCTGCTCGAAATGGCACGGCGCTGCGTGTCGTGCCATGTGGCCGCCACGCTGAGCTTCCGCGACAACCAGTACCTCAAGCCCGAGACGGTGGCCTGGCTCGACAGCATGGCGCGCGAGTTCTACCGCGACCTCTACGCGCTGCTCGAAGAGGGCAGGCGCGATGGCGTGTTCGCGTTCGGCGATGCGCGCGTCACGGCCCATTCGATCGGCAGCGTGGTCGGCTTCATGTACACGTGGCACCAGCCGGGCCGCATGGACCCCGAAGCGCTTGCGCAGGAGCTAGCCTCCAACATGATGAAGCTGGCGCTGCCGGCCTGAGCGCGGCGGCGTCGGGGTTATCCCGTGGTCGCGTCAACGGCGGTGGCGCATAATCCGCCTGGGGACTGGACTTCCCCCTGAGGACTTCGTCTAACGTGTTGTTTTCATGCGGGTTGCCGTTTAGCATTCCCGAAAAATCGAACGACCATTCAGAAATCAGGAGACGGTGCCATGGACAGGTTTTGGCTGAAACACTACCCGGCCGGCGTACCCGCCGAGATCGATGCCAGCCAGTTTCGCTCGCTTGCTCAGCTGCTCGAGCATTCCTTCCGCACCTATGCCGACCGACGTGCCTTCGTCTGCATGGACAAGGCCATCACCTATGGCGAGCTGGACCAGATGTCGGCGCACTTCGCCGCCTGGCTGCAGTCGCGCGGCCTGCGTCCCGGTGCACGCGTGGCCATCATGATGCCGAACGTACTGCAGTACCCGGTGGTGCTGGCCGCGGTGCTGCGCGCCGGGTTTGTCGTGGTCAACGTCAACCCGCTCTACACCCCGCGCGAGCTCGAGCACCAGCTCAAGGACAGCGGCGCCGAAGCCATTGTCATCCTCGAGAATTTCGCCACGACGCTGCAGCAGGTGCTCGCGCGCACGCCGGTGAAGCATGTGGTGGTCGCGAGCATGGGCGACCTGCTCGGCGGCTTAAAGGGCGCGATCGTCAATTTCGTGGTGCGCAACGTCAAGAAGATGGTGCCGGAGTGGGAGCTGCCCAACTGCGTGCGCTTCAATGCCGTGCTGGCCGAAGGGCGCAAGCTCACGCTGCAGCCGGCCACGACCGGCCCTGACGACATCGCCTTCCTGCAGTACACGGGCGGCACCACCGGGGTGTCGAAGGGCGCGGTGCTGCTGCACCGGAACGTCGTGGCCAACGTGCTGCAGTCCGAAGCATGGATGCAGCCGGCGTTGAACAAGGGCACGCCGATCGAACAGGTGGTCACGATCACCGCGCTGCCGCTGTACCATATCTTCGCGCTGACGGTCTGCTGCCTGCTGGGCATGCGCAATGGCGGCATGAGCGTACTGATCCCGAACCCGCGCGACATCCCGGGCTTCATCAAGGAACTGCAGAAGGTCAAGTTCCATATGTTCCCGGCGGTCAACACGCTTTACAACGCGCTCATCAACAACCCGGAAATCGCCAAGGTCGATTTCTCGGGCCTGCGCGTGGCCAACGGCGGCGGCATGGCGGTGCAGGAAGCGGTGGCCAGGCAGTGGCTGGCCAAGACCGGCTGCCCGATCATCGAGGGCTACGGCCTGTCCGAGACTTCGCCGTCGGCCACCTGCAACCCGACCGACAGCACTGCCTTCTCAGGCACCATCGGCCTGCCGCTGCCATCGACCGACGTCGCCATCCGCGACGACGACGGCCACGACGTGCCGCTCGGCCAGCCCGGCGAGATCTGCATCCGCGGCCCGCAGGTCATGGCCGGCTACTGGAACCGCCCGGACGAGACCGCCAAGGTCATGACGCCCGATGGCTTCTTCAAGACCGGCGACATCGGCGTGATGGACGAGCGCGGCTACACCAAGATCGTCGACCGCAAGAAGGACATGATCCTGGTGTCGGGCTTCAACGTCTATCCGAACGAGGTCGAGGGCGTGGCGGCCGAATGCCCGGGTGTGCTGGAGGTTGCCGCGGTGGGCGTGCCCGACACGCATTCGGGCGAAGTCGTGAAGCTCTACGTGGTGAAGAAGGACCCGGCGCTTACCGAAGCCGATGTGATCGAGTTCTGCAAGGAGCGGCTGACCGGCTACAAGCGGCCCAAGTACGTGGAATTCCGCACCGAGCTGCCGAAGACCAACGTCGGCAAGATCCTGCGGCGCGAACTGCGCGATACCCGCCAGGCGGCCTGATCCCGGCCGTTGGCATCAGCAACAAGGCCTCCCGAGCGGGAGGCCTTGTTGCTTTGGGCGCGCCCGTTCAGCACTCGTTCGATGGCGCCAGGCGGGCGTCGTTGCTGCCGTCGGGGTAGATCAGCCGCACGCAGGCGCCGGGCTCAAGCCCGGGCGCAGCGGGCGCATTGACCGAGGCGATGGTGCCGTCGATCGTCCGTACCTTGTACTGGAACAGGTCGACCTGCTGGGCTGGTGGCCGGTTGAACAGGCGCGAGAGGTCGAACGAGAACCCGACGCCCACGCCGCCTCCACCTCCACCGCTGCCACCCACCGCGCCGACACCGACGCCGCCATAGTTGCCGTAACCGGCATCGTTGACCACGTCGATACGCGTCAGGAAGGTCTTCTCGGTGACGCGGCCGAGCTTGATGGTGGCATTGAGCGGCGTGACCTGCGGCGCGGGCGGTGCGGTATTGCAGCCGGCAACGGTGGCCAGCAGGGCGGCCAGTACCAGTGTGTGGAGGGTCTTCATGGCGAAGTCAGGCCGGTCTTGAGCCGGCCTAGCAGTCGGAACAGCGCGCGGCGGTCGGTATCGGCCAGGCCAGAGAACAATTGCTCGATCCAGTCCTCATGCGCGCGCGCCATGCGGGAAAACGCCTCGCGCCCGGCCGGAGTGAGCCGGATCAGGTAGGCGCGTCGGTCGGTCGGCAGGGCCTCGCGCGAGACCAGTCCTTCCTCCTGCAGCTGGTCGGTGATGCCGGTGACGTTGCCGCCGGTCACCATCATGCGGCGCGATAGTTCGCCCATCTTCAGCCCCTCCGGATGGCGGTCGAGCTGGGACATCAGGTCGAAGCGGGGCAGGGTGCAGGCAAAGTCCTGGCGCAGCCGGCTGCGGATGTCGGCTTCGACGAGGTTGGTGCAGGTCAGCAAGCGCAGCCACAGGCGCAGCGCTTCATGCGTGGTGTCGCCGGCGCGGGTTTCAAGGTCGACCGGGGCGGCATCGGCGTTGCCGGCGGTGGATGAATTGGGCATCTCGATGAACGGTTATGCAGCCGGACGGCCCCGGCGGGCCGTCCAGACATTTGATGCCTCAAGTATATGCCGCCTGGCCGGTTCGGGCCGCTGTCGCGCTGTTTTAGTCGACCTTCGCGCCGGAAGCCTTGACCACCTGGGCCCACTTGGCGGTCTCCGCGCGGATGAACGCGGCGAATTGCACGGGCGTGTTGCCGACCGGCTCGGCGCCCTGGGCCTGCAGGCGTTCGCGCACGGTCGGCGAGCCCAGCGCTTTGGCGACCTCATGCTGGAGGCGGCTGATGATCTCCGGCGACGTGCCGGCCGGTGCCAGCAGGCCGAACCAGGAACTGGCCTCATAGCTCGGCAGGTCCGCGGCGGCGGCGACGGTGGGCACGTCAGGCAGCGCCGGCGACGGTTTCGCGCTGGTCACGGCCAGCGCCTTGAGCTTGCCCGCCTTGATCAGCGCCATCGACGACGGCAGGTTGTCGAACATGACCTGCATGGTGCCGCCGGCCAGGTCGGTCAGCGCCGGGCCGCTGCCCTTGTACGGGAAGTGGACCATGTAGGTGCGCGTCTGCGTCTTGAACAGCTCGCCCGCCAGGTGAATCGACGTGCCGTTGCCGCTCGACGCCATGTTCAGCTTGCCCGGATTGGCGCGCGCATACGCGATCAGGTCGCGCACGTTGCTGATCTTGTTCTGTTGCGCGAAGGCCGGGTTGACCACCAGCACGTTGGGCACCGCGGCCACTTCGGTGATCGGCGCGAAATCCTTGATCGGATCGAACGGCAGCTTGCCGTACAGCGACTGGTTGATGCCATGCGTGCCGACCGTGCCCATCAGCAGCGTGTAGCCGTCGGGCGCAGACTTGGCCACGATATCGGCGCCGATATTTCCGCCTGCGCCGGGCTTGTTGTCCACCACCACGTTCCAGCCCGGCAGCTTCGCCAGCTCGGCCGCCACGGCGCGCGCCAGGATGTCGGTGGTGCCGCCGGCCGCGAACGGCACCACGAGCCGGATCGGCTTGTTCGGATAAGGATCGGCCGCCATGGCCGACTGGCTGACCAGTGCGGCCAGGCAGCCGGACAGCAGCAGCGCCATGAGGCGCCGGCGATTGCGTTGCATGGGTGTCTCCTGTGTGGTCCGGTGGCCCGGCTTGTTGGTGAGGGCATTCTAGTTTCCGCACGGGGCCGCGCCGATGAGGTAATGCCCTATGCGACGCCCTTGCACCAATGAAAAAAGGCACCCGAAGGTGCCTTCCCGGTTCAGGCGGAATGCGCTCAGAACTTGTGACGGATGCCGATGGCGGCGCCGAACATCGAGCTCTGACCATTGGCCAGTGCATAGCTTTGACCAAGGGAAAGGCTCGTGGCGAACGTGGTTGCCAGAGATTCCATCGTGAGGCCGGCGTTCTTGGCGTAGGCCGTGCTCAGGTAGACATCGGTACGCTTGGAGAACGAGTAGGTCGCGATGAAGGCGATCTGCCACGGGTTGGCAACGTGCGTGTCGCCGAACAGGCTCTTTAGGTCGTCGTAGTTGTACTCCAGCGTCAGGCCGATGGCCGGGGTGACCTGGTAGTTGGCACCGATCCAGTAGAAGTCATCACGCTGGATCAGCACGTCTGCGTTGTTCTTTTGCTGGCCCCAACGGTAGCCGCCCATGATCTTGGCCGGGCCATACGAATAACTGCCTGCGACCGAAGCCTTCTTGACGGTGCCGTTGCCGGTACCGATGGTCGGATTCCACTGGTCATAGCCAACGGTCGCACCGAACGGTCCTGCAATGTACGCCACGGCCGCACCGTAGCCCGTATCGCGCCGGAACGCGCCCGGGACTTCGCCGTTGCCGCCAATCGGCGTTGCCACGCCAACCGTGGCCGGCAAGGCTACGCCAGTGCCGAACGACCAGTGGGCTCCCGCGGTGATCGGACCAAACTTGCCGGTGTACTTGATGGTGTTGTCTTCGCGGTAGTTCGGGCCTTGCTGCAGTACGACGGGTTCATACTGGGTGGCGTAGGCGGTCGGCGAGAAGTTGGCCAGGGCGTCGAACATCGAGACGTACTGGCGGCCGAAGGTGAACTGCCCGAGGCTATCACTTTGCAGACCCACGAACGACTGGCGACCAAACAGCCGGCCGCTTTGCTGGAGGCCGCCGGTGTCGCTGCTGAAGCCGCTTTCGAGCACGAACACGGCCTTCAGGCCGCCGCCGAGGTCCTCCGTGCCGCGCAAGCCCCAGCGCGACCCGGACAGGCCGCCAGGATCCATGCGGGTAACGGAATGGGCCGGGCCACGATTGAAGCCGTTGGCTGCAGTGGGCACGACGCCAACGTTATTGACGTATTCGATGTTGGCGTCCACCACACCGTAAAGCGTCACGCTCGATTGTGCTTGCGCCGCGCCGGCAAACGCGCCCAGTGCCGCCAGCGCGATAAGCGATTTTTTCATGCTCAAGGATCTCCACTAATGATTGTTATGTGGCCAGCCGGGAAACCTCCTTGGTCTCCATTCCCTACTGCCAAACTTCGTGAGAAGTTGCGAAGCACTGTAACAAACAACCCTAAATTCACTATCTGGGGCCATCCCCCTTTGTCTGCTTTTAACAACTCAGGGTTTTTGTGTACTCACGGGTAAATTACGAGGCCTGGCATGGGATCGCGGGAATTAGAGGCTTGCTACAATGCGGGTAATCCCGATCCTGTCGCCGGTCCGAGGCGGCGGCATGTTTGTCCTGCCGTGGCAGCGTAATGCGGGTGTGGGCCCGGATTTCCGGCTTGCTGATTGCCTTTTTGTTTCTCTGGTCTTTTCGCTTTCCCGCATGGACACCTTCATCCGCGA
>JACXTT010005694.1_pt1 | contig 18019 bp, 13 predicted proteins | sample 9270951 | NCBI WGS metagenome assembly JACXTT01 (sample SAMN15532306, study PRJNA645909) | rock metagenome | isolation source: weathered quartz diorite | place: Puerto Rico | collected 2017-06-21 | reverse complement strand
ACCGACGGCCGCGCGCAGGCGTTCGCGCAGACCGTGTCGAGTGCCATCTCGCCCAGCGTCCTGACGCAACCGGGTTCGGGCCAGCCATGACCACGAGCCTGTGGGACAGCAGGTTCCGGCGCGTGCTGTACCGCGTCGTGGTGGGCATCATCGTCTTCCTGGCGCTGGTGCTCGTGGGCCTGCTGGCCGGCGCGTCGGCCAACACCGAGTTCTTCGACCGCTACTTCTCGCTGCTGTTCAAGGTCAACCTGGTGGTCGGCGCGCTGCTGGTGCTGACCGTCGGCGCGCTGGCGTTCACGCTGTGGCTGCGCTACCGGCGCGGCAAGTTCGGCACGCGGCTGATGTCCAAGCTCGCCGTGTTCTTCGGCGTGGTGGGCGTGCTGCCGGGCGTGCTGATCTACCTGGTGTCGCTGCAGTTCGTGTCGCGCAGCATCGAGTCCTGGTTCGACGTGCGCGTGGAAACCGCGCTGGAGGCCGGCCTCAATCTCGGCCGTTCGACCATCGACAGCGCACTGGCGGACCTGCAGGGCAAGGCCCACCTGATGGCCGATCAGATCACCAGCGGCTCGGGCGTGGCGACGTCGCTGCAGCTGAACCGGTTGCGCGAACAGTACGGCGTGCAGGAAGCCGCCATCTTCACCGGCAATGGCCGCGTGCTCGCCACCGCATCCAGCAACTACGCGGCACTGGTGCCCGACCTGCCGTCCGGCGTGCTGGCCGAGCAGGCACGCGCGGCCGGCGGCTACGCGGCCGTGGAAGGCGGTACCGACCCCTCTTCCGACAAGGGCGCCGGCGAGCGCGGCGACGGCAGTCACCTGTACCGGCTGCGCGTCATCATCCCGCTCGGGCCGGTGGCCACCTCGGGCGCCGCCGCCATGGTGTCCGGCGCATCGGCCAGCAGCGTGGCCGGCGCGCCGCGCACGTCCGCGTCCCGCGGGCGCTGGGCCGGGTCGGGGCTTTCCGTGGAGCGCCGCTCCGAGGATTCGCCGTCGACCGGCTTCGGACTCGTGGGCGACACCGCGCGCGAAGAGCGTTTCCTGCAGGTGCTGCACCCGGTGCCGGCCGTGCTCGCGCGCAACGCCGACGAAGTCCAGCGCGCCTATCAGGAGTATCAGGAGAAGGCACTGGGGCGCACCGGCCTGCGCAAGATGTACATCGGCACGCTGACGCTGACGCTGTTCCTCGCGGTGTTCATCGCCGTGATGCTCGCGCTGTTGCTGGGCGGCCAGCTCGCGCGCCCGCTGCTGATGCTGCTGCAGGGAACCAAGGAGGTGGCCGAGGGCGACCTGTCGCCCAAGCGCGAACTCAAGAGCCGCGACGAGCTCGGCATGCTGACGCAGCAGTTCAACCAGATGACACGCCAGCTCGCCGAGGCCCGCATCGCCGTGGAAGAAAACCGCAGCGCGCTGGAGCAGTCGAAGGCATACCTCGAAAGCGTGCTGCAGAACCTGACCGCCGGCGTGCTGGTGTTCGACCGCCGCTTCGTGCTGATCACCGCCAACCCGGGCGCCGAGCGGATCTTCCGCCAGCCTTTCGCGGCCGTGCTGGGGCGGGCCGTGGAACAGATTCCGGGCATGGGCGAGTTCGGCGAGATCGTGCGCCAGGCGTTTTCCGACCAGAGCACGAGCGAAGTCCTCGGCGGCGCCGAGCACTGGCAGAAGCAGATCGAACTGCCGCAGGGCGACGAGGAACAACCGCTGACGCTGCTGGTGCGCGGCGCACGGCTGCCCGGTGGCGGCGCCAGCGAACGCGATGAGCCCGGCTACGTGGTCGTGTTCGACGACATCTCCGATGTGATTTCGGCTCAACGCTCCGTCGCATGGGGCGAGGTGGCCCGCCGGCTGGCGCACGAGATCAAGAATCCACTCACGCCAATCCAGCTCTCGGCCGAGCGCTTGGAAATGAAGCTCTCGCCCAAGCTGGAAAGCACCGACGCCGCCGTGCTCAAGCGCGGCGCGGCAACAATCGTGAGCCAGGTGGCGGCCATGAAGCGCATGGTGGACGATTTCCGCGACTACGCACGCACGCCGCCCGCCGTCCTGCACTCGCTGCAGTTGAATGGACTGGTCGCCGAGGTGCTGCACCTGTATGGCATCGACGACCCTGCAGAGCACGAGCACCCGGTGATCCATCCGTCGCTGGGTATGGACCTGCCGGAGATCAAGGGCGACGCGACGCAACTGCGTCAGGTTATCCACAACCTGTTGCAGAATGCGCAGGATGCGGTGGCGGAGAACATCGCGGCGGGTAGGGCCGCGCCCCATATCGCTCTGCACACCGAGACTGTAGAATACAAAGATTCTGCCGGCGAAACCCGGCAGGCCGTCAAGCTGTCCATCGCGGACAATGGTCCCGGATTCGCACCGCGCATTCTCAGTCGCGCGTTCGAGCCCTACGTGACCACCAAAGCCAAGGGCACGGGTCTGGGGCTGGCGATGGTGAAGAAGATCATTGACGAACACGGCGCGCGCATCGAGTTGCGCAATCGGATGGAAGGCGCCGAGATCGCCGGTGCACTGATCTCGATCCTGTTCGTTAAACTGGCATAGTCAACATGGCGATCCGCTTGCGGAACGTTGCGATGGGGTTAAGAGAGGAAGTATGGCAACCATCCTCGTAGTCGACGACGAAATGGGCATCCGGGAATTGCTCTCGGAAATCCTGAGTGACGAAGGCCATGTGGTCGAAGTGGCGGAGAACGCCCAGCAGGCACGCGACTATCGCGCGGGCCATACGCCCGACCTCGTGCTGCTCGACATCTGGATGCCCGACACCGACGGCGTCACGCTGCTCAAGGAGTGGTCCGCGCAGGGCCAGCTCACGATGCCGGTCATCATGATGTCCGGGCACGCCACCATCGACACGGCCGTCGAGGCCACCAAGATCGGCGCGCTCAACTTCCTTGAGAAGCCGATCGCGCTGCAGAAACTGCTGTCGGCGGTCGAGCAGGGCCTGGCCCGTGGCATCGAGCGTCCGCGCGCCGCGCCGACATCGGCCGCCACCACCCCGGCCCTGGCCGGCGAGGCGGCCACCACGCCGGCCTTGGCAACGGAGCCGGCGACCGACGCCGCCAATGGCAGCCAGGCGCGCCTGCCCGAAGCCGAGGTGCATTTCTCCTTCGACATGCCGCTGCGCGAAGCCCGCGACCTGTTCGAGCGCGCCTACTTCGAGTACCACCTGGTGCGCGAGCACGGCAGCATGACCCGCGTCGCGGAAAAGACCGGCCTGGAGCGTACCCACCTGTACCGCAAGCTCAAGCAGCTCGGCGTCGAACTGAGCCGCAACAAGGCGGAGCCGACCGAGCAGTGATGCACGAATCGCTTGACCGACCAAAAAAGCGCTGATATAGTTTCGCTTCTTTGGCCCGGTAGCTCAGTCGGTAGAGCAGAGGATTGAAAATCCTTGTGTCGGCGGTTCGATTCCGTCCCAGGCCACCAGGTTTGAAAAAACGGACGCTTCGGCGTCCGTTTTTGTTTGTGGCTCCGTGCCCATTGTGGCGGCGTATTCAGTTCGTTCGCCGAAACGCCGGCAACATCCCACCCCACGCGCGGCGATCGGAACGCAACCGTTCCATTTCCCTTCCCCATACCCGCCGCATCCCCCTTGGATGCCACCCCCAGCAGACGTTCTGTCATCCCCCCGTCATCGGTACGTCATCGGCCCGCCCTAGACTCGCCCCCCATCGGCCAACCATGGCCGGCTTCGAGTCCAAAAACACCCATGCATATCGGGAATTCAGCAAGGACCTGGGCGGCCGCGTGGATCGCGGTAGCGCTCCTCGCCGCGTGCGGCGGCGACGACGGCAATACGGCCACCGTGGATACCAGGACGGCTCCGGAGCAACCGGCCGCCGAGCAGCCGGGCAAGGGGCCGGACAAGCGTCCCGATCCCGTCCTGCGCTGCGCGCCCTGACCGACCGACAATCCGGAACAACAATCATGGTTTCTCGCCGCGATTTTCTTCAGACCGCAGCGGGCGCGGGCTTTGCCGCGGCCGCGCTCGCCGCCTTTCCGCCCAGCATCCGCAAGGCGCTGGCCATCCCGGCCAACAATGCCACCGGCACCATTCAGGATGTCGAACACGTGGTGATCCTGATGCAGGAGAACCGCTCGTTCGACCACTACTTCGGCACGCTCAGGGGCGTGCGGGGCTTTGGCGACCGGCTCACCATCCCGCTGCCAAGCGGGCGCAAGGTCTGGCAGCAGTTGCGCACCAACGGCACGGTGCTGACGCCGTACCACCTGGATGGCACCAGCAACAACGCGCAGCGCGCCGCCGGCACGCCGCACGCCTGGGTGGACAGCCAGAAGGCATGGGACTACGGCCGTATGGCGAACTGGCCGACGTACAAGACCGATACGTCGATGGGGTACTTCAAGGAAAAGGAGATCCCGTTCCAGTTCGCGCTGGCCAACGCCTTCACGATCTGCGACGCGTACCACTGCGCGATGCATACCGGCACGGACGCCAACCGCTCGTTCCACCTGACCGGCACCAATGGCCCGACCGGCGCCAACGTGGCCTTCGTCAACAACGAGTGGGACTGGATCGATGGTCAGCCGGCCACGGTCAACACCGGCTACACGTGGAAAACCTACGCGGAACGTCTGGAAGAGGCCGGCATCAGCTGGATCTGCTACCAGAACATGCCCGACGAATGGGGCGACAACATGCTGGGCGCCTTCCGGCCGTTCCGCCAGGCCAACATCGCCTCCGGCTTCCCCGTCTCCAGCGGCGGCGCGCCGGGCGCACCCTATGCCAACACCGGCCAGGCGCTGCCGTACCACGCCTACGATCCGGCCACCGACAACGCCGGCAGTCCGCTGTACAAGGGTATCGCCAACACGCTGCCGGGCAGCAAGCCGGAAGAGTACCTGGACGCGTTCCGCCGCGACATCAAGGCGAGCCGACTGCCGCAGGTGTCGTGGATCAATGCGCCTTCCATCTACTGCGAGCATCCCGGGCCGTCCAGCCCCGTGCAGGGCGCGTGGTTCCTCCAGGAAGTCCTCGATGCGCTGACCGCCGTGCCAGAGGTCTGGAGCAAGACGGTGCTGATCGTCAACTTCGACGAGAACGACGGCTACTTCGACCACGTGCCGTCGCCTTCGGCCCCGTCTCGCAACCCGGACAACACGCTGGCCGGGAAGTCGACGCTGTCCGACGCCGACATGAAGCCGGAGTACTTCGACCATCCCGCGCCGCCGGGCAGCAGCAGCCAGCCGGCGCCGGACGGCCGCGTCTACGGACCCGGCCCGCGCGTGCCGCTCTACGCGATCTCGCCGTGGAGCCGCGGCGGCTGGGTCAACTCGCAGGTGTTCGACCACACCTCGGTGCTGCGCTTCCTGGAAGCGCGGTTCGGCGTGCGCGAACCCAACATCAGCCCGTTCCGCCGCGCGGTCTGCGGCGACCTGACCAGCGCCTTCAACTTCAAGACACCGAACGCGGAAGCGCTGCCTACGCTTGGCGGCCGCACAACGCGCAATGCGGCGGACCAGTTGCGAAGCGCGCAGCAGGCACTGCCCGCCGTGCCATTGCCGGTGGACATCCAACTGCCGGTCCAGGCCAGCGGCACGCGGCCTTCCCGTGCGCTGCCCTACGAGTTGCACACCAGCGCGCGCTGCAGCACCGCCGGGCAGGTCGAACTGGTGTTCGCCAACACCGGCACGCAGGCCGCCGTCTTCCACGTCTATGACCGCTACAAGCTGGGCCGCCTCCCACGGCGCTACGTGGTGGAAGCCGGCAAGACGCTGAGCGACATCTGGAACGCATCGGCCGACAACCTCGGCATGTATGACCTGTGGGTGCTCGGGCCGAACGGCTTTCACCGGCACTTCCGGGGCGACCTCAACCGCATCGCCGACACCGGTGCCGCACCGGAGATCCGCGTCTGCTATGACATCGCCAATGGCGACGTCTACGTCGACCTGATGAATGCCGGCAAGAAGCCCTGCAAGTTCACCGTGACGCCGGTCGCCTATCGCAACGACGGCCCGTGGTCCGCCACCGTCGCCAATGGCCCCGACAAGTCCCTGCACTGGTCGCTCGACGACAGCGGCCAGTGGTACGACTTCGCCGTGACCTGCGACAGCGATCCGGCCTTCTACCGCCGCTTTGCCGGGCGCGTGGAGACAGGCAGGCATTCGGTCAGCGATCCCGCCATGGGCGCGGCCGCCAATACGCCGGCCTGACCTGATCCGACCAGGAAACGGACACTTCGGTGTCCATTTTCGCTTTTGGCCTGCGCCGTGGATGTGCCGCAGGGTTCCGCGTTCGTCGGATCGCCGCCCGGGTCAGCACCAACAATCAGCGCTAAGATTCCTGCTTCCACCCACAAAGGAGTAGGAAATGCCCGCAGCCTTGTTGGTCATCGACGTTCAGGAAGCCTTGTTCCGGACGGAGCCGCGCCCCGCGTCGGCGGATGACGTGGTCGCCAGGATCAACCATCTGATTGCTCGCGCCCGGGAAGCTGTCCGGCCTGTCATCTTCATCCAGCACGAGACCATGGGCGACGGGTTGAAGGTCGGCACGCAAGCCTGGCAACTGGTCAAGGAGCTTGACGCGCAGGCGACCGACCACACCATTCGCAAAACGACCCCGGATTCCTTCTTCCGGACCGGCCTTGGCGAGTTGCTGGGCACCTTGGGCGTCTCGCGCGTCGTCGTGTGCGGATACGCGACGGAATTCTGCGTGGACACCACGGTCCGCCGCGCCGCTGCCTTGGGCTATGGCGTCACCCTGGTCGCCGACGCGCACACCACGCGCGACAAGGCGCATGCCACGGCGGAGCAGATCCGCGTTCACCATAACGCCACGCTGCCCGCCATCTCCAGCTTCGACGCGAAGATCGTGGCACTGGATGCCGATCACGCCGGCCTTTTCCAATAGAAAACAACAAGGACGGGCCCCGGCAATCCGCGCGTTCCGAAAACGCCCGTCCTAAGCCCCGCAGCATCCGCGCTGTTGCTGAACCGGTGGGCACGGCACCGAGCCGAACGAACAGAACACGCAGCAGTCGCCCGGCTTCGGGCGCAGTTGCGCGTGGCAGGCCTGGCACTCGTAGAAGAACCAACAGGCATCCGTGGGCATGGTTTCCTGCCGGGCGAAGCCGCAGCGCGGGCAGGTCAGTATCGATTCGAGAATGATGGCGCTGGCCATGGCATCACGTTTGCAATCAGGCAATGGTGGTGGAGCAGTCGGCGCCTCAGCGCTTCGTCGCGGCCGGCCCGCAGCCCCTGACCGGCGAACAAGGATTGCCGCCGCAGCAGTTGTCCGTCAGGAAGCCCAGCAACTCGTTCATCACCTCGTACCGTGCCGCGTAGATGATGGAGCGACCCTCCTGCCGGCCGTCCGCCAGCCCGGCGTGCACCAGTTCCTTCAGGTGGAACGACAATGACGACGGCGCCAGGCCGAGACGCGCCGCGATCTCCCCGGCGGGCAGTCCCTGCGGGCCGGCCTGGGCCAGCGTCCGGAACACCATCAGCCGCGAAACATTGGCGAGGGCGGCAAGCGTATCGACGGCATTGTCTAGCTTCATGATTCGAGTGTCATTGAACTATTGAAACGATACCACCGGCACAACCGAATCGCTCGAAAGAAATCCAACACTGTCGTGGCGTAAAACCCTGATCTAAACAAGTTTGACTTGGCGGCCGATAACTGTGTCTTTAGGATTAGCGGCAGGTTGCGCGCGCTGCACGCGCGCCTCGGAACGCCCGCACCAGATAAAGCGGGCGGCCATCCACCGCTTTCATTCGGGGGTCATATGAAATCGCTGATCGAAGCCGGTCGCACCTGGGCGTCGGAGCCCGACACCGGCGAACGAGGCATCTGGAAAAGCACCATGGCAGCTGCCAGCAAGACTCTGGAAGCCGCCAGCCGCATGCAGCAGGCGGTGGGCCAGACGCTCAAGCTCCAGCACAAGATCCGCGCGCTGCGCGACGAATTGCACAAGGCAGAGGCCGAGCGCGACATGTATCGCGACCTACACGCGCGCACGGTCGACGAGCTCAACCGGGCGCTCGACCTGAGCCCCGCCGAATGGAAGCGCGTGCGTGTGGAGAGCGAGGCCCTGCAGATCCGCCATCGCGCCTACAAGCTGCTGGTGCAGCACTACGCGCGCACCGCCGCCACGATCGAGCCCGCCGTGTTCGCGGAACAGCGCAGCCGCGTGCAGCAGCACATCCTGTTCCAGCGGCGCAAGGGCATTCCCATCTCGCAGATCCAGGTCGAGGACATCGCCTTCCTGCTGCGTTGAGCGCGACTCAGAAGCTCCACAGCAGGCCGGCGCGCAGCGTGCGCGGCTCGGCGGGATGGATGTGGCGGTCGTTGATGCCGGTCGGCGTGCCACTGGCATCGACCGGCGACGTCTCGCCCCGCAACAGCGAGGCATAGTAATAGTCGATGTCGTTGGCCCGCTTGCCCAGCACGTTGAGCACCTCGGCGAAGACTCGCACATTGCGGGCCACGCGGTAGCCCACGCGCAGGTTGACGAGAAACGACGACGCCGAGCGCACGCTGTTGTCTTCCACGAGCGCGCGCGGCCCGAAGTACCTGGCCCGCGCGCCCAGCGACCAGCGGCCGGCGTTGACCGACACGCCCATCGAGGCGGTGGCCTGGATCGCCTCCGGAATATAGTTGCCCGCCGCGTCGTAGTCGCGGTAGCGGGCGCGCGAGAGCGCCGCGTCGGCATCCACCACCAGCCGATCGGACGGCGCGTAGTAAGCCGCCAGTTCGATACCCGTGCGCCGGCTTGGCCGACCCGGCTCGGTCGTGCCGGTATCGCCCGAGTAGACCAGTTCCGAGCCGATATCCAGCCGCCACAGCGAGGCGGACAACTGCAACCCCGGCACCGACGGCGCCACGCGCACCCCAATTTCGTAGCCCGTGGCCGGCACCAGCACGCTCACCTTCTGCGCCGGCTCGCCGGTGGACGGGTCGATCGTGGTCGTGGCGCCGCGCACGTCGTTACTGTGGTAGCCGCGTCCCCAGTTTAGGAACACCTCCGTGCGCGCCGTTGGCGACAGCACCACGCTCAGCTTGGGACTGATCTGGCGGTCGCTGCCGCGCCCCGAGTTGGCCGCATCGCTGCTGGACACGCCGTACCAGAACTGGTCGGCCCGCAGGCCGGCCACGGTGCGCAGCCACGGCAGCCAGGCCGTGGTATTGCGCAGGTACAGCGCGGCGCTGGTTTCGTTGACGGTGTCGCTGCGCACCGGCTGGTACACCTGCCGCGATTCGGTGTTGGCCAGCGTCACGGGGTTCAACCGGTCGTAGCGTATCTGCGTGCCGAACTCGGTCTCGGATTCCCGTCCGGCCAGCATGCCATACCAGGTGCGCGACGCGTTGACGCCCGCGGTCCAGCGGTTCTCCGACTGCTCGAACTGATCGCCGCGCTCCGGGTTGTTCAGGGCGTAGGTGAAGTTTGAGAAGAGCCGAAGCCGGCTGCGGATGATGTAGGCGTTGGCCTGGAACTGGCCCGATTCCACCGGTCGCAACCAGTCGGCCGACAGACTCAGCCGCGACGACGATCCACCATCGCTCGGATCGATATATCCGAAGCGCGAGATCAGGCCCTGGTCGATCGCCCGCTGCGGCACCTGGTCGGTCGAGGTCCACGCATTGCGATACGCCATCGCGGTCACGCCAAGCTGCTCTCCGCCGCCCAGTGGCAACGAGTACCGCAGCATGCCATTGAGCTTGCGCATGCCCTCCGGCAGCACCCAGGGACCGTTCTCGCCCAGCCATTCGATGCCATACAGCAGCGTGCCCGGCCCCAGTTGCGGCGAATCCGCGAGCAGCGCACGGCGATAGTCGTGCTGACCGATCTCTAACTGGGCGATGCCCTGGGGCAGGACGCTGACATAGTCCATGCGCACCGCGCCCGCTGCGGAAAAGTCGCCCTCTTCGGCAAAGTAGGTGCCCTTCTTGTAGGCAATGCCGGCGACCAGTTCCGGAATCACGAAGTTCAGGTCCGTGTAGCCCTGGCCATGCGCGTGCGTGCGCATGTTGACAGGCATGCCGGCCACGGTCGTGGCGAGGTCCGTGCCGTGATCGAGGTTGAATCCGCGCAGGAAGTACTGGTTGGCCTTGCCGTCGCCACTGTGCTGCGTGACGATGAGTCCCGGCACAGTCTCCAACAACTCGCCCGGGCGCAGCAGTGGACGATTCTCCAATTGCGCCCGGGTGACATAGCCCTGGTTGGCCGCGGTCGCCGGATCCGGTGCATTCCCGGCCGGCGCCTGCACGGTCACCGCGGGCAGTTGCCGTTCGGCCTGCTGCAGGCCGCCAGCCGAGGCATCGGCCGACGCGCCGAACATGGCGCCCCAGATAGCCACGCGCAGCATCGCGTGCGGCTCACCAAGTGCAAGCCTGCGACGATGGCCGGCACAACCGTGAAAGGGTCGCGCCACGGAAGAGAAAGGGTCTTGCACTGCGATTTGCGATGAGGAAAAGGTTGAAACCTCACGCAAGCTTCATGCCATCCGCAACGCCGACCGCCGCCGCCAACCCTGCGCGACGTCGCGCCCAACCCGCGAAACCAATGCCGCCGCAAGCCACCACCAGCGCCCACGTCCGCGACGAATCCGTCTCAAGCATTGCCCGTTCCTTGCCGAGAATAGCTGCCATGACCGGTTCCAGCCTGACCGCGCAATCCCTCCCCGGGGGACTTGTGCCCGCCAGGCATGCGGCCAGAATAGCGCCGGCAAATATCAGCGGCCAGCGGGAAGGGCGATGTCGATTCCCACCTTCTGGCCTCTGGCAATGGATAACAACAAGGGAAAGAATGCCTGTTCAGGAATGGAAACTCGACGGCGTGCTGGATGAGCTCGCGAAGATCGACGAATCGATGAAGGATCGGTCGTTTGCCTTCATTCTGGGCGCGGGCGCATCGTTTAAGTCCGGAATCCCGACAGGCAAGGAACTTGCCCGGCGCTGGCTGCACGACCTGCACAAGCGTGAGTGCCTCGACGATGCCAAGCTCGACGACTGGCTCAAGAGCGGCGCATTGGGTATCGATGGCGTCTGCCTGGAGCGCGCCGCCGAATACTATTCCCAGATTTTCGAGCGCCGCTTTCGCGGCGATCCCGAGTCGGGCTATGCCGAGTTGGAAAAGGTGATGGAAGGCCAGTCGCCGAGCCTTGGCTACTCCCTGCTGGCGGAGCTGATCCAGCACACGCGCCACAAGGTCGTGGTGACCACCAATTTCGATAACCTCGTTGCCGATGCGCTGGCCATGCATGCCCACCAGTCGCCGCTCGTGGTTGCGCATGAAGCGTTGGCCGGATTCGTGCGTCCGCAACTGCGCCGGCCTCTCGTTGCCAAGATCCACCGGGACCTCTTTCTCGCTCCCAAGAACGACCCGGCTGGCGTCGACAACATGGAGCACGGCTGGCAGCAGGCGCTGCGCAAGCTCTTCCAGCACTACACGCCGATCGTGGTCGGATACGGCGGCAACGACGGCAGCCTGATGGGGCTGCTTGGCAGCCTCAACAAGGGTGAGATCGCCGGGCGGATGATCTGGTGCTATCGCGACGGATCGGCGCCGCCACAAGTCGTGCGGGATGTTCTGGAACAGCATGACGGCATCCAGGTCAAGATTGCCGGCTTTGACGAGTTCATGCTGCAACTGGCGGCCAAGCTTGTTAAGAACTTCGATGTCGTGGAAGTCGCGGAACGCACCGAGCGCCTGGGGCGCGAACGGGCCGAGCGCTATCGCGAGCAAGCCAAGGACCTGGGCCAGTCGTCGGCCAAGGGCAGTTCCGCACAGCAGCAGGCCGGAGAACTGCTGTCCAAGTCGTTGCGAGACACCAAGAATACGAGTTGGTGGGCGTGGCAAATGCGCGCCGACAACGAGCCGGACCTGCAGAAGCGCGATGCCATCTACCTGGAGGGTCTCAGGCATTTCCCCAAGAGTGGGGAGCTTCATGGGAACTATGCGAACTTCCTTGTGGATAAACTCGGCGCCGATGACGCCGCGGAAGAGATGTACAAGAAAGCGATCGAACTGGATCCTTCCAATGCCCTGCCTATAGGCAACTACGCCATCTTCCTTGCCAACAATCGTAAGAATCACGAGGCCGCCGAATCGCACTACAAGCATGCCATCGAACTGGATTCTTCCGCCCGACACTTCGGGAATTACGCCCTATTCCTGGCAAAGCGGCCCGATCGAAGCAGCGACGCGCAAGCCATGTACAAGCGTGCGCTGGAACTCAATTCGTCCGATCCCGTTCTCACGTGCAACTACGCGATCTTCCTGGCAAACAGGCGTATCGACCTGGACATGGCGGAATTCCTGTACAAAAGGACGCTGAAACTCGATCCGGCCAGCGCCGATGCGGCAAACTGCTATGCGAACTTCCTCGCGGACTGCCGTCATGACCTAGACGGTGCGGAAACGATGTACAAGCTTGCGCTGGACCTGGGTCCATCCGATGCCGTCACGATCGGCAACTACGCGAATTTCCTTGCCGATCAGCGCCAGGATCACGTTGCCGCCGAGCGCTACTACAAGGACTCCCTGGCACTCGATCCTTCCAGCGCGGCGACAAAGTCCAACTACGCCGCGTTTCTATGTGGCCCGGGCAAGGATTTGGAGCTGGCAGAGCGCCACTTCCTTGACGCCATTGAACTCGATCCAGACAATCCGGACGTCGGCGCAAACTATTGCGCGCTGCTGTTGAGTCGTGGAAATGCCAAGGATGCGGGAAAGGTGCGCGAACTCAGCGAACGTGCGATTTCCAACTGCCAGGACCAGGCTGTCCAGGTCAATGCGGAAGCCTTGTTCTATCTGTGCCTGCATCACGAGCTGACGAACGGTAACGCCTCCGCCCACATGGCACGACTGAAGGCGCTGCTCTTCCGAGGTTACTGGCGCGAGAGTTGGGATTTCAACTGGCTGCTCGACGCCGTCCTGCCTCGCATCGCACCCGACCGTACCGCGCTTTATCGCGCATTGGCCGATGCCATCCTGGACGACAAACAGGTAGCCAGGCTCGATGAATTTGACACCTGGCGGGCGCTTCCCGCTGCCGAGCCGCAGCCACAAGGCAACGCATAGGCCGTCATCCCGCCAGGCGGGCCGCGCCCATTCTTCGTAGAATGGGCGAACCCAACTCCCGCCGGCCCGCCATGCCCCCAACCCGCGCCGCAAACTCCGATCTGCCCGACCAGCCAACCCTTCAGTTCGAGACCGAAAAGGCCTTCGAGACCTGGCTGGCGAAGCATCACGGCAAGTCCACGGGCGTCTGGCTGCGCCTGGCAAAGAAGGACGCGGCCACGGCGACCGTCACCTACGCGCAGGCCATCGATGTCGCGCTGTGCTACGGCTGGATCGACGGCCAGAAGCAGTCGGACGATAACGGCTTCTGGCTGCAGCGGTTCACGCCGCGCGGCGCGAGGAGCGGCTGGTCGAAGATCAACCGCGACAAGGCGCTGGCACTGATCGAAAGCGGCAGGATGCAGGCAGCGGGACTCGCGGAAATCGAACGGGCGAAAGCGGACGGCCGCTGGGAGTCGGCCTACGACTCGGCAAGCACGGCCACGGTGCCGGAAGACCTGCAGCGTGCGCTGGATGCCAACGCGCGCGCCAGGGCGTTCTTTCCTCTGCTCAATGGCGCGAACCGGTACGCGGTGCTGTACCGCGTGCAGACGGCCAAGAAGCCGGAGACGCGGGCGCGGCGCATCGCGCAGCTGGTTGACATGCTGTCCCGGCACGAGACTATCCATCCGCAGCCGGGCCTTCGCCCGGCGGAAAAGCGGTAACGGTGGCGCCTGCAAGTCGCCCCACGCCGGCCGCCTTCGGCCGCTACACTGCGTCTGGTTCGCGTCTTTCGCATTGCCGACAAGGAGAACACCATGACGATTGCCCGCACGCGAGGAAAGCGCCGCCGGTTTCGGTGGCACGGCATGGCGTTGGCCGCGGCGCTTGCCGTGACATCCGTCGGCGCCCTGGCCCAGCAGCCCTGCGCGGGACAGCGGATCTACGTGGCTGACTTCGAGCTCGACGCCGCGAACATCCAGCCGGACGAAGGCCGCGCCGCCAGGGCGCGGCGGCTCGTCGGCAGCCTGCTGCCGGGACGCGCGCAGCACAACGGTTCGGATTCCCAGGCACGCGCGGCGCAGATCGTGTCGCAGATGTCGCAGTCGCTCATTGCCGACCTGGATCAGGCTGGCCTGCAGGCCATCCGGTTGCCGCCAGGCGTGCCACTGGCCTCCAACGGCTGGCTGTTGCGCGGTGTGTTCCTGAGCGTCGACGAGGGCAATCGCCTGCGTCGCGCGGTGGTGGGCTTCGGGCAGGGACAGACCAGTTTCCAGGTAGCGATCGCCATGGACGACCTGGCCAGCCCCGGCGGGCCGAAGACGTACTACCAGACCACGGCGGCCGGCAAGAGCGGCGACATGCCCGGCGCCGTGGTGACGATGAATCCTTACGCGGTGGCGGCAAAGTTCATGCTGGACGCCGGCGATCTGGATCGCACCCTCCACAGCACCGCGCAGAAGATCGCGGCATCCGTGGCCGCGCAACTGCATTGCGGCGGCACGGCGAACGAGCCCAGGGCGGCGAGTGGCAACTGAAGGCCGCTGAAGGCCACTGCACGCCGCCTCGCCGAATTCGATACCTGCCGTTCATTCTCAACTGCGGCGCCGGCCGTTGACGCGACAGGGCCACAGGCGAAACACTGCGCGCTCGCGCGGCACGCCCTGGGTGGCCGCATGCAGTTGCCCTGCGGCTTCACCTTCCCAATCGGTTTTCCGGCCATGCTTCAGATGTCCTCCCGCGGCGCCACACTGGCGTCGTTGCTGTCCCGCTTGCCCCGCGCACGGCGCGCGGCCCCGCAGCGATGAGTACGCTCGCCCGCCGGCTGGTGGCCGAAGGACTGGGCACGGCGCTGCTGGTGGCCGTGGTGGTGGGCTCGGGCATTCGCGCCGAGCGGCTCGCCGCCGGCGACACCGCGCTCGCGCTGCTGGCGAACTCGCTGGCGACCGGCGCCGGCCTGGTGGCGCTGCTGGTGTCGCTCGGACCGGTCTCGGGCGGGCACTTCAACCCGGTGGTCAGCCTGTCGGCGCTGATCCAGGGCACGCTCGCGCCGCGCGATGCCTGGCGCTATGCGCTGGCGCAGATCGGCGGCGGCCTCTGCGGCGTGCTGGCCGCGCATGCGATGTTCGGCGAGCCGGCGCTGGCGCTGTCCACGCAGGCGCGCACGGGGGCATCGATGTGGTGGAGCGAATTCGTGGCCACGTTCGGGCTGATCGGCGTGGCCATCGGCACCGCGCGCACGCGGCCGGCGCTGGTGCCGTTCGTGGTGGCGGGGTACATCACTGCCGGCTACTGGTTCACGTCATCCACGTCGTTCGCCAATCCGGCGTTGACCATCGCCTGCGCGCTGACCGATACCTTCACCGGCATCCGCCCCGTGGACGTACCGGGCTTCGTGCTCGCGCAGATCGGCGGGGCGCTCTCATCCACGCTGGTCTTCCATTGGCTGTGCCGCCCGGCCGCCGTGACCTCGGCGCCAACGGCCAGGACCGCGCCGACGGCTGGCGGCGCACCGGCTACCAGCGCCGATTGAGCTGCACGCCGAAGATGGAGCCGCTCGTCTGCGACGCCCAGGCGTCGGTCGGCGCGGCGAAGGCAATGCCGTCGACATCACTGGCGCGGCTGTAGGTATAGAACGCGCGCAGATTGGCGTTGCCGGCGGACTTGCCCAGCGTCAGCGTCGGCGCCACGGTGAGTGCGGTGCGCTGGCCGCCGGCGCCAAAGCCGGACGAGATCTGGTCGTGCGCGACCTCGAAGGTCAGCTTGAAGCGGTCGTTGGCCGCGTAGAACGGCCGCAGGCGCGTCGTCGACCACTGCAGCGTGCCGATCGGCGAGCGGTCGAACTGCAGGCTGGCCTCCACCAGGCCGCCCAGGCCAACACGTGACTTCCACTCCATCGACTCCGCCACGCGCACGCGCGACAGCGCCGGTCCCATGCCCGTGTAGCCGGTCATTGCGGTGCGGGCGCCCGAGCCAAACAACACGCCAAGACGGTTGGTGCCGGCCAGCACGCCCTTCTGCTCGTGCATGGCCGATGCCCACCAGGCGCTGCCCGTATCGGCGACCATCGGCTGCGCCTCCACCCGCGTGAAGCCGAGCTGTACCGAACCCAGTTCATTGGTGATGATCGGCGCGGTGCGCACCGAGTGATAGCTCGGCAGGTTCTGTCCGTCGCGGTCGTTGCGCGCGGTGTACTGGTAGTTCAGTGCGATGTCGCCGAAGCGGGCGTTGTCCACGCCAAAGCGCATGGCGGGGGAGTTTGGCGGCAACAGTCCCGACGACATCAGGACCGGCGTGTTCTCGCGCCGGCCGGCCCACATGGTGGCGCCGTCCAACACTGACAGGCCCGACGACAGACCGCTGACGGCCGTGTAGAACTGCGGCAGTAACTGATAGGGATCGACAGCGGCCGGCCGCCCGTTGACCGAGGTGGCGTCCGTGCCTTTGGCCCGGGCAATCAGCGTCACGCGCGTGCCGTCGCCAAGATCCACCACGGATTCCCGTACCTTGACCTCGCCGGAGGTGGCACAGGCCAGCCCGCGGCCGATGCCGGCGGACAGCGTCCCGCCTGAGGCACAGGCGCGCTGCAGGCCGTTGCGGTCCTCGGCGGCCGCGCGGCCGCTATAGGACAGGCGCCAGACCGATTCGCCGGCGGGGTCATCGGAGGGCAACTGGGAGCGCAGCACGGGCGGTGTGGAGTCGGGCGCCTCGCCGTCGTCGGCGAGCACGTTGTCCGCGCGGGCCGGTGGCGGTTCGGCCAGGAATTCGCCAAGGCGCGGGGGAAACAGCACCAGCGGCGGCGCAGGGGCCGGCGGCAGCTCGGGCGGGCCAATGAAATCGGGATCCACGGCCGTGCCGGCCACCACGGCGGCGGGTTCAACCAGAACGGCCGGAATGGCGGGAGCCTGCGCCGCAGCGGGCTCCGCTTTCGCTGCCTCGGCCGGTTCGGCGGCTCCTGCTGATCCAGCGGCGGCGGCAGGCGCTGGCGCCGTGTCGGACTGCGCCCGGATCCACTCGCCGAGCGCATCGGCCGGCCTGGCGGCGGCAACCTCGGGCTGCGCGGCGACAGCCGTACCCGCTGGCATGACGGCAGGCGTCTGCGCGCACGCGCCCAGGCTCCACGCGGCCAGCACGGCAAAGGCGAGGCGGCGCGAACGAAGACAGGGCGGAAGGTACGGTGCGAAAGACAGCATGCAACAGCGAAACCGGTACGGACTAGCGGGCGGCGGACGGCGACCGAAGGTGGCGGGCCCGGGCCCGGCCATCATCGTCCCCCTCGACGGGAGTTTGGCGGGAACCCTGCCGCTGGCGCGGACCAAGTCGCCGCCGGAGTTTCCACAAAAAGGGGTCCGTTTTTATCAGGCGCTCAATTGGACCGCAAGAAGGGTTACAAAATCCATCGCAATGCGCGGCTTCTCACAATACGAAAATCGGCGAAAAAACCAGGTCAGGACTAGCGAAAACCCGAACTTCGGCGGGGACCCGTGCCGAAAAAGGCACCGCTATAATCGGTTGGCTTGTCTGTCGGGTAAGACAGGTCCTGGCCTGTTACGCACGCGTGCCGGCGGCACCCGTGCGTAACAGGCTATGCGTTGCATGTCGCGGCGGTATCCCGTCGCGGCGTGTCACGGTCTCTGACGGGGCGCCATAGCGCCCCGTCAGGTATCCGCACCAAATATCTATAAGAGGAGAAGTCGATGGAACGTCGTTCGTTTCTGTTGAAAGCGTCGGCCGTGGCCGCAACCGGGGCGCTGGCCGCCTGCGGCAAGAAAGAAGAATCCGCGGCGCCGGCAGGCGCCAGCGCACCTGCGGCACCCGCCGTGATCGGCAGCAACCCGGCTGTGGAATGGCGCCTGGCTTCCAGCTTTCCGAAATCGCTGGACACCATCTTCGGCGGTGCCGAGCTCCTGTCCACGCGCGTGAAGGAACTGACGGACGGCAAGTTCAACATCAAGGTCTTCGCGGCTGGCGAAATTGTTC
>JACXTT010005693.1_pt1 | contig 18019 bp, 16 predicted proteins | sample 9270951 | NCBI WGS metagenome assembly JACXTT01 (sample SAMN15532306, study PRJNA645909) | rock metagenome | isolation source: weathered quartz diorite | place: Puerto Rico | collected 2017-06-21 | reverse complement strand
GGGAGTCGACCGACCAGGTCGAGGCCCTACGGTCGGACGCCTCGGTGCCTGCACGCGCGACCAGCTGACGCCGACGCTCTCGCTCCGTATCCACGACACGCTCAGCGGGAAGCTGGTGCGGGTCCAGCCGTCTCTGGTGCGTGGGAAACCCACCCTGACTGTGTATGTGTGCGGGGTCACGCCTTACGACTCCGGGCACATGGGGCACGCCTTCACGTTCTGCACGTTTGATGTCCTGGTTCGCTACATCGAGGCGTCTGGGGCGCGAGTGCGGTACGTGCAGAACGTCACCGACGTGGATGATCCGCTGTTCGCGCGGGCACAGCGCGATGGTGTGGACTGGCGCATGTTGGCGCAATGCGAAACCGATGTGCTCATCCGCGACATGACTGCGCTGGGATGGAGGCCTCCTGATGTGATGCCTCGCGTGTCAGAGGAGATCGGGCCGATCCTGAACGCGGCGAAGCGGCTGCATCGTCTTGGGTACGCATACAAGACCGACGCGCTCTACTTCGATGCGTCGAGGTATCGGGGATATGGGCGGCTGTCGCACCTGTCGCGACGATCGATGATCCGCAAACTGCGCTCAGAAGAGCTGCTTGGAGTCGTCGGTCCAGGGCAGAAGCGGGACGCGCTGGACTTTCCGTTGTGGCGGCCGTCGAATCCGGGCGAGCCGGCGTGGCCATCGGAGTTCGGTGAGGGACGTCCGGGCTGGCACATCGAGTGCACGGCGATGTCGATGCGATACCTCGGGCCTCAGATCCACATCCATGGCGGCGGACGCGACCTGGTGTTCAGCCATCACGAGTCGGAGCGCGCTCAGTCCGAATCCTTAACAGGCAACGTTCCCTTTGCCCACACCTGGATGCACACTGGCATGGTCCGTTACGACGGCAGGAAGATGAGCAAGTCGCTCGGCAACCTGGTGCTGGTCGGCCAGGCGCTCGAGCGCGCACCGGCGGCCGCGGTGCGGCTCTACCTGGCGTCGCACCGTTACGGACGCGACTGGGACTTTCGCTGGTCGGGCCTGGCCCAAGCCGCCCGGCTGGTGGAACGCGTGCGCGTGCTTTTGGCAGGGGAGGTGCGGGGGGCGGGGGCACTTCGCCTCGGAATGGCGGTGGGGGCGGGCCCCAGGTCCGCGCTGCCCAGGCGGTTCGCGGCGGCCCTGGCCAACAACCTCGACACGCCGGCGGCGATCCGCGAGCTTCGCGCCGCTGTGCGCCGTACGGATGCGGCGGCCGTGCGGGCAATGCTCCCGATCCTGGCCGGCACCGCCTCCTTGAACTAGGGCACTCGCAAGATCCGGACCAGCGCGTCGCCCTGGTAGACGACTCGCAGCGAGTAGTTGCCTCCGATCGTTCGGAACGCGACGAGGTGCACGACCGTCCCATCCCGGCTCGGGTCGAGCCCGTATGACTGCGTGACCACCTCGCCATCAGGAGCGGAGATGAAGACCCCAAATACGGCCTGACCTTTGCCACCGTCAGGGATGCGGCGGCCAAGGTCCTCTGGCGTCACCCCACGTAGGTCGACGTCGATCACGATCGTTGCCGGCGACGCATGCGCGTTGGCGAAGGTGACCGTCACGCCACCGACCCGGCCAGGGCTCGGGGCAGGGATTCCAGCGGCGTCGTCGACGGCAAGGCCCGCCGACAACGCCCAGGCCCCTGCAATCGGTGGACCAACCGTCCAGTCGCCTTTTGAGGCGTCATAAAAAAAGAGCGACACGTGGTTCACGCGAAGCGTCAGTCGGGCGCCGACCATGGAATCCGGCCAGCCCAGCGGATCGAACTGGAAGATCAAATCGCCGGTGCGCCCATCGGCGTAGCCCGACTGCATCGAGTACGTCCGACCGAACTGGTCGGTCAGCGACGCATCGCCCGGCGTGATCGATGGCGCTGCGCTCAGCAGCAGCACGGTGCGGACACCATCGGCGTACGCGCCAACCAGGGTCAGCTTCACCCCCGACGAATTCGCGATCGCCCCCACCGATGTCACGCGTCCAGCGGCGCCCGCGAGCCCAGCTTCACGAAGCAGATCACCGCCGACGGGCACTCCGGCCAGCGCTGCGTCAGCTACCGGCACGAAGTACAGGATCGCGACGGCGAATGCCGCAGCGGCGAGTCCTAACGCGGGGATCCGGATCAGCCGACGCCCGCCGCGGCGCCGACGCAAAGCCAGCACGCGCGCCGAGGTTCGTCCCGGGTCCGGCGTCTTGAGCTCGAGACGTGTCAGGCGCTGCTCGAGTGGATCAACGCTCATGAAAAGTCACCTCCAGCCGGGCTCGCAACCGCGCCAGCGCACGGCGAATTGCTTTGCCAGTCGAATCAGCGTTCAGGCCGACGGCGGCTCCGACCTCCTCCGTTTCGAGCCCCAGCCCGTAACGCAGAGCGAGAAGCGTTCGGTCCCGATGGGGGAGCCGCCGCAGATGGGCCACCAGGTCGGCGTCGCGGAGGCGTTCCAGGGCGATCGCCTCGACCGACCTGGACTCATGCGGTGTGCTGAGCGCGATACGCTCGATCAACCACCGTACGCGCTCGCGCCGTCTCGCCGCGTCCCGAGCCGCGTTCACCACGATCTTCCAGAGCCAGGCCTCAGCCGAGCCCCGATTCGGGTCATAAGTGGCCACCGCGCGCACCGCCCGCAGCAGAGCGTCCTGAGCCAGGTCCTCAGCCTCGTTGGGGTTGGGCGCCACCAGCGCGGCAAAACGGCAAACGCTGGCGGCGTAACGGCGGCACAGCTCCTCGGCGCTGAGGATCGTCGGCGGCGATTGACTCGCGCTCAGGACGGCCTCCATGTTTGAAGTTGAATACCGTCCAGGCCTTTCGTTCCGGACACCCAGTTTGAGGTGTTGATCTACGGAGCCGGCCGATTGTCAGGCGACTTGCAGCGGCGCCCCACAGTTGGGGCACTCCATCTCATCCCCGACTTGCACCATCGTTTCGCACACCGGGCACAGGATGTCGGTCATGACTGTGACCGCTGCGGCCTCCTCTTCCGCTTCGGCCGCCATCTGTTCGGGCACCACCCCGAGGTCGAACGCCGGCGCACCGCAGTTCAAACACACGTAGCCCGGCTGCACCACGCGATGGTCCTGATACTCCCCGGACGCGTCGAGGTCCACCTCGGCGAAGAGGGCGCGGAACAGGCCGCCCCCGCACCGGCGTGAGCATGCAAGTTGCATGCATCGCAGCTTACGAACTGCGCCCTAGGCGATGCGTCTCCGCAGAGTGGCAGTCCCTGCACCGATCAAGAGGACGACGAAGCCCGTCACCACGCCCACATCCAGCTGCAGCGAGGACCACGTCAGGTCTGCGCCCTTGAGCATCACGTCGCGCAGCGCATTGACCGCGTACGTCAGCGGCAGCACGTTGGACACGTACTGCAGCGCGGTCGGCTCCGAAGAGACGGGGAAGAGGATGCCCGACAGCAGGACCTGCGGCACTATCACCAGCGGGATGAACTGCACCGCCTGAAACTCGGTGCGCGCGAACATGCTCAGGAAGATCCCGAGGTTCACGGCCACGATGGTCATCAATGCCTCGATCAGGAAGATCAGCAGCACATTGCCGTCGTTGTGCACCTTCAGGACCGCGAGGCAGAACACCAGGACCTCCAGGGCCTGGACCAGCGCCAGCACCGTGAAACCGATCATGTAGCCGAGGACGATTTCGCCACGTCGCAGCGGGCTGGCCATCAGCCGCTCGAGCGTGCCTTGCGAGCGCTCGTTGAGGAACGACACGATCGTGACCACGAACACGAGGAAGAAGACGATCAGTCCGATGGCCGCGGCACCGAAGTAGTCGAGCGTGTCCAGGTTCGGGCCGCTGTACAGGTAAACGACCTTCGGCTCAACCCGAATTGCACCAGGGGCGCGCGACGCCGCCGACGCGAGTGCCTGCTGCAGAGCTTGCAGCACGGGCTGCACAGCGCTGGGTGTGGTGCCTTCGACGTGGACCTCCGGCGCGATTACTCCCGACTGCGCACGCTGGCTGAAGTCAGCCGGAAAAACGATGTACGCGACGAGCGACCCGTCCTTCAGCCTGGCGTCGCCGTCCGGCGCCGAGATCGTGGTCGTGCTCACCTTGGATGAGCTCTTGAGCGAGTCGGCGACCACTGCGCCCAGGGGTCCCTGGTCCGCGTTGGCGATGCCGACCGAAGGCACGCTCGACCCACGCAGCAGATAGCCGAGCAGACCGAGAATGACGATGGGCGCGACGAAGAGGAGCGCAAGAGTTCTCCGGTCGCGGCGGAATCCCTGCAGCAGCCGGCGGGTGATGGCGCGGACTCGGTGCGGGCTCATGACTCCTTCGCCCCGGCCAGTGCGAGAAAGGCTTCTTCGAGGTTCTGCGTGCCCGCCCGCGCCCGAATCTCACTCGGCGATCCCTCTGCCAGCACGCGCCCGTACTGGATGAGACCCAGGCGCTGGCAGCGTTCCGCCTCATCCATGACGTGACTCGAGACGATGAGCGTCGTGCCTTCGGCCGCCATGCGCCGGAACTCCTCCCAGAACTGGACGCGCAGCTGCGGGTCGACACCGACAGTCGGCTCGTCGAGGAGCAGCAGCTTGGGACTGTGCACCAGGGCACACGCGAGCGAACAGCGCTGCCGCATGCCGCCGCTGATCGTGGCCACGACCGAGCTCTTGCGATTGGCGAGGTCGACGAGCTCGAGCGCACGTTGGACGCCATTCTCGGCGCCGTTGATCGCCGCAAAGAATCGGACGTTCTCCTCCACCGAGAGGCCCGGGTACAGCGCAGCCTGCTGCGTCATGTAGCCGACCTCGCGCAGCACGTCGATGTTCGGCAGCTTGCGCCCAAGCACGATCACCGAGCCCTTTTCGGGTGCGACGAGGCCGACGATCGCGCGGATGAGCGTGGTCTTGCCCGCGCCGTTGGGGCCGAGCAAGCCATAAATCTCGCCCTGGCGTACGCGCAGCGTCACACCGTCGAGCGCCCTGATGCCGCCGAAGCGCTTGTCCACGCCCTGGACATCCACCGCATACGAATCACTCATGTGCACCTCCCTCCAGGCCCTCCGGCTTCATGGCGCGCAACCAGTGCTCGGCCAGCGCGGTGACCGCGGCTTCCCCATCGATCTCGAGCCCAAGCATCCGCTCGGCAATCGGGCGTGTGAGCAGGTGAAAGAAAATCGGGCCGATGAATGACTGCAGCGCAAGCACCGGCTGCATCGGGCGAAGTCTGCCCTCAGCCATCTGGCCGATCACGTAGGCGCCTACCGATCCCAGCACCGTCACCGCCAGCTCCTGGGCGGCCGCCTCCGCATCAGGAGTCAGCGAGCTCACCTCGAAGAGGATCGCCTTCAGCATCCCGAGCCTGGGGGCTCCGGGACCCGCGATCACGCGCTGGGCAGACCGGGCCAGCTCGGGCATGACGACCTCAGGCGGCTGATCGCCGAGGGCTCCGATGACGGCGCTCACCGCCTCGATCGGCGAATAGGCCTTAAGGATGCCGAGGAACAGGGCGGGTTTGCCGGGGAAGAGACGGTAGAGGGTCGCCCTGGATACGCCGGAACGGCCGGCCAGCTCGTCCATCGACAGGGCGGTCAGCCCAGTTTGGCTGACCATCTCGAGACCGGCCGCCAGGATGCGCTCTCGGGCAGCGGGCTCCGGCTCGAGGCGCAAGGCTTCGATCAGAGCGGCCCGAGATTCGAACTCGCGATAGAAACCGGCTTTCGAGGTTCCGGCGGCGCTCGCGATATCCGCGACGGTCGCCTTCTCGCTGGTCTCCAGGAGCCGGCGCGCTCCGTCAAGGATGCGTTCCCGGCGTGGCGCTTCGACCGCCATGAAGCGACACTAGACGAGACGTCGCGTCCAGTCAAGTCCCGCCAGTAAGGGGGACCCTTAACAGGCTGGGTTCCCACGGCGGAGATCGCGACCTACGTTCGAGGCCATGCGACATCTCCTGCCGGTGGCCTTGGCGGTGGCGGTCTGCGCCGCCCTCGACCCAGGCGCGGTCCGTGCCGGCAGCGCGACCTACGGGGATCCACCAGGCTGGTGCACCCGCTACTCCGACATGTGGCGGGCGACGGTCGTGACCAACGACCCGCTCGTCGCCACCAACCCGGAGCGCGACACCTTCTATGGGTTTCATCCCAACCCGGGTTACGACGACTGGTACGGCTACTTCTACGGCGACTTCCGCGGCTCAGCAGGCGACGCATCAGGCTGGATCAAGCTGCTGCACGAGCTGTATCCGGCGCACTACCACTGGAACTTCGCCGACTTCGGCTGGGCGGTACACGGCCACGCCAAGCAGTACATCGCCTACTACAACTGGACCTTCGGGGGCGAGTGCGGCCTTGGTCGGGCCGGCGATCCTTCGCCGCCGCCATTCATGGCCGACCAGTACGGCTGGCCGGTGGTGGACATATACGTCGATGCGGTTGCGCCTTATCCACCAGTGCCCCGCGTGGTTGCCGCGACCGCGACGTCGGTGACGTTCACATGGGATCCCGTCGCGGATCGGGGTGACGGCGCCGGCGCTGACTTTTACGAGGCCGGGCTGGATCACTACACATCGTGGCTGACGATTTCAGGCAGCTCGAACCGGCTGCAGCTGACCTCGTCTGCTGTCCCGCTGACGGTTGTTCAATCGCTGTCGTCCGGACAAGCCGCATGCCTCCACGTCAGCGCCTACGACCGTGTCGGCAACGGCACATCCGACCAGGTCGTGTGCGCGACCGCGCTCGCTCCGCCACCGATGCCGGGCTGGGGTCCGCTCGCGAGCGGCGTGCAGATCGATCCCCCGCGGCGAGGCCTGACCGGCCTTGAGTCGTGGCTGTGGCTGTGGCCGAAACCACGGACCGAGGTGATTCGCGAGAGCTATCTCGGCGTCGATTACGAGGTCACCGCGACACCAGTCGGAGTCGACTGGGACTTTGGCGATGGCGTGACGCTGAAGCTTGATGGCGGGGAGGGCGGTGGGCAGGCGTATCCAGCCCGCTCGTCGGTCACCCATGTCTACTCGACTTTTTCTCGGTCCGGTTACCTGGTGCAGGCCGATGTTCGCTACGACGTGAGCTGGAGGGCGCTCGTCGGCGGCACGTGGCTTGGCCCTTACCAGCTCGGTCCGCTGACCAGAGGCGCGGTTCCGCTTCTCTATCCGGTGGTGCAGGCGCAGCCGGAGCTGATCGCCCTTGGTGGCTAGGTCTCCGCCGCCCAGCCGGTGAGCCGCTCGATCATGATGGCGACGACTGGGCCTCCGGGGCGCTGCTCCTGATACTGGCGATAGCGCTGTGAAAGCAGGTCCAGCGCGCGCTCGGACTCGGGTCCGGCGTCGAGCACCCGAGCCTGCCCGTCGACTCGCACCCACCACAGCCGCCGCCAGTCGTCGTCGTAGTGATCGACGAGGAGCGCGACCGCGGAATGAGCGGCGATATTGCGGAGCCGTTGCAGGTTCGTCGTCCGCTTGGGCTTCTGGTCGACCGCGAAGTACACCCTGTCGCCCTCGCGCGCGAACGTGACGGGGACCACGTGAGGGTTGCCGTCGTCGCCGACAGTCGCCAGTCGCGCCACCACCGCCTCATCCAGATGGCGGCGTGCTCTGGCCTGGTCCATCCCGCAAGTCTGCTGCTATATCGTTGAGCCGTGCAGCGGCTCCGCTCGTACACCGTCGAGGAGGCAAACGCGGAGCTCCCGCGCGTAAAACAAATCGTCGCGCAGATCGCGCAACTGTCAGCGCTCCTGCCAGAGCTCGAAGACCAGGCGCGCATCGCGGAATACGAATCCAAGCGGGATCGCGCGACCGCGGACCAGCGTGAGCGCTATCAGCAGGCGCGTGACGCCGCGAGCGGTGCGGAGCACGAGCGTCTCAAGGCGATCGTGACCCTCAACGGCCTGGGCATCCACCTCAAAGGCGCGCTCGAGGGCTTGATCGACTTCCCGTCGTCACGCGATGGTGAGGCGATCGAGCTGTGCTGGAAGCTGGGCGAGGAGAAGGTCGAGCACTGGCACCGTGTCGGCGAGGGTTACGCCGGCAGGAAAAAGCTCTAAGGGGTTTCCTTCTCCGCAGGCACGGTCCCACGCACTGCGGTGAACACCGCCTTCGCGATGCCGGCGGCGTCGAGGCCATGCTCCTTCAAGATGTCCGCAGCTTTGCCATGTGGCAGGAACTGATCCGGCAAGTTCATGCAGCGCACCCGCCCGGCGAGCCCGTGAGGGGCCAGCGCCTCCAGGACCGCGCCACCGAATCCTCCCGCGCCGACGTTGTCCTCGACGGTCACAACGAGGTCATGAGACCGTGCCCAGTCGACCACGCGCGGGTCGATCGGCTTGACCCACCGGCCGTTCACCACGGCACAGGACAGGCCCATCGTCTCGAGCCGCTCGGCCGCCTCCTTGGCGATCTCGACCATTCGACCGATCGCAAAGATCGCCGCGTCTGAACCCTTGCGGACTTCTTCCCATCGCCCGACCGGCAGCGGTTCGACCGGCAGGTCGGGAGTCGAGGGCACCGGTCCGCGCGGATAACGGATCGCGATCGGGCCGTCTGACGACAGGGCAGTCTCGAGGAGCGCGCACAGCTCGGTGGCGTCAGCGGGCGCGGCCACTTTCATGTTCGGGATGAGGCGCAGAAAGGAAAGGTCGAATGCGCCGTGGTGCGATGAGCCGTCCGGGCCGGTGACGCCGGCACGGTCGATGATGAAAACGACCGGAAGCTTGTGCAGAGCCACGTCCATGATCGTCTGGTCGAAAGCGCGTGCAAGGAAAGTCGAGTAGATGCACACGACCGGACGCGAACCCGCCATCGCGAGACCGGCCGCAAACGTCACCGCGTGCTGCTCGCATATGCCGACGTCGAAGAACCGGTCAGGAAACTCCTTGGCGAAATTGAGGAGCCCGGTTGAAGAGGCCATGGCCGCCGTGATCGCGACGACATCCGGGTGGCGAGCCGCGGTCGCCAGCAGCGCCTCTCCGAACACGTCGGTGTAGGTGAGCTCGGTCCGCAAGGGCCGCCCTGTCAGCGGGTCGAAAGCGCTGACACCGTGCAGCTTGTCGATCTCGTCCTCGACCGCGGGGCCATATCCGTGGCCTTTCTCCGTGACCACATGCACCACCACCGGCTCGCGCAGCCGCGTCGCCCGGCGCAGCACCTGCTCCAATGCGGCCTCGTCGTGGCCGTCGACCAGACCCGCGTATTTGATACCCAGCGTTTCGAAAACGGTCGACGGCTGAAGCAACTGCTTGAGGCTCTCTTTGACGCGATACGCAGCTTGGTCCGCGGTGGAACCGACCAGTGGCAGGTCGCGCAGGAGTTTCGAGATGTCCTCCTTGATGCTCTCGTAGCGCGGGTCGATGCGCAGCTGCGAAAGATGTCTGGCGAGACCGCCGACGGTCGGCGCGTAAGACCGGCCGTTGTCATTGATGACGATGACCAGGTTTGGCGGCTGCAGGTGGGCGATCTGGTTGAGCGCCTCGTACGCCATGCCACCGGTAAGGGCGCCGTCACCGATGACAGCCACGACGTAGCCCGGCTGCCGCTTGCGCAGCCTCGCTTCGGCGAGGCCCAGCGCGTAGCTCAGCGACGTCGAGGCGTGGCTGTTCTCCACGAGGTCATGCGCCGACTCGCTGCGCGATGGATAGCCGGACATGCCGTTGCGCTGACGCAGGGTCGGGAACGCGCCCGTCCGGCCGGTGACCATCTTGTGCACATAGGCCTGGTGGCCGGTGTCCCACACGATCGCGTCGCTTGGGCTGTCGAACACACGGTGGATCGCGAAGGTGAGCTCGACGACTCCCAGGTTGGGCGAGAGGTGGCCGCCGGTCCTGGCGATCTGCTCGACCAGGAAGGCTCGCACCTCGGCGGCCAGCTGGGTGAGCTGTGTCTGGTCCAGCCGTTTGAGGTCGGAGGGCGAGTTGATATCGGCCAGCACGCCCATAAGAGGTTAACGCCTGGTCCCCGGGGTTGGTTCCAGCCTGTCAGCGACCAGCTCGAGGAGGTGGGTAACCCGGAGCTCCTGGCGCCGGCGGCGCGCGCCGGCGGCGATGTGGACCAGGCAGCCGGGGTTGTCTGAGGCGATGAGCGTGCAACCTGTTTTTGCGATCGCGTCCAGCTTCCAGGCAACCAGGCGGCCGGCCACCTCGGGCCACTCGAAGCTGAAGGTTCCCCCGAAGCCACAGCAGTTGGCGATGTCCGGGATCTCGACCACCTCGTAACCCGCCAGCTCGAGCAGCCGGCGCGGCTCCGACTTCAAGCCGAGCTGGCGGAGCGACTGGCACGAATCGTGGTACGCGACCCTGGGCCGATCAACTGATGGTCGCAAAAGCTCCGGCCGCCCTTCCAGGAGCTCGAGGGCGAAGCGGGTCGAGTCGCGGAAGCGCGATCTCAGCGCCTCATATCCGGGGGGCTGCGAGCCCCACTCGGCCGCGTCGATCGTGAAGGCGCCGAAGCAGGATGCCGACGGCGTCACGACCAAACCCTCCGAATTTCCAAGGACTTCCAGTAGCTTTGTATTCAATTTGTAGCCGCCCTCAAAGTCGCCGGCGTTGACCGCGATGAGACCACAACACCATTGACCCTTGGGAAACCCAACGTCGAAGCTGGCGGCCCCCGCCAGGCGCTCGAGCGCCACCGCGGCCTGGGGCAGCATCCGATCGACCATGCAGGACGCGAAGAGGGTCAGCGGCTCGCCCTTGCCGACGGGCGTCGGCGCCCGATCGCGATAGGGGGCGGTTGCGAGGCGCGGAGCGCCCGGCAGGAGGCCGCTGAACGGCGCTCCGGCGCGAAGCAGGCTGGCGGCGAGGTCGGGCCGCTCCCACAGAGCCAGCACAGACCGTTTGCGCAGTGACTTCCGCCCGTTACGGCGGTGCTCGAGGATCTGACGCGGTAGTGGGATGTCGACCGGGCAGGCCTCCTGGCACGCGTTGCACTGCGTGCACAGGGTGTTGGGAAGATCGGCGGCTTCGAGGCCATGATGAAAGGGAGTCAGCACCAGCCCGATCGGGCCGTTGTAGATGTGCCCGAACTGATGGCCGCCGACCGCCATGAAGGACGGGCACGCGTTGGAGCACGCGCCGCAGCGGATGCACGTGAGCGCATCGCGAAACTGCGGGTCGGCGAGCATGTCGCTCCGCCCGTTGTCGAGGATGACGCAGTGCACCTCGCGCGGGCCATGCACGCCGATGGTCAGCGACTGTTCGATGTCGGCGGAGCGCGAAGGCCCCGTGATCCAGTTGACATAGCTGGTCATGACCTGGCCGGTGCCGCTGCGCGGCAGCATGCGGAGCATCGAAACCGCGTCCTCCAGCGTTGCCACCAGCTTGTCCATGCCGAACAGAGCGATGTGCACGGGAGGCAGCGTCGTGGTCAGGTCGGCGTTGCCTTCGTTCGTGACCAGCACGATGGTCCCGGTCTCGGCGATCGCCATGTTGGCGCCGCTGATCCCAACGGTGGCGTCGATGAACTTCTGCCGCAAGGACGCTCGCGCGTGCCGCTGGATCGCCTCCACTGTGTTTTCGGTGCCGAAGACTTCGGCCGCGTCCTCCTTGGTCAGATGGATCGCGGGGGCGATCATGTGCGACGGCCGCGTATGGCTGAGCTGGACCATGCGCTCGCCGAGGTCCGTCTCAACCACCTCGACGCCGAGCGACTCCAGGTAGTCGTTCAGCTCGATCTCTTCGGCGGCCATCGACTTGACCTTGGTCACGACCGGCCGGGCACCATCACCGGACGAGCCGTACAGAGCGATCGCGTGCCGGCAGAGCGAGCCGATGATCTCTCGCGCGTCCGCCGCGTTCTTCGCGAAATGCACCTCGCCGCCGACCGACTCGAGGCGCTCGGCGAACTGGTGCGCCAGGTCGGGGAGCCGGTCGAGATTCTGGCGCCGGCGGTGCTTCAAGTCTTCGCGGCCGGCGTCAAAGTCGAACGTCTCAAAGGCAGCATCGCGCCGGGCGCGTAGATGCGGCATCGCTTGGGTCAGCGCTTGCTGAAGATTTTCATCGTCGAGCGCGCGGCGAACGCGACCGGCAAAGTGGCGCCGGGATTCAGGCACGAGTGGTCAGGCTTTCCCGAATCGCTTCGGCCACAGCGGCCTCGGTTGAGACCGGCGCGAGGCACATTGTGCCAACGCAAACAATCGCGCGCTCCTCGCTGGAAGGTTCGATGACGACGTAAGGATGGGCGAGCAGCGCGGCGCGTGCCAGAGATTCGCTGCCGGTCGTCACCTTGACGGTCTTGTCCAGGCGGTCCAGCGCCCGCGCGAACACTGCCGCCATGAGGCCGTACTGGCGCGGCAAGGCCGCGACCGACTCCAGGGCCGAGCGTGCCCGTGCCGTGTACAGCTGATCGGGCTCGGCGCGCAGCACGTCCAGCTCGACCAGCGCCATCGCCGCCACCGCGTTCTCGACCAGCGGCTTCACCGGGTCGCCGAGCCGGCCTAGGTCCTCGCCGCCGGCGCGGTCCAGGTAGCCGCCGTGGTCGCGATCCCGATAGCGGCTCTCGAGGTGCTGCGCCAGGTCCAATGCGATGTCGAGCCACTTGCTCGGATGGAGCCCCGACTGGTGCGCGCGCACGGCCGCGAGCAACCCCCAGACCTGGTCGCCCAGCTGGCCGCTTACGTTCTCGGCATGGGCCAGCCCTTCGCCGGGCTTGTAGGCGCCCGCGAAAAGGCTGTCGAGCGCCTGGCGGGCCTCGACGCGCAGCCCAGGCCTGTCCAGCCGGCGGGCAGCATCGAGATATGCAACCGCCAGTGCAGCGTTCCACGCGGTGTAGACGCGCCGGTCCACGTACGGCGCGGTCAGCGCCTCGCGTCCCGCCGCGTCCCGTGCGTAGTACTCCTCGTCAGCGTCCTGGCTGCCCGCGAACATTCCGGTCTCAGGGTCACGCAGGGTCCGATCGAGATAGGCGGTCGTGGAGTCCAGGACGCCGGTCATCTGCGATGCGGCGACGGCGGCGATCAAGCCCGCGTGGTCCTCGAGCATCTTCTCGAAGTGCGGCACGCTCCAGTCTTGCGTCGTCGAGTAACGGAAGAAACCGCCCTCGACGTGGTCGTAAGTTCCGCCACCGGCCATCTGCTCGAGCGTGTGCACCGCGATCCTGCGGAGCGAGTCATCTGCACGCCGCTGGGCTTGCTCGAGCAGCAGCAGGATGGCGTCAGTCTGTGGGAACTTCGGCGCCACGCCGAAGCCTCCGTAGACCTCGTCGTATGAGGCTCGGACGGCCTCGAGGATCGCATCTGTCATGTCCGGGGTCAGCTCGCCGGCGCTCCGCGCGCTGATCGAGCCCGTGCGCTTGCGGCTCTCCAGCACCTGGGTGGCGATCTCCGGGCCGTGCGTCCGGTAATACGACGCGACTCGGCCGAGCGCGCCTGCCATCTGCTCCGGCGGCAGGTAAGTGGCGCCGGTGAGGATGTCGCCGGACGGAGTGAGGAACGCGGTGGTCGGCCAGCCGCCCATGTTGTACCGCTGGTTGATGTCGGGCCGGACGTCGTTGTCGACTCGGATTGGTACGTACTCGGTGTTGATCAGGTCGATGACGCCGCGATTCGAGTAGGTGGTCTCGTCCATGACGTGACACCAGTGGCACCAGACCGCCGAGATCGACAACAGGATGGGCTTGTCCAGCGCCTTCGCCTCGTCGAAAGCGACCTGCGACCAGGGGCGCCAGTGGATCTCACCGGCGCGGTTCGGACGTGGCGAAAAGTGGAAGTCGGCGGCGCCCACACGCCCAGTGTAAGAATGGCCCTGTGATCTCCACCAGCGCAGTCGACAGCTACATAGAGAAGAACTCCAAGCGGTTCATCGAGGATCTCATGGAGCTCTGCACGTTCCCGAGCATCTCCAACCACGGCCTCGAAGCGGTCAAGCCGGCACGCGACTGGGTCGCCGGACGGCTCAGCGCCTTCACGGACCGGGTCGAGATCATGGAAGGCGGCGGTCTGCCTGCCCTGTACGCGGAGGTGCCCGGTGCGGGCAAACGCAAGCTCCTGCTGTACGAGCACTACGACGTGCAGCCGGTCGATCCGCTCGACCTGTGGGAGTCGAAGCCGTTCGAGCCGCTGGAGAAGGAAGGCCACCTGTACGCGCGCGGCGTGGCTGATGACAAATCCGACGTGATGGCGCGCATCCACGCGCTCGAGACGCTCAAGTCGCTGGGCGAGATCCCGGTCACGCTTCGTTTCTTCGTCGAGGGCGAGGAAGAGATCGGATCGAAGTCCATCGACACGATCGTGCACACGCACGGCGACAAGCTGCGCGCCGATGGCTGCCTCTGGGAGTCCGGCGGCTTCGACAACGCCGGTCGTCCGACGATGTTCTTTGGCGCACGCGGCCTGCTCTACGTGCAGATGCGCGCCAGGCTGCTTGCCTTCGACCAGCACTCGGCCTTCGCTTCGCTCTATCCGTCCGCGGCCGCATACCTGATCGCCGCGCTCGCAAGCCTGCGCGACCAGGACATGAACATCCGCATCGAAGGCTTTTACGACAACATCGTGCCGGTCACCGACGCTGACCGACGGATGATGGCGAAGATCGACCCTGAGGTCGAGGAGCGCAGGCAATTGGTCGGCTTCGAGAGGCTGATACGCGATCCGGCGCAGGACAGGGTTGTCGAGCAACTGCTGTTCACGCCGACCTGCAACTTCGCCGGCGTGACGACGGGCTACCAGGGACCCGGGTCGAAGACGGTGCTGCCGGCCGAGGCTACGGCCAAGCTCGACTTCCGGCTGATACCCAACCAGGATCCGAAGGACATCCTCGCCAAGCTGCGCCGGCACCTCGACCTGCACGGCTTCGAGAAGGTCGAGATCGTATCCGCCGACGGCGAGAAGCCGGCGCGGTCCGACCCCGAGTCTGCGATCGCGAAAGCGACGATCGAGAGCGTCAAGGAGCTGCACGGCGAGCCGGTGCTGTGGCCGTTCATGCAGGCCACCGGCCCGATGCATCCAGTCGTTTCCGACCTCGGCATCCCGACTGTGATGCCGGTTGGTGTCAGCCGGCCCGACAACCGGATCCACGCGCCGAACGAGAACATCCGCGTCGCCGACTACCTCAACACCGTCCGGCTGATGTGCCGTGTGTGGGAGCGCTTCGGCGCAGCGTGATGGCGAAGCTCACCGACAAGCTTTTTACCGTCAAGTACGTCGAAGACACCGGGCGTCCTCACATTGAAGTCGTCGACCAGACCGTCTGCGCGAGCAAGTGCAAGGGCAAGTACTGCAACCACTTCTGCCCGGCCGGCGTGTACGAGTGGAACGAGGAGCAGCAGAAGAACCTGGTCAGCTTCGGCAACTGCATCGAATGCGGGGCCTGCTCGATCGGCTGCCCGTTCGACAACATCAGCTGCCACTCGCCGCGTGGAGGCTTCGGGGCCCAGTACCGGCTTGGCTAGGCGCGGCCAGGAATAGAGTCGGGCCGGGCTGCACTTCAAATGTCTGCAGTGACCACCAGGGAGTACGACGTGATCATCGTCGGCGGAGGGCCCGCCGGGCTTGCCGCAGGCCTGTATACGGCGCGAATGGATCTGCGTGCCGTGCTCCTGGATCGCGGCCCGCTGGGCGGCCAGCTCCTGAACACTGAGCTCGTCGAGGACTACCCCGGTTTCGAGTCCATTCTTGGCGCGGACCTGGCCATGAAGATGGCCGAGCACGCCCGCAAGTTCGGGCTGGAGGTGCGCGACTTCGAGCCGGTGCAGGAGATCGACGTCGACGGCGAGCACAAGGTCGTGCGCCTGGAGAGCGGCGAAGAGCTGCGGACGCGGGCGCTGATCATGGCCGCGGGCGGCCTGCCCCGCTACCTCGAGGTCCCGGGCGAGAAGGAGTTCTGGGGTCGCGGGGTGAGCTACTGCGCCGTGTGCGACGGAGCATTTTTCAAAGGCGAGGAGCTGGCGGTGGTGGGCGGCGGCGACGCCGCGGTGGAGGAGGGCGACTTTCTCACGCGGTACGCGTCCAAGGTTTACATCGTCCACCGGCGCGACCACTTCCGCGCGCAGCCGATCCTGCTGGACCGCGCGCGTGCCAACCCGAAGATCGAGTTCATCACCGATGCGAAGGTGGAGTCGATCGTGGGCAACGGCAAGGTGCGAGGGCTGACTTTCGAGCGGCACGGCAAGCCGAACGAGCTGCCTGTCGGCGGAGTGTTCATCTTCATCGGCTTCGTGCCCAACTCGAAGCTGCTCAAGGTGCACGTCGACCACGACGAGGCCGGCTACCTTCTCACCGACCGCAACATGGAGACGTCGGTGCCCGGCATCTGGGCGGTCGGCGACGTGCGCCAGCAGCTCACCAAGCAGATCTCGACCGCCGTGGGCGACGGGACCACTGCGGCAGTCGCCGCATCCGCGTACGTCACCTCGCTGAAGGACGCCGTCCGCACGACTTAGACTGCGCCGTTAATGCGCATCAAGCGCTTCGGCTGGGTACGCGACATCCCCGACCAGCGCGACTTCCGCTACCTGCCGCCGCCGCGCCTGGCGCGTGCCCTGCCGCCAAAGGTCGACCTCCGTGCGGGGTTCCTGCCTTGCTACAACCAGGGCCGGCTCGGGTCGTGCACGGCGAACGCGATCGCGGGCGCCCTGCAGTTCCTGGAGCGCAAGGAGGGCTCCGCCAGCCCCGTGATGCCTTCGCGGCTCTTCATCTACTACAACGAGCGCGCGCTCGAGGGCACGGTCGAGAGCGACTCGGGCGCGCAGATCCGCGACGGCATCAAGACGGTGGTCAAACGCGGGTTCTGCAGCGAAGACCAGTGGCCGTACAACATCAGCAAGTTCGCGGACAAGCCGCCCGCGCGCTGCTACAGCGCCGCGCAGAAGGACCGGGTGAGCCAGTACCTCCGCCTGGACCACGAGCAGTCGGTCCCGCTGCTCACATGCCTGGCCAGCGGCTACCCGTTCGTCTTCGGCTTCTCCGTCTATGAGAGCTTCGAGTCCCCGCAGGTCGCCGCCACCGGCATCGTGCAGATGCCTCGAATGGGCGAGCGGGTGCTCGGCGGGCACGCGGTCGTCGCGTGCGGCTACGACATGAAGGCGGGGCGCTTCATCGTCCGCAACTCGTGGGGCGGGCGCTGGGGGATGAACGGCTATTTCACGATGCCGTTCGGCTACCTGACCGACGCTTTCCTGTCGGCCGACTTCTGGACGATCCGCCAGGTCCCGATCTAGCTCGTTACGTCGATCCAGACCAGGCCGGGCGGCAACGTGACCGCCTGGCCGTTGATGGAGAACGTGAGCGGGCCGTGGCCGTCGCTCGCGCTCCAGCTCGCCATGTAGCGCATGCCCTTGTAGTAGATGTCGGCGCTGCCGCCGCTGTCCAGGTCGTAGTCATGGATGTACGACCCGTGTCCGTCGCCGATGGCCAGTTGCGTCACATGCGTATGCAGGACGATGAGCATCTCGATCCGCAGCAGCTGGCCGGTGTGCGCGTCCTTGTATGGGTGGCCCTCTTCGATCTTGGCGTACGTCCCGATGTTCGGGTCGTAGCCGTAGATCGAGTTGTGGTCGGGGACCGACACCGCGTTCACTGGCGTACCGCCGGTCAGGTCGGTCCGCGCCTTGGGAATCGCGTAAGCGCCGATGCTCGAAAAGTACTTCTGCTCGGCGCGGTTGATGGCGTCGCCGGTGATCATCAGGTTGTCCGGCGCGTAGCGGGAGGAGCTTCGAAACGTGTAGCCGATCGTGTCGAAAAACTGCGGCACAGGGTTTGCGCCCGCCGCCGACTGTGTGACCGCCGACTCGCCCGACTGAAACAGCAGGCCTTTGTAATGGCGGGCGATCTTCAGTGACACGAGACGGCTCGAGCGCATCGGCCCGACCAGGTCGGGCACGTGGTCGTAGATCGCAGTGAGCCGGGTGATGCCGCCCTCCGCCACGTATTCGAAAACGATGCCGGCAGCCTGCAGGCCTGATTGGTCGCGGGCGAAGTAGTCGTTCGGCACCTGGATCAGGGCCGGGTACTTGAGAGCAATCGTGTGCTCGGTGTCATGGAAGTAGAGGCCGGTATCGATGCTCCATGCGGCCTTGGCCATATGCCCGGTCGAGTCCCTGGCGCCGGCGTCCAGCTTGAGGAC
>JACXTT010005692.1_pt1 | contig 18020 bp, 17 predicted proteins | sample 9270951 | NCBI WGS metagenome assembly JACXTT01 (sample SAMN15532306, study PRJNA645909) | rock metagenome | isolation source: weathered quartz diorite | place: Puerto Rico | collected 2017-06-21 | reverse complement strand
GCCCTGCTCCGGCCCGATCACGTGCACGATGCCCTGGCGCGCGTCGTTCATGCCGAATTCGGTGATGCCGAAGTCATGGCAGTTTTGATCTAGCGTCTCGACCTGAATACGCGACACCGGATCGGCGATGCCTCGGGCGCGATCCGTGGTCGGGACATTGTGGTCGGCGGTGGCAAGGTTCGCGTCCACGCGCCACAACGGGCGACCGGCGAGCCGCAAGCCTTCGAAGGCCTGCGGGCTGGTCACCTCGTGCACCAAGTGACGGTCGATATAAAGGAGGCAGGTGCCGTCGTCGTTGCGACGTACCACGTGCGCATCCCAGAGTTTGTCGTACAGGGTTTTTCCGGACATGTCAGCGTGAACCGTACTGGATTGCGCAAATCCTAGGCAGAATCCATAAATAACACAAATTCATATTTATCATGTGATATATTCTTTAAGGTTATGGATATATCCGCCCTGCAAGCCTTCCTGGCCGTGGCCGAGTCCGGCTCGTTTTCGCGCGCTGCGGAGAAGATTTACCTGACCCAGCCGGCGATCAGCAAGCGCATCGCCGCCCTGGAAAAGCAGATCGGCGCGCGCCTGTTCGACCGCATCGGCCGCGGCATACGCCTGACCGATGCCGGCGAGGCGCTGCTGATCCGCGCCCGCGCAGTGCTGAAAGAACTGGAGGACGTGAAGCGCGGCATCGCCAATCTTTCCGGCGCGATCGCCGGGGAACTGTCCCTGGCCACCAGCCATCACATCGGCCTGCACCGGCTGCCGCCGGCGCTCAAGCGCTTTCATGAAACCTACACGAACGTGCGCTTGAATCTGCATTTCATGGATTCGGAAAAGGCCTGCAATGCGGTAGCGAGGGGCGATCTGGAGCTGGCGGTGGTCACCCTGCCGCCCATGGCCGCGGCGCCCCTGAAACTCGAGAAAATCTGGGACGATCCGCTGGATATCGTGGTCAGCCGCAGCCATCCGCTGGCGAAGGTGAAACACGTACAACCCGCGATGCTGCTGGATTATCCGGCGATTCTGCCCGGCCCCGGAACTTACACGCGCGAAATCATTCTCAATGCCCTTGGCCCGTGGCGCGACAAGATTCAGGTCGGCATGGCCACCAATTACCTGGAAGTGCTCAAAATGCTCGCCGCCATCGGTCTCGGGTGGAGTGCGCTGCCACGGACTATGATTGACGAAGGGCTGAAAGTGGTCCAGATTGAAAAAAGGGAGATACGTCGTGAGCTGGGAATTGTGACCCACGAGAAGCGCACCCTCTCCAACGCCGGTCAGGCGATGATTCGGATAATCCGGGAAACGAAATTAGATAAATGAACTTCAAGGAATTACTGTCGCAGCTGGAAGAACACCTGGGCGCTCATCAGTTCCCGGTGAACCCGGCCGCGACCACCATCAAGAATGTTTTCGACGGCAGTCCGCTGCATCACGACATGATGACAGGACTGGTACGCGCGATTTACGTCTCGAACGCCTGCCGCCGCCTGACCGATCCGGTAAGCCTGGACAACACCCTGCAGGCGCTCGCGCCGATCCGCCAGGAAGCGTTGCGCTCGACGGCCACGGACGTGGACCTGTATAGATTGCTCGACGATCTCGGCGTCGCTCTGAATGAAATTTTCGTAGACACCCGCGCGCCGATCAAAGTCGCCGCGCCGGTCCGGCGCACCGCCGAAATCATCCCGCTGTCGGCCTACCGGCGGCAGCGCTTTCTCAAGTCTTCGGCCTGATTAATTCAAAAATGTAGGGTGCGCCATGCGCGCCGATCGACAAAGCAGTGTGCGGGACGCACTCTACGTCGATCTATTCAAACTCTCCCAATCGTGACCTGCCTTCATTCAAATATGTAGGGTGGGCATCGCCCACCAACACGGCATCGTTGGATGTCCTGTCTCAAGTTTTTGGCTTAATCAGAAACCACGCGACCAGAAACGCCAGCCCCGCGCTCGCGGCGGCGATGTTGAAAGTCACCGTCGGGCCCAGCGTCATCCAGGTGTGACCGCTGTAGAAACTCCCCACCGCCCCGCCGATACCGAAGCTGAGACTTCCATAGATCGCCTGCCCGCGATGTTGATGTTTCCCGGTGAAGAACCGGTGCACCAGTTGCATCGCCGTCGCGTGGAAACTGCCGAAGGTCGCGGCGTGTAGTGTCTGCGCCAGCACCAGCACCACGAGGCTCTCCGGATAATGGCCGATCAGCAGCCAGCGCACCGCAGCGAGGAAGAAACTCGCGACCAGCACCGCGCGCAACGCCACGCGCGAGAGCAAGCGCTGCATCACGAGAAACACGCCGATCTCGCACAGCACCGCGAACGCCCACAGCAGGCCGATCAGCGTTTTCGAATAGCCGTAACCCTGGAGATAAATCGAATAGAAGGTGTAGTACGGCCCGTGGCTGATCTGCATCAGCAGGCACGCGAGCAGAAACGCGAACACCTCGGGTCGCAGCAGCGCCTGGCGGAACGGCCCCGCGTGTTCGACCGAACCGCGCATCTCCGACTCCGGCAGCGCCAGGCTGAACGATCCGATGCCGAGCATCATCGTCAGCAGCGCCGGCAGCACCCACCACGGACCGCGCGCGTCGATCACCGGACCAAGCGCGGTCACCGCGACGATGAAACCGATCGAACCCCACAGCCGCACGCGCCCGTAGGCACCCGGACGCGCTACGGTGTGACGCATGACGAACACTTCGAGCAGCGGCAGCGAAGCGTGCCAGAAAAAACTGAACAGCAACATCACCGCCGCCAGCCACCAGAACGACGAACCGAAGAAGGCTCCGCTGAAACTCACGATCGTGAGAAACGACGCCAACCGCACCACCGCCATGCGCGACTCGCGGTGATCCGCGATCCAGCCCCACACCATCGGCGCCACGATGCGCGAGAACATCAGGATCGCGACGAGATTGCCGATGTCCACCGGCGTGAACCCTACGGACTGGAGATACAGGCCCCAGTACGGCGCCAGCACGCCGAGCGTGGCGAAATAGAAAAAATAAAACCCGGAGAGGCGCCAGTAGGGCATGGAATTAACGACGGCTCGGCGCGCGCGAGAAAATCAGGATCGTTGCACGAAAACGGAACATACGGGGCTGGAATCCATTATGTGGCCCGTCCTTTTTTGATCAGGAGAAACGTTTCCCGATAAATCCGCTCGCGGGGGCCGATAGCCACGATGTTGATTTGCCGGCTACCTATGATTCTGTAGACGATGCGAAAGCGGCTAACCCGAAAACTCCATAACCCGGCAAGCTCGTCTTTCAGCGCTTTTCCTGCATATGGATCGGATAAAATCGCCTGAAAGGACGATCTGATTTTTTGCTTGAGATGGGGATGCAAACTCCGGATAAGCCCGGCTACTTCATCAGGAATCCGGAGTTTATAAACCGGCGGTTTCACAAAACATCGAACCGGTTTTACTTGAACAATTCTTCGAGAGTATAAAGCTTCGCTTTCTTGGCTTTCAGCGCCGACAACCCTGCTTTAATTTCGCGCATCAACGCCGCATCCGTACGGATGGCAACGGTTTCCTTCCAGCTGTCGAATTCGTCTGGACTGACTAGTACAGCCGCCGGGCGGCCGTTCTTGGTAATCACGATCTCTTCATCGCGCGCACGGACTTTTTCCACCAGACCGCTCAGTTTGGTTTTGGCTTCCGACAGGGGCAAGGTTTTCATGGCAGGGCTCGTTTCAGATTGGTCAGAATTATGACTAACTTAGCATTGTGCCGACACGCTGTCAAAAACCATCCACCCCTGGCTGTAAAGCCAGGGATCAAAGGTCCTGGCTCGATTAATAATTCGAGCCAGGCCCCTTTAATTGGCACGAGAACATCAGGATGGCAATGAGATTGCCGATGTCCACCGGCGTGAACCCGACCGACTGGAGATACAGCCCCCAATACAGCACCAGCACACCGAGCGTGGCGAAATAGAAAAAATAAAATCCGGAGAGGCGCCAGTAAGGTATCAGGTTAAAGGCTACTGGCGTGAATCATGAAAAAGTCCGTTGAAAGATATTTTAAATAGAAAAGCTAAGATAGATTGTATTATTACTAAGATAAAGAAATCGAGCCTTGCCTCTCTAAAATTCATTTTTTAATTCATAATTTTTTTTCTTGAGGGCTGAATTTTGCAAGTAACTCATCAAGCACCGGATCGAGCTTGGACGCCGTGCTAGCCCATTTGTTTAGGGCGAATCCTCCGCTGTGCTTGTATGTTGCCAATGAAATTGTCTCGTCTCCATGGCGAAGGCGTAGCTCGGCATACTTCATAAATGGCACCAAATCCCAACCTCGTGACGCAGTGTACGTGAGCGTGTATTCACAGCGATCAGGCTTTTTATCTTTATAAATGATTGTTCTTATACCGTGTCTCTGAAAGCCACTTTCAACAATAGTAAGGAAGTCATCAACTGCTACATCTGGATTTTCTTGAATACAAACCAGTTGGATGGGATTGGCAATTGGGTCAATACTACGCACATTGACCGTTGTACATGCACTTAGTGCTAGCAGGGCCAGAGTTATGCCTAACGCTTTATTCATAATTACTCCGTTAATTCCATCCTAAGTCTCTAGCTTTGATTTGTTACATGTTTGCTACTTGGAATGCCTAACGCAAAGCTGAGGAGCGCGGGCCACTGTAGTAACAGAAAACAATCCGCTATCTCACCGCGTCCATCTCGAATGACGTGTTGGCGCGCATCACATGGAAGTGCCTGAACCCTTGACCTCTTTTACAATTTCAGCTGCAACCGCCTGAACCTGTTTAGGCGTCGCCGCAGAGAAAATGCCTTGGCCGCCGTGGGTGGATGTGTTGTACTTCCGGGTTCCAACTACATTCTCGCCGGGCATTTCGACGAACTTAACATTTAAATCCATGTACGCGTTACCGCCAAGGACACCGATCATGTAACGTTTGACTTGCGACATATAGCGGAAGTCATTGACGGTGACCTTTACGAGTGTTGAGGGCCCTGCTGAGGGGGCTTGTTCTGCTCCTTTGAGAAGAGCGAAGGCAATACCTGCTACCGATGTTTCGGTAGACATGGAGGTTTGCCACTCATCAACGAACGCTTGCCAGTCGGAACTGGTAGTCATTGCCTGGCTGCCGCCGATTGCAAGGTAGATCTTCTTTGCAGCGACTGGCGAGATTGCAATCTTTGGCCCCAACGCGGTCTGACTCTGTGCATCGGTCATGACGACGTTGGCTGCACAGGCGGAGAGGTAGACGCTAGCAACGAGAATCAATATGCGTTTGATATGGTAGTGATCGTTCATTTGCTGAAGTACCTCAGTGGTTGGTAAACGGGCGCTAACTGGTATTTAGATGACCTAATTGTCGCTTTATAAAGCGACAAAGTACTGTATATATTGTCGTATATCACTTTGGCATCTGATAGATCAAAGACTGATGGGATTTTAGTACAACTTAAAAGAAAACCACAAACCCGACAAGCAATGCCGCAAACGACTTAAGGCCTCAGTCGTTTTATTTCCGCCGCAGCTTGATTCATAGTTTTCGTATCACCCGCTCCTTCTGCCACGGAATACGCGCGCTGAAAATATTCGACGGCCTCGGTGCGCCGGCCCTGCCGCGCGATGCTGCGGCCGAGGCCCATCAGGTCGAGCGCGATCTTGGCGGCGGCGCCGGTGTCCTTATCGAGCCGCAACGCATCGTCATAGGATTGCTGTGCGGTCTTGAAATCTCCTGATTGAAATGCAGCATCCGCAATCAGGCGCAGCGAATTGGCTTCTTCGTTTTTATCGCCGGCTTTTCTGTTCAGGGCCAGCGCGCGGCGGGCGTGGTTCATGGCGTCCTGCGGCCGGCCGGTGAGCGCCATCCTGGCCTGGAGATTATAAAGTCGGCCTTCGGCGCCGCAGCCGTGACAGTATTCGAGCGCCTTGTTCAGCCATGACCGCGCTTCGGATTCGTTTCCGTCATCCAGATAAAAACCGGCCTTGCGGTACGCGGCCTCGGCCATCTGGTCGGCGCTGAAGGCGGGGCTACTGTCCATCAGGATCTGATCGAGCATCGTTTGCGCGGCTGCCTTGTCGCCGAGCCGACGATAGACGACGGACAGGTTCAACAGTTCGGTGGCGATGCCCGCCACGTTCTCGACCGACCGGTGGATCGTCAGCGCTCCCTGATATTCCTGCAACGCCTGCGCGTAATCGCCGCGGCGGAACGCGGTCTCGCCGCGCTGATTGAACTGGATCGCCATTTCTTGCTGTTCCGTGAGCGCGGGCGGATTGTTGCCGCAACCGGCTAGTAATAGAAACGTCGGAAGAACAAATAATAGTGTTTGCCGAGCATTCATTTTGACGCACCGGAATCACAAAACACTCCCTCCCCCTCGACGGGGGAGGGACGGGGTGGGGGTGACAGGCAGGAAAGCCACAACACGTGAAATCCCAATTGCCTTGCCGTGATTATCACTCACCCTCCCCCTCACCCCCTCCCGTCAAGGGAGGGGGAATTAAATTTTCGCTTGTTGATTCGCTTCGCTCGTTCGAATTGCGTTTCATCCGTAATTATTGTTTCGGCTTGGCGCCATCGGAATAACTGTCGACCGGCAGGGTTTCCGAGTGTGGCTCTTTAATATTGCTGCTGATCGGCCAGGTGCGGCTGACCGAATCCACGACCTTCTTTGCGCCTTCGAGCGTCTCGCGTCCCTTGCGGGTCATGGCCGGGAGGTCGGAGGCTGTGACTTTTTCAAGATTCTCGAAATTTTTCGTCGCGCTGGTAAGCGCCGTATCCAGTTTCTGCTGCGTCGCGGGCAGGCCGGCGAGCAGCGTATCGGCGCGGCGCGCGACGCGCTTCAGGTCGTCGATCAGCGGAATCACTTCCGCGTACAGCTGATCCACTACCTGCCCGAGCCCGCGCTCGCGCTCGAAGGCGATCTGGGCGTTGTGCTCCAGGGTTTTCTCCTTGTCGGAGCCAGGCGAGATCTCGATGACGTTGGCGCCGATGACGCCTTCCTTGATCAGGCGCGCCCTGGAATCGTTCTTCACCCATTTCATGTAGCCGCGCAGGATCGACAACGTGACCCGGACCCTGGCGTCATCGGTCAGTTCGAGCTTCTCCACCTTGCCGATATTGAAACCGCTGAGTTTGACGGCCATGCCTTCGTCGATGTTCTGTCCGCTGTCGGTGATGAAGAACAGCCGGGTCTTGGCCGAGAAGACGTCATGCTGGATGCCGACGGCGACGACGGTCACGACGATGCCGAGAAACGCCACGATGACGAACAGCCCGATTTTTTTCTCGAGGCCTTTGAAGCGCGTATCTTCATCGTGCAATATGGCCATGGGTCCCTCGTTAACAGTTTCTCCCTCTCCCTCGATGGGAGAGGGTTGGGGTGAGGGTGATGCTACCGTGGTCAATGCCTAATACCATAATTCTCCGTATTGCGTATGGTTCCCCTCACCCTGTCCCTCTCCCGCAAGGGGAGAGGGGGCCTGTAACAAACCTTTTCAGAAAACTCTAATGAGTCAGGGTAATGGTGCTGTCGGCCGCGAGACGCGCTGACACCGCGTCGTCCGGGCACAGGTACAGCGACACTCGCCCGGCCTTCCCGCCGTGAAACTCCCCGGTCAGCTTCATCAATTGCTGCACGGCATCGCGCTCCAGGCCGGCAAAGATGAAATCATATATCAGGATGTCCGGCTCCATCAGCATCGCCCGTGCCAGCGCCACGACACGCCGTTCGTACAGGCTCAGCCGATCGGGCAGTTCGCCCATGCGCTGCTTCAATCCGGCCTCGCCCGGCGCGAGCTGCTCGAGTATCTCCGCCACCGGTCGTTCGGCCTGCTCCGCCGTCAAACCGCGGTGATACCACGCCGGCAGCAGCAGGTTCTCCCAGGCCTTGAGATTGCTGATCAGACCGCCGTCCGCCGGCACCACGCCGACTCGCCGGAACAGCGCGAGGCGTTCGTTTTCCGCGTGCGCGAACAGGTCCTCGCCGAAGAACAGAATCTTGCCGGCCTCCGGGCGCTGCCTGCCGGCGAGCATGCCGAATAAAATATTTTTCCTTTCATCCGAATCGAACAGAATTTTCGTCGTACTGCCGCGGTCGAGATCGAACGACAGGTTGCGGACCGGACCTTTCGTCACGCGCTCGAAACGGATCATGGGCCGTTGTTCCTCGTCAGCAGCGCATCACACGAAAAAGACATAGGAAATGATTCCATCGAGCAGGAAGACCGTCAGCAGGTTGCGCATCACGGCCCCGGTCGCGGCGCGCGGCACCGCGGTCACGGTACCGATCGCGCGCAGACCGTAATAACAGGAGGTGATCGAGATCACCAGCCCGAAGATGAAGGCTTTGAGCAGCGATACCAGAACCTCGGTCATGCTCAACGTCGAAATGATACCGGTAATACTTTTGACGAATGGCAGCGATCCGGTGGTGGCGGCGAACGCGTAACCCATGACAATCGCCGTCATCTGGAAATAGAAAGTGACCACCACAACGGAGAGCGTGATACCGGCGATGCGCGGCACCATCAGATAGTCGCCGGGCGCAATGCCCATGAACCGGAGATGATCGATCTCGCCGCGGATTTTCATGCTCGCCAGTTCCGAGGCGGTGGCCGAACTGCTGCGCGCGACGATCACGATCGCGGACAGCAGCGGCCCGAGCTCGCGCACCACGGTCCAGAGCATGATCTTCACGGTGAGCGCGATGTCCTGGCCCACCAGGCTGGTGACCTGGGTGGTGACCACGATGCCGGACAGCGCGGCGATCACCGTCACCGCACCCAGCGCCTCGATGCCGGTGAAATAGATCTGTTTGAACAGAACCTGGCGCACCGGCGGCTTGCCGAGCGCGCCGAGGTGCCGCAACGTGTAAAAGAAAAGTTCGTGAAAGCCCTTCCAGTAATCGGTAGCACCGAGTACCGCCCTGCCGATCCGTCCCGGATTGAGGAGCATCGGGCTCACGGCGTGGCGCGGTTCAGGCGCGATAGATCAACCCGGCGGCCGCGCCGGCGGCGAGCGACTCGACCATGCCGCCCAGGAACCAATAGAACGCCAGCACGCCCGGAATCGGCAACACCGTGTACCAAACGAGGTTCGGTAGCACCGACAACAGCACGCCCACGTACAGGCCGTAACGCAATCCCTGGCCGAGGCCCGGTTTGGCCGGCTCATGGCCCTTGGTATAGATCAGGGTGAAAAACGGGGCGAGGATCAGGTATCCCAGGAAGAACAACCACATCCTTTGCTGCATCTCTTGCGGCGGCCGCCAGACCGAAGCGGTCTGCTTGTACAAATCCGTGAGCAAGACAGTATTGAGAAACATGTCGAGCGCGGCCATGACGACCAGCACCGCGAGGCTTGCGAGCAACCAGCGTTTGACGTTCATGGCGACTCCTCCGTTGAGTTTGCGTGACGCGCCGCGCGTTCAGGTCTGGCCCGGAATCACCGGCGTGGGACTTTTAACGTCGAGGTTCTGCGCGCGGTGGCGCAGCACGTGGTCCATCAGCACCAGGGCGAGCATCGCCTCGGCGATCGGCGTGGCGCGGATGCCAACGCAGGGATCGTGACGGCCGGTGGTGGCGATCTCGACCGCCTTGCCGTTCACATCCACCGTGCGCCCGGGGAGGCGGATGCTGGAAGTGGGCTTGAGCGCCATGCTGACGACGACGTCCTGGCCGGTGGAAATCCCGCCGAGAATGCCGCCGGCATTGTTCGAGAGGAAACCCTTGGGCGTGATCTCGTCGCGATGCGCGGTGCCCTTTTGCGCCACGGACTCGAACCCGGCGCCGATCTCGACGCCCTTCACGGCGTTGATGCTCATCATCGCGTAGGCGATGTCGGCGTCGAGCCGGTCGAACACCGGTTCGCCCAGGCCCACGGGCACGTGCGACGCGACCACGTTGATGCGCGCGCCGATGGAGTCGCCTTCCTTGCGCAGCGTGTCCATGTAATTTTCCAGCTCGGCGACTTTCGAGGCATCCGGACAAAAAAAGTCGTTGTTCCCGACTTCGTTCCAGTCCTTGAGCTCCAGTTTGATCGGCCCCAGCTGCGCGAGGTAACCGCGCACCGTCACGCCGTAGCGTTCGCGCAGGTATTTTTTGGCGATCGCGCCGGCGGCCACGCGCATCGCGGTTTCGCGCGCCGACGAGCGCCCGCCACCGCGGTAATCGCGCAGGCCGTACTTCTGCATGTAGGTGTAATCCGCATGGCCGGGGCGGAAACGGTCCATGATTTTGGAGTAATCCTTGGAACGCTGGTCAGTGTTCTCGATCAGCAGACCGATCGGCGTACCGGTGGTCCTGCCCTCGAACACGCCGGAGAGAATTCTGACTGCATCGGATTCGCGCCGCTGCGTGGTGTGGCGCGACTGGCCGGGCTTGCGCCGGTCGAGATCGGGCTGGATGTCGGCCTCGGTGAGCGCCATGCCGGGCGGGCAGCCGTCGACGATGGCGACGTAGGCCGGGCCGTGGGATTCACCCGCGGTGGTGACGGTGAACAGCTTGCCGATGGTGTTGCCGGACATGATCGCATGTTACCGGCAAAGCCGGCAGCGAACAAATTGGAGCCGCCGACTCCCGAGGCGAAGCTCTTTCGGAGATGGCGGCTGAGCGCCCAAGGAAACATTGTTCATCGCAGCTCCGGCGTTCATGCCTTAAAGATCGTTCTCCACGAGCACTGGGCGCTAGCCCGGGAATCCGGTCTTGTAGGTGTAGTTCACGGCCGCGAGCAGATCGTGGAATGGAATCCGCTCCTTCCACTTCGTCACCAGCGGCATGAACGGCAGATCCTCGCCGCGGCCGACGGCCTGCCGCCCCGCCAGGATGTCGGCGTGCAGCTTCTTGAGATCGGCCGAGAGCTTTTCGTAAATGGGCAGAACGTCGGAAAACGCGCTGTCGTCCGGGTCGCCCTCGTCCCCGGCGCACATGAGCACGTCTTCGATCTCGAAAATCGCCTGATCGACGAGATCCAGGTACTCATCCTGCGTGCGTGGCGTCATCATGAATGGCAGCTCTGAATAAAGATGGTGGGTACTTAATGGGACGTGGCCAGAATCCAGGCGATGCCGGCGCCGGCCATGAACGAGTCCTTCTTTTTGACCAGCGGGCTGTCCGCAAACACCGCGCCGGAAAGATTATCATACCGCGCGAACGCGCCCACCCAGAAGCGCGGGTACCGCCGGCTGGCCGTCAACGTGAACCGGCTGCCGCTGTAACCGGCGCGCGCATCGTACGCCGGGCGGGTGGCGGTCGCGAACCGGGGCGCAACTTCATAATAGTAATCGTGATAATCCTCGGTGGCATAGATCGGCCCGACGGCAACGCCGACGTCCCAGCCGTTGCGCACGTTGAGCGCGTCGAAATTGAGGTTCGGCGCGAACACCCAGCCGATGCGCTGCACGTGGTGCAGATCGACGGCGGCCGCGGCCCGCAGCGGAAGCTGCACCGACCACACGCGGTCGCGGGCTTCGTTGCGCGCGAGATAGAGCTGCAGCGAAGGACCGGCCTCGACCGTCGGATCGAGATTCGGCATGCCGGCGCGCGCGTCGCTCTTGTCGCTCTTCGCCGGCGGCCCGGCCGCGAGGCTGACTTCGAGCTTCACGCGCTCCGAGGTGAACAGCTTCCCGTGCGCCCCTTCACGGTCGATCCGGAACACGTCGCCACGATACTGTATATAAGGCAACGGCAGAACATAGCCGCGCCGCTGGTCCGAGCCGCGATAATCCGGAATGCTCAGGCCGGCCAGGCCCAGTCCCAGTTCCCAGCGCGGCAGCTCCCCGGCATGAGCCTGGGCCGTGAACAGAAAGAGCGACAAGACCGCGGACAGGGTTATTAGACGCATCGGCATTCCTATTATATTCTTGTTGGCATGGTAATCGGGCTCCCTTCCTGACACCACCCATGCGAAGCGCCGGTTTCCTGCCATCGGCCTCGACGCGGGCCGCGACCGGTTCGCGGCCCTTCTTCAAATTTCTGATCGCGTTGTTGTGCCTGTCGTTCGCCATCGGCGCAACCTGCGCCGCCACACCAGCGAACGCCGGCGTCGCCGCCAACACCGAAGCGCGCACCGCGCCGCCAACATCCAAGTACGCCAAGGGCCTGTTATGGAAGATCGACGCGCCGGGGGCGCGGTCGAGCTGGCTGTTCGGCACGATCCATTCCGAGGACAAGCGTGTCACCGCCCTGCCCGACGTCGTGGTCAAGGCCTTCGATGCCGCCGGCCGCTTCACGATGGAAGCGGTGATCGACGGCGAAGGCATCGTGCACATGGCCGAGGCCATGTTCTTCAACGACGGCCGCACGCTGGAACAGGTGATCGGCAGGAAGCTGTACGACGAAACGATCAAGGCATTGACCGCGCGCGGTATGCCGACGCCCGGCGTGGAGAAACAGAAACCCTGGGCGGTGATGATGTCGCTGTCCATGCCACCACCGAAAACCGGCGAATACCTCGATCTGATCCTGCAGCAACGGGCCGCGCAACAGAACAAACCCGTCTCGGGACTCGAAACCATGCAGGAACAGGTGGCGGTTTTCGACGAGCTCCCCCTGCCCGACCAGATTGCGCTGCTGCGGCAGGCGGTACAGGAACAGGACAGCTTCGACAAGGATCTCGAGGAGATGATCGGAAACTATCTCGCCCGCGACATCGCCGCGCTGGCGGAGGCCGGCGCGAAACACAAACCGGATGACGACCGGCTGTACCGGTCGGTCATGGACCGCCTGCTGACGCGGCGCAACAGCCGCATGGCCGCGCGCCTCGGCCCGATACTCCGCGAGGGCAACGCTTTCGTCGCCGTGGGAGCGGCGCACCTGCCCGGCGAAACGGGACTGTTGAATCTTCTCGAGAAAGCCGGGTATCGTGTCACCCGCGTCTATTGATAAAAACCGACAACAAGGAGACGGACATCCGCTCGCGCAAAACCAAACGCCGACCACGCCGCCGCAAAAAACCGGCGCGCCGTCCCGTCACGCAATCCTGGACCCGCCGGTCCGACGAGCATCTGCTCGACACGCGCCTGTGCGACCTGGGGCTGACGCTCGCCGGCACCAAACTGCAAAAGGAAATCGACGCCCTGTACCGGGAGCTGGAAAACCGCGGATTCCTGTTCCGTCCGCACACCTGGCTGTCGGACTGCTGGTTCTGTCCCGACGGCGTGCCGGGATTCGCGATCCCGTTCTATCTCGCGCACCCACGGCTCATGCGCCTGGAAAAGGCGCACATGCTCGAATTCGACGGCAACACCGCCGAGTCGCGCATGAAACTGCTGCGGCACGAAACCGCGCACGCGCTCGCCAACGCGTTCCGGCTGCATCTCAAGCAGAGCTGGCGCCGCCGTTTCGGACGCGCGAGCAAGACTTATCCCGAGAGCTATCTGCCGCGGCCCTACAGCCGCAACTACGTGCTGCATCTCGACAACTGGTACGCCCAGAGCCATCCGGCCGAAGACTGGGCCGAGACCTTCGCCGTGTGGCTCGATCCGGATTCGCGCTGGCGCGAAAAATACCGCGACTGGCCGGCGCTCAAGAAACTCAATTACGTCGACGGGCTGATGAAGGAGATCGTGGGACATTCTCCGCCGGTGCGCACCAAGAAACAGATCGAGTCCACCACCACGCTGCGCATCACGCTGCGCGAGTATTACGCGGAAAAGCAGACGCGGTTGCAACAGGACCTGCCGCGCTTTCATGAACAGCAGTTGCGGCAGATCTTCCCGGCCTCGGCCGGACACAAGAACGAGCGCGCGGCGCATTTCATCCGCCGCCTGCGGCGCGAGGCGATCAGCACCGTGGCGCGCTGGACTTCGGATTCGCGCTACCGCATCAACCTCACCATCGAGGACATGATCCACCGTTGCGAGGAAATGAACCTGCACGCCTCGCGCAATCGCGAAGAAACCAAGATCGCCCTCATCTCCTCGCTCGTCATGCTCTACATGGGTTCGCTGCGCAGCGGCACCTCGCGCCTGGCGATATGAAAAAGCTGCGTGTCATGATGCTGGTGCACTACACGCTGGTGCCGCCGGACGACCTGCATGACAAGGACGACCCGCGGATGGAGAAGTACCGCACCGAGTACGACGTCAAGACCGCGCTGTTGAATCTCGGCCATGACGTGCAGGTGGTCGGCGTCTACGACGACCTGGCGCCGATCCGCAAGCTGAACGAGGAATGGAAGCCGCACATCGCGTTCAACCTGCTGGAAGACTTCGCCGGCAACAGCGCCTTCGACTACTACGTCGTCAGCTATTTCGAGATGATGCGCATCCCCTACACCGGCTGCAACCCGCGCGGCCTGCTGCTGGCGCGCGACAAGGCGCTGACCAAGATGATCCTGACTTATCACCGCGTCAGCGTCCCGGACTTCGACGTGTTCCGGTTCGGCCGGAAGATCAGCCGGCGGCGCAAGTTCACCTATCCGCTGATCGTCAAGTCGCTGACCGAGGAAGGCTCGGTCGGCATCGCCAAGGCGTCGTACGTCGAGAACGAAACCCAGCTGCGCGAGCGCGTCGCGCTGATTCACGAGAAACTTCGCGGCGACGCCATCGCCGAGCAGTACATCGAGGGACGCGAGCTCTATATCACCGTGCTCGGCAATACCAAGCTCGAGGTCCTGCCGATCCGCGAGCTGGTGTTCGGCAACGCCGAGCCGGGCACGCCGCGGATGGCGACTTACAAGGTCAAGTGGGACGACAAATACCGCGAGCGCTGGGGCATCGAGTACCAGTTCGCGCGCAACCTGCCGAACGGCATGGAAGAGCGCATCGGTCACCTGTGCAAGCGCGTGTACCACCTGCTCGACATGAACGGTTACGGCCGCATCGACCTGCGCATGGCGGCGGACGGGGAACTCTATGTGCTGGAAGCGAACCCCAACCCCGGCATCGCCCGCGACGAGGATTGCAGCCTCTCCGCCATCAAGTCAGGGCTGAGCTACGAGGACTTCATTCAGCGTATTCTCCATCTGGGAACGACGACGCGCTCCATCGAGTAATCCCCGCGGGGTATTCTGGACACCCTTTTTGAGATATTCCCCGCTTGACTGGCTTGCATCTTGCTCTTCTTGAACCCCTGAATTCTGCACCCATAATAGTTGACTGTATTAGTAAGCTATAGGTAGAATATTAGCGTATTCTAATATTCTATAGGATTATTCAAAGATTAATGGCTATCAATTCGTTATGTACGGAGGCGCTAAACCATGACTCAACTCATCAATGGCTTTCCCACTGACGGAGTGGTAACGGTCAACCGGATGCTGCTCAAACCCGAGTACACCGTGGATGACCTTCAGGAACGCGTTGCCATGCTGTGCGAGAACGTGAAGACCTATCACTCCGACACCGGCTTCATCGGCGGTTTCGTGGCGCTGAACAGCGGCGCGATCTCCAACGAAGGCTCGACCATCGGCCAGGCGGTCGAAAACCCGCTGAAGGAGAAGGAAGCCCTGGTCGTGACGTTCTGGCGATCCTTCGAGGAACACGAACAGTCGCATCGCAGCGAAACCTTCCAGCCCTTGTTCAAAAAGGTTCTGGAGTTGTGCGAGAACGGCAACGAAGAGATTGCCTACACCATGCTCTGGTCCGGCCGCGCCTATTCCTCGGAGGAAGCCAAAGCCGCGCGCGCAGCCAAGGCCAAGTACGGAAACAAGGCGGCATAACGCCGTAGTGTCATTAACCACTTGATGTCCGACAACCCCGCCGCTGGCGGGGTTGTCGTTTCAAGCATTCACTGCGGCTTTCCGGTAAACTCCATCGGCTCTAAACGAGCCAGAGCGTGAAGAAGAATGTCCCAACGTCCCTACGTCGTCCCCGACAGCGCGCGCCGCGAACGCCTGACACGGCTCGAAACTCTCCTTAAAGAACGGATTCTGATCCTGGACGGTGCCATGGGCACCATGATCCAGCGCTACAAGCTGGGCGAAAAAGATTATCGCGGCGAGCGCTTCGCGAGCTGGGCGCACGAGCTGAAGGGCAACAACGACCTGCTGACGCTGACGCAGCCGAAGATCATCCACGACATCCACGCCGCCTATCTCGATGCCGGCGCCGACATTCTCGAAACCAATACCTTCAACTCGCAATCCATCTCCATGGCGGACTACAAGATGGAGGAATTGGCGTACGAGCTGAACCGCGAGGGCGCGCGCCTGGCGCGCGCCGTGGCTGACGAATTCGAGAAGAAGAATCCGCACAAGCCGCGCTTCGTCGCCGGCGTACTCGGACCCACCAATCGCACCGCCTCGCTGTCGCCGGACGTGAACAACCCGGGCTTTCGCAACGTCACGTTCGATCAACTGGTCGCGGCCTATACCGACTCGCTGCGCGGCCTGATCGACGGCGGGTCTGACATCATCCTGGTCGAAACCATTTTCGACACGCTGAATGCCAAGGCGGCGCTGTTCGCCATCGATCAATACTTCGAGAACCACGGCCTGCGTCTGCCGATCATGATTTCCGGCACGATCACGGATGCCTCGGGCCGCACCCTCTCCGGCCAGACGACCGAGGCGTTCTGGAATTCGCTGTCCCACGCCAATCCGCTCAGTATCGGTCTCAACTGCGCGCTCGGGGTGACCCAGCTGCGCCAATACGTGGAAGAGATGGCGCGTGTCGCCAACGTGCACGTGTCGAGCCATCCCAACGCCGGCCTGCCTAACGAGTTCGGCGGTTACGATGAATCGCCCGAGTTCATGGCCAGGCACGTCCGCGAGTGGGCGGAGTCGAGTTTCCTCAATATCGTCGGCGGCTGCTGTGGCACCACGCCGCTGCATATCGCCGCCATCGCCAAAGCCGTAGGCGACGTCCGGCCACGCGCCATTCCGAAGATTGCGCCGGCCTGCCGGCTGTCCGGCCTCGAACCACTCAACATCGCCGACGATTCGATGTTCGTGAATGTCGGCGAGCGCACCAACGTCACCGGCTCGGCGGCTTTCAAGAAGCTCATCCTCAACAACGAATACGACAAGGCGCTCGACGTCGCGCGCCAGCAGGTCGAGAACGGCGCGCAGGTGATTGACATCAACATGGACGAGGCCATGCTTGACGGCGAGGCAGCAATGGGCCTGTTCCTCAACCTGATCGCCTCGGAACCGGCGATATCGCGCGTTCCCGTGATGATCGACTCCTCGAAGTGGAGCGTGATCGAGACCGGCCTCAAGCGCACCCAGGGCAAACCGATTGTCAATTCGATTTCGCTCAAGGAAGGCGAGGAAAAATTCATCGAGCACGCACGTGCCTGCCGCCGCTACGGCGCGGCCGTCGTCGTCATGGCCTTCGATGAAAAAGGCCAGGCCGACACACGGCAACGCAAGCAGGAGATTTGTGCGCGCTCATACAAGCTGCTCACGGAAAAGGTCGGTTTCCCGGCCGAAGATATTATTTTCGACCCGAATATCTTCGCGGTCGCCACCGGTATCGAGGAACACAGCAACTACGCGGTGGATTTCATCGAGGCCACGCGCTGGATCAAGCAAAATCTGCCGCATGCGCTGATCTCGGGCGGCGTGTCCAACGTGTCGTTCTCGTTCCGCGGCAACAACCCGGTGCGCGAAGCGATTCATTCGGTCTTTCTCTATCATGCCATCCAGGCCGGCATGGACATGGGCATCGTCAACGCCGGCGCACTGGCGGTGTATGAAGACATCCCGGCCGAGCTGCGCGAGCGCGTCGAAGACGTGGTGCTCAACCGCCGCGCCGATGCCGCCGAACGGCTGATCGAGATCGCCCCGAAATACGCCGGCAAGGGTGAGGCCGCCAAGGGCCCGGACCTGGCGTGGCGCGAGAAACCGGTGGCCGAGCGCATCAGTCACGCGCTGGTGCACGGCATCGACGAGTTCATCGAACAGGACACGGAGGAAGCGCGGAAACAGTTCGCGCGCCCGATCGAAGTGATCGAGGGCCCGCTGATGGCCGGCATGAACGTTGTCGGCGACCTGTTCGGCGCCGGCAAGATGTTCCTGCCGCAGGTGGTGAAGAGCGCGCGTGTCATGAAAAAGGCAGTGGCGCATCTGATCCCGTATATCGAAGCCG